>Ga0209506_1000387_pt1 | contig 60182 bp, 58 predicted proteins | sample AD_JPNHG2_MetaG_FD_184409 | JGI IMG/M metagenome (GOLD analysis project Ga0209506, IMG submission 184409) | Active sludge microbial communities of municipal wastewater-treating anaerobic digesters from Japan - AD_JPNHG2_MetaG (SPAdes) (version 2) | ecosystem: Engineered > Bioreactor > Anaerobic...
CGACCAGGCGACGGCCTTCGCCGTCCCGAAGGTGGGCATGGCGGGCGATGTATTCGGCAACTTCGTTTTCGATGGCCATGGCCAGCATTTCCTCAGCACCCCGCCGAAGAATATCCGTCAGAATATCACGGCTCCCAATTGACAAGTTGTGGCTTCCTGCTGTACTCTGTTCCATGTGGCGTGTCCTTTCTAATGAGTAATTTGTCAAAAACTACCCAAGGATACGCCGCTTTTTTCATCTGTCCATCCACAACTTTCGGTTATAGCTCCAGCGTCACCGGGCCGTCGTTTACGCACGTAATCCGCATCGAGGCCGCGAACACACCGGCCTGCGTTTCGATTCCCGTCGCCCGAAACCGCTGAAGCGCATACTCATACAGGCGCTGGGCCAACTCCGGTCCCGCGGCCGCATCGAAGCTCGGCCGCGTCCCCTTGCGGCAGTTGCCGTACAAAGTGAACTGGCTGATCGCCAAAACGCCGCCGCCAACATCCCGAACTGAACGATTTATCCGGTCATCATCCTCCGGAAATACCCGCAGCCCCGCAACCTTTTCGACCATCCAATCCACGTCATGCGAAGTATCTTCCTTGCCCACGCCCAAGAAAACCAGCAGCCCGCGTCCGATTTCGCCCGTCACCCGCCCCGCGACCTCAACCCGCGCCTCCAGGACCCGCTGCACAATTGCTCGCATGTCTGCACCTTTCCTTTCAGAACCCGCACATCATCACAAATAAACCGCCAATGACCGTACGATCCCTTCAAAGCCTCCACCGAACACGGCGTAGTCCCAACAGAATACAACGCACTGCCGCAAGAACCAAGCGCCCACGCGTGCAAAGCCTGCCCAAAAACCGCAAACCCCGGCCCAAACCCTGCACATCACGGCCAAGTCACCACACAGCACCCGCAAATTACCAGGCAATCCCCGCGCTACCGGCCATAATCCCGGACATTCCGCTCGCGCCGATTTTGCAGCCGCACTGTTTTGGCGTATGGGACGTAGACAGGGGAAAAGTATGATCGCGACGGCGGCAGGACAGGCCCACCGCCTCGCCATCGGGGAAAAACTGAGGGCCGGTTTGGAGGTCGCAATGAAGGTTTTGACAATAGTTGCATTGGCGGCAATAACAAGTGGGATTTCTGCAGGGCAGGATGCCCTGAAGTTCGAGCCGCTGCCCTATGAATACGATGCGCTGGAGCCGCACATCGACTCAAGAACGATGGAAATCCACTACGACCGACACCACCGTGCATACTTCAACAATCTTGTGAAAGCAGTAGAAGGGACCGCGCTTGCCGGAAAACCCATAGAGGAAATCCTCGCGGAGGTGAGCAAGTGGCCGGATGCGGTGCGAAACAACGGCGGCGGTCATTATAATCACGCAATGTTCTGGAAGAGCATGTCACCGGATGGCGGCGGACGGCCGAGAGGACGCCTTGGCAGAGAAATAGACGCGGCATTTGGCTCGTTTGAAAAATTCAAGGAGGTTTTCAAGCAGGCGGCCTTGTCGCGATTCGGCAGCGGATGGGCGTGGCTGATTGTTGCGGAGGACGGGTCGTTGGTTGTAACTTCGACACCAAACCAGGACAACCCGCTGATGGACATTGCGGAAAAACGCGGCACGCCGATCCTGGGGCTGGATGTGTGGGAGCATGCGTACTATTTGAAATACCAGAACCAGCGGGGCAGTTATGTTGACGCGTTCTGGAATGTGGTGGATTGGCGCGCGGTTTCGAGGCGTTTCGAGGCGGCCAAGCAGGCTGTCAGCACATCGAAGCCCGGCCGGTAGACGGTAGTGCGCAGAGGGACGTGCCAAGCGCCACGGTGCGAATAACGCGCCTGGCCGGGCACGTCTCTTTTTTTGTCAGGTGAAAAGTGCAGTTATGTCGGCTACCGTGGGGGGCGTGTGGAGGTTTTGCGCGTTGCAGTTCTTGGCGATGACGAAGGCGGTGTCGTACGTGTGTTTTCCGGTGAAGATACCTTTTGAGTAGAAGTTGTCCGCGGCGGGCTTGCCTTTGAGGTTGAAGCCGTGGTCGGCGACGAGGACGAGGTCGGGGGCGTCGTTGATGCAGGGGCCGCTGTAGATGTCGTTCTTGCGGTGGATGGAGCGGATGACTTTGCGGCCGGCGATCTCAAGATTTGTGAAAAGCGTTTCGAGGTCGCGGAGAATGGGTTCGGCGTCGGCGCTGTCGACCGTTCCGGCGGGGTACTTGCCTTTGTAGTTCAAGTATATGCGGGCCGGGTCGAGGGCGAAGGCCTTCGTGCCGGGGCAGATGCTTTCGAACGTGGGGTCCTGGCCGGGCCTGAAGTTGAGGAAGCCGTTTGCGGCCAGCGCGTGGTTGACGAAGACGTCGTAATCGAGACGCTCAAAACCGTGGTCGGAGTGCATGATGATGCGGTCGTTGTCGGCGAGGCGGGAGGCCAGTTCGCCGACGAAGGTGTCGATCTTGCGGAAGTGGTCGACGAAGGCGCAGTGGTGGGGGTGGTTGGGGTCTTCATACGCATCGTAGAGGAAGTGGAGGAGGCGGTCGGTGCCGGTGAAGACGAGCATGAAGGTCTGCCAGTCGCAGTAGTCCCAGAGCATGCGGGCGGCGGCGATGCGGGCCTGGAGGGTCTGGTCGACGTCTTCGAGGAAGAGGGGCATGGATTTGTGGGCTTTGGAGGCGTCGACGTCAAGGCGGTAGTCGAGCTGCTTGAGCGGGGTAACCAGGTCAAGGGGATAGACGCTCTTGTTGAAATCGATGGAGACGAAACCGGAGATGAGGACGCCGTTTAAGGGGCGGACGGGATAGGTTGCGGGGACGTTGATGATGATGTGCCGGCCGGGGGTGGTTTCCCAGAAAGGGGGGGCCTTGAGGTCGGTGTAGTTGGGGAAACGCATGCGGTAGGAGTTGGCAGCGAGTTCCATGAAGCCGAAGATGCCGTGAGCGGCAGGGTTTTTTCCGGTGATCATGGAGGACCAGGCGACGTTGGAGACCTCGGGGAGTGAGGAACACATCGGTGAGAAGCAGCCGACGGCGGCGAGGGCGGCGGTGTTGGGCATGACGCCGGAGGCGATGAAGGATTCGATCATATCATAGGGGACACCGTCGAGGCCGATGATGAGGGTTTTAGGGGTCATCAGGGTCATCCTTCGTAATTAATTACAGAAGCAGCACAGAGAATCTGCGGATCGCCGCGTGTGCATAGGTCAGTCAGGCAGTGTGATGATGCCGCCGGCACAGGTGTTTTCGTCGCGGACGAGAACGAAGCGGCCCATTTCCTGGACGTCATTGAAGTCCTTGACGGCGACGGCTTTTTTCGCTTTGAGTGTGACCTCGGCGACTTCGAGGTTGTGGATGTCTTCAGCGTTTTCGGCGATGAGTTTGAGGGTCGAGGAGTCGATCTTTTTGTCGATTGCTTCGATTTTGCAGGAGGTTTCCTGGGTGGCGCATCGGAAGGTGAGTTTTTCGCCTTTGCGGCCGGGGGTGCGGGACATCCAGAAGATATTAGCGTGAATGGTGTCGGTGAGGACGGGTTCATGGCCGGGCATGCAGACGATGTTGCCGCGGTCGAGGAAGACGGAATCGGCCGTGGTGATGCCGATACATTCGCCGGCGACGGCGCGGGTCGGGGCGGCGAGGAATTTTTCGATGGATTTGACGCGGGTGGTGCGGCGCTCGGGCAGCAGCATGACCTCGGCGCCGGTTTCGAGCGAGCCGGCCTCGATGCGGCCGACGCTGATACGCTTGTCGTCGATTTTGTAGACGTCCTGGATGGGGAAGAGCAGGGCGCGGTCTTCTGCAGGCATTGCATTTTTCAGCGTGTCGAGGCTGGCCAGGAAAGTCGGGCCGGCGTACCATGGCATCTTGTCGGAAGGGGCGGTGATGTTTTCGCCGCGGATGGCGGAGATGGGGATGTAGTGCTCGGAGTGGATGCCGATAGAGTCGAGCCAGGCGGCAACTTCGTCGCGGATCCTGTTGAAATGGTCCTGGGCGTAGTCGGCGAGGTCCATTTTGTTGAGAACGACGATGACCTGCCGGAGGCCCAGGAGGGAGAGCATGTAGGAATGGCGCTTGGTCTGTTCCTTGACGCCTTCGGCGACGTCAACGATGAGGACGGCGGCTTCGGCCTGGCTGGCGCCAGTGATCATGTTGCGGACGAACTCGACGTGGCCGGGGGCGTCGATGATAACGTAGCGGCGCTTGTCGGTTTTGAAGAAGACCTGAGTGGTGTCGATGGTGATACCCTGTTTGCGTTCTTCTTCGAGATGGTCGAGGAGGTAGGCGAATTCTGTTTCACGGCCGAGGCCGTCGGAGGCCCTGCTGATTTCTTCGATCTTGTCGGGAGGCAGCGAGTCGGTATCGTAGAGGAGCCTGCCGATGAGGGTGGATTTGCCATGGTCGACGTGGCCAACGATTACGAAACTGAGTGCGTCCATTGGTATTCCTGCGTTACCCTGGTAAGCTATCGTTCTATATTCCTGCGAGTTGTGGTTTCCTGCTCTTGCGGCAATGACAATGCTCTTTCTGTTTTGACATAGCCTAGATCGGCGATGGTTACATGTAGCCGAGGGAACGGAGTTTCTGCATCATGTAGTCGGATTCCTTGTCCTGTGCGCGGCCGCTGCGTTCGGAGACCTTGGTGGTTCGCAGTTCGTCGATGATCTTGTCGATGGTGTCGGCGTGAGAGTCGACGGGGCCGCAGCAAGTCTCGCAACCGATGCTGCGGAGGCGCTTGCCGCCCTTGGCGAAGTAGAGACTGGTGACGGGGATGTTCTCGCGCCTGATGTATTCCCAGACATCGATTTCGCGCCAGCCGAGCAGTGGGTGGATGCGGAGATGTTCTTCTTCGGCGGCCTTGGTTTTGTACTGGTCCCAGAGTTCGGGGGGCTGGTTCTTGTAGTCCCACTCAAAATCTTCATCGCGCGGGCTGAAGACGCGTTCCTTGGCGCGGATGCCGTGTTCGTCGCGGCGAATACCCAAGTAGAGGGCCTTGAATTTTCGTTTTGCGATGGCCTGCTTGAGCGCGACGGTTTTAAGTTCCGTACAGCACTTGAATTTGCCCTTGTCGGGGCCGAGGCCCGCGGCGAGGGCGTCTTCGTTGCGGGCGACGATAAGATTGAGGTTCCATTCGGCGGCGTACCTGTCGCGGAATTCGTAGATTTCCTTGAATTTGTAGCTGGTATCGATGTGGAGGACGGGGAACGGGATTTTGCCGAAGAAGGCCTTTCGGATGAGCCAGAGGAGGCAGGTGGAGTCTTTTCCGATGGACCAGAGCATCGCCACATCCCCAAACTGGCTGTAGGCTTCGCGGATAATAAATATGCTCTGGTTTTCCAATTTATCCAGGTGGTTCATGACGCCGTCCGTTCTTTATTGGAGCATTCCGTCAGAAACTGCTTGTCGCTTCGACTGAAACATATTATTATATGACAATTTCTGCCCGGTGTCCACAGCGAAACGGGGCATTTCTGATACCGCCCGGCGGGCGAATTGTTCGCCTGTGGTCGGGTCGGACGCGCGGCAGGGGCTTTGGGCCAGTGAATACGGGCAAGCGCTCCGAACAAATCGGGGGTACGCCCGTGCCGCGCCAAAGCAGTGTATGAAGTTTTTGGGTTGCTATTTGGGGCATCGCAGGTTATCGTGAGTGTTTCGGGTGATGCGGGCGCCTCTTTCGGCCGATCCGCGTCCGAAAAGTGCAAGCCGCCGTGCTTGTGCGATCAACGTGAGATGACACCCGTGTGCCAACGCAGGACGCGGAGTTAGAGATTATGGACGACCATAATATACGGGCGTTTCGTCGGATGTTTGTGTACGTCTGGCCGCAGTGGCCTCGCGTCGTTGTCGTGGTCTTCATGTCTTTCACGATTGCAGCGCTTTTTTCCCTCAGCTTCGTGACGATCATCCCGCTCCTGAAGGTCATGATGGGTGAGGAAGGGCTGCACGGCTGGATCGACCGCAAGACGTCCGATGCGCGATACGGAATGGATTTTTACGTTCCGGATGTCACCGATTTCATGCAGGGGACCAACGGAATTGCGTTCTACCTGTGGGTCACGGACGTGGACAGCGACAGTTGGGCGGCCAAGGCGGGACTGAAGGCGGGGGACAAGATCATCGGGGTGGGCAAGCATCTGCGAACCGGGGAGCAGGAGAAGGTCAGTGCGGCGATTCTCCTGGAGGAGCTGGCGACGGCGCCGCCAGACACGGATATCAAGGTCCAGTTTTTGCGCGACGACGGGGCCGGCGGGGTGGAGCCGTATGAGACTGTTCTGGAGACGGCCGAGCCGACGAACCGGCTGGCGGCGTACAAGGCGGGTCTGTATGCGCTCGGCCAGCGCCTGGTGGCGCGTTTGCCGCGGGACCAGACGGTCCAGAGCAAGCAGCAGGCGATTATCTTTATCATCATCGTGATGGGCTTCGTCACGACGGCGCGCTGCATCGGGCGATTCTCGCAATCATACCTTGCGGAGAAGATCGTGCAGGTGGCTGTATCGAAACTGCGGCGGGTAACGTTTGCGCACGTGATGCAGATGCCGGTCGGTTTCTTCGCGGCCAACGGCACCAGCGACACGATAAGCCGGATCGTCGGCGACACCGCAAGCATGGGTAACGGCGTAAAGATCGTCCTGGGCAAGGCGTTGCGCGAGCCCATGGCGGCGTTCTTCTGTCTGGCGGCCGCGTTTACGATCAGTTGGCAGTTGACGCTCATCTTCCTGACGGCGGCGCCGCTTACTATCTATATGTTCGGCCTCCTGGGCAAGAAGATTCGCAAAGGGACGAAGCGGTCGCTGATCAGCGCAGCGGTGATGTTGGGCAAGCTGCAGGGCGCGATCAACGGGCTCAGTGTCGTCAAGGTGTACAATCGGCAGGATCATGAAACGCAGGCCTACGCGACGGTCAACAAGCGGTTCCTTCGGCAGGTGCTGCGGATCGCCAAGGTGGATGCTGCGACGGACCCGCTGATGGAGGTTCTGGGGATGGTTGCGGGGTCGGCGGCGCTGCTGGTGGGGGCGCATTGGGTGTTCAGCCCGGGCAAGAATATCGAGGCCAGCGAATTTCTGGCGCTGCTGGTCCTGTTGGGCACTTCGGCGGAGGCTATACGGAAGGTCAGCGACGTATGGAACAAGCTGCAGGCGGCCAACGCGGCGGCCGAGAGGGTGTTTGCAGTGCTGGATCAGCCGTTGGAGTACGAGGCGCCGGACGCGATCGAGCTTGCGCCTCTGAGGCACAAGATCGAGTTTCGCAACGTGGTGTTCCAGTACCCGGGCAGCCCGAAGCCGATGCTCAAGGGGGTGAACCTGACGGTCCAGGCGGGTCAGACGATTGCGGTGGTGGGGCCGAACGGGTCGGGCAAGACGACGCTGATCAATCTGATTCCGCGTTTTTACGACGTGACAGACGGGGCGGTGCTGATCGACGGGCAGGACATCCGCAAGGCGACACTGAAGAGCCTGCGGGCACAGATCGGAATGGTGACGCAGAACGTGGTGACGTTCAACGATACGATCGCGGCGAACATAGCATACGGGCGGGAGGGGGCAACGGATGAGGAGATCATCCAGGCGGCCAAGCGTGCGTACTGTCATGAGTTCATCGAGCCGCTGCCCAAGGGCTACGAGACGGTGATCGGCGAACACGGGACGGGGCTCAGCGGCGGCCAGCTTCAGCGGATTGTGATCGCGCGGGCAATCGTGAAGGACCCGGCGATACTTATTTTCGATGAGGCGATGAGCCAGGTGGACGCCGACAGCGAGGCGAAGATTCACAAGGCACTGGAGGAATTGATGGGAGGGCGGACCTGTTTTGTGATCGCGCATCGGTTCAGTACGGTGATTTCGGCGGATCTTATTGTGGTGATGGAAAACGGACGGATCGCCGCCTTAGGCACGCACGAGGAACTGATCGAGAGCAGCTCCCTTTATCGCAGCCTGTATGAGACGCAATTGATGGTGCCGGAGAGTTAAGACGTATGGACGCAGCCTTCGAAAGGGATTCGAACGATGGCCGAAGGACCGTTGCCCTGCTGTGTATGAAGTATGAAGGCCGGGGGCTGCCGCTGGAAGGGGCTTTTCTGGGGCTGGACAGCACGAAGTATCGCAAGCTTATCATTTATTTGAAGCGGGCGGGCAACATGCCGCTTCCAACCGAGCTGCACGGGTGCCGTATACATTACATTTCTAAGCTGGCTAAATTCCGAGCGTTCAACCTGGCGGCCGTTTGCAGGCTCACGCGGATTTTGCGGGCAGAGAAGGTGGACATTTTGCATTGCCAGCGGCATCAGGCGACGGTGTATGGCGCGCTTGCGGGGCGACTGGCCGGGACGAGAGTGGTCCTGGCGCACGTGCACGGTCTGAACCGTAGCAAAAATGCGCGCCGGAAGCTGATCAACGGACTGGTGTTTCGATGGGTGAGCAGAGTTCTGGCGGTAGGTGAGGGTGTGCGGCAGGATGTAATCCGCTGTAACCGGGCGGTCAAACCGGAGCAGGTCATTTGTCTGAACAATTCCATCGATTGCCGGCGTTTTGCGAGCGTGACGGCGTCGCGAGAGGAGGTACGGCGGCGGCTGGATCTTCGGCCGGAGGCATTCGCGTTTGTGGCGGTGGGGCGGCTGGCGCCGACGAAGGGGCTGACCTATTTAATTCGGGCGTTTGCGGCGGCGCGAGCGAAGCAGGCCACGTGCGAACTGGTTCTGGTGGGGGAGGGGCGGTCGCGCAGGGAGTTAGAAGAGCTTGCCGCGTCGCTTGGCGTTGGTAACTCGGTGCACTTCCTCGGTTATCGGCAGGATGTTGAGTTGGTGCTGCGCGGAATGGACGCGTTCGTCATGGCCTCTGTCGCCGAAGGTATGCCCGGGGCACTGCTGGAGGCGATGGCGAGCGGACTGCCCTGCATTGCGACGGCGGTGGGGGCGATACCGGAGGTGCTGGAGAACGGCAGGCTGGGCGTTCTCGTGCCTGCCGAGGACGTCGACGCGCTGGCGGGCGCGATGCTGAAGGTGTGCTGTGACGCGGGGGCGTTTGCGGAATCGGCCGCCCTCGGTCGGGAGAAGGTCGTGCAGGCGTATGACCATGCCTCGCTGACGCGAGCGCTGGATGCGGTTTACGAATCGGAATGTCACACGCGGCTGCGACCGGTAGCGTGACGGTCCGCGTATTGCCGCTGTTTTTCTGTAATACACTGAAGGAAAAGAGTCGTCAGGTACACGGAGGTCCTCATGGGCAAGATTGTCGAAATCGGCAGGTCATCGGCCGCCAAAACGGTTCCGCTGCGCAGCAGTCACGGGACCCTTATCGATCTTCCAAAGGTTGCCGACTATCGCGGCACCCTGACGTTCATCGAAGCCAGCAGGCAAGCGACATCTGCGGAGACTGTATAGTGCCACTAGTCAGCGTCATCATCCCGACGTATAACCGTGCTTCGATGGTAATGGAGGCCATAAGTAGTGTTCTTGTGCAGAGCCTGTCCGATCTGGAAGTGGTTGTAGTCGACGACGGCTCGACGGATGATACGGAGTCGGCCGTGTGCGGCTTGGGCGACAGCCGCCTGCGGTACATGGCAAAGGGCAACGGGGGTCCTGGGGCTGCGCGCAACTTCGGCATCGCACAGGTCGCCGGCAAGTACCTTGCCTTTCTGGATTCGGACGATTTATGGCCGCCGAACTACCTGGCGGTGATGGTCGGCCGCCTGGAGGAGCGGAGGGATTTTGGGGGGGCGTACAGTGCCATACGCGTTTTCAACGGGGACGGCGGCGTGGAGGAAACGCGCGTTCTCGGCGACCGCAGCGGATGGATTGCAGCGGATCTGTTTCGGCGGGGGTTCATCTGGCCGTCGGGGTCCGTTTTCCGCAGCGCGGTGTGGAAGGATTTCCGCTTCGACGAGGCGTTGAACAAAACGTGTGAGGACGGTGATGCGTTTCTGCGTCTGTCTCTGCGCGAGCAGTTCCTTTTCGTGCCGGAAAGCCGCTGACGAAGGATTCCGTACATTTTGCGCCGCCGACATGGAGAAGATAAGCGTCATTGAGCTTTGCGTTGAGGAGTGCTTATGAGTTCAGGTGGCAAATCAGTTTCAGAAGGAGGCCACGTACCGCAGCCGTACACGGCGTCGGAACCCCTCATAAAGGGCAGGGCTACAATCTGTGTGGTCAATTACCGAACACTCGAATATACGCGGCTTTGCCTGCGCAGCATTCGCCGGTTCACATCGTACCCGGCGGACGTGGTTGTGGTGGACAACGGTTCGGGCGACGACTCGACGGACTACTTGCAGTCGCTGGACTGGATAACGCTGCTTAGCCGGTCATGCCGCCGGGATCGGGGAGGCAGCGAGGCGCACGGCAGGGCGCTTGATCTGGCATTTTCGCAGTGCCGGACGGAGTTCTTCGTTACGCTGCATTCCGATACGATCGTGCGGAGGGAGAACTGGCTGACAGAGCTGATCGGCTATTTCGATGCGGAGACGGCGTGCGTAGGATCTGGCAAGCTGGAGATGCGGCCGCTCTGGCAGCAGAAGCTTCGCAAGGCGACGGACTGGCGGATGCTGCTGCGGCGTTTGCGAAACCCATCGGTGATGCAGAAGTATGCGCACTATAACAGGACGATCTGCTGTCTTTACCGGACGGAGGTGCTGCGGCGGGAGGGACTGACGTTCATAATGGGCAACGCCGAGGGTATGAACCCGGGCAAGCAGTTGTACTTTGAACTGTTGAAACGCGGGTATCCGACGGTGGAGCTGCCGTCGTCGGTGATGAGCCGCTACGTGTGGCATATCGCACACGCGACGGAGGCGGTGGTTATTAGAGACTACAGACGCCGGAAGCATACGCTTCGCAAGAGCCGGTGGCGGATTGCGGAAATCATGTCGCAGCCGATCGTGCAGGAGCTTTTGCGGGACAATACGCTCGATTGTGCACGGCCCCTTGCTGCGGCTGCCTCCGTACGCGGAGGTTCGGCGGGCAGTGCGGCATCAGAGGAAACGGTATAATGCCGTTGGTCAGCGTGGTCATCCCAACTTATGACCGTGCCGTCACAGTGGTTGAGGCAGTCAACAGTGTTCTGGCTCACAGCCTTTCCGACCTGGAAGTACTGGTGGTCGACGACGGCTCGACGGACAATACGGAGTCTGCGGTGCGCGCCCTGGGCGACGGGCGCGTGCAGTACATGGCGAAGGCAAACGGTGGTCCTGGGGCTGCGCGCAACTTCGGCATCGCTCGGGCCACGGCAAGACGCGTTCTGAGCCACGCGTACCGGAAAGTGGCGGAGGCAAAGAGAAAGGCAGGCGCACGCGCATCCGCCATGTCGCTTTACCGGCGTGCGATCAGGTACTGCGCCAGCGATCTTCGTTTGTATATGGGTCTCCTGCGCGCACTGATTCTGTCGCCTCGGAAGGACAGCAATCCGGACTGGCAAATGCCCGAACCGTTAGGACCGGTTGGTTGATGTTCGGCGGGGGCGCCTGATGGCCATGATCTGCAGTTCTTCATTGTGAACCAACCGCTGTAGCTTGCATATCCAAGCAGCCTGCACCGGCACATGCCGGAGAGTTCGACGGAGCGTGCCGGGAACTCGAGGGCGCGAGATGATGGGGGTCAGGTGTTTTTGATTTTGATACGGATGGCGCCGTTGCGGGGACGGTCGGTGGCGACGATAGCATAGCCGCCGCCGGCGCCCGAAAGGGTGCGGCCGTAGCCGGGATCGATTTTGTCCAGTGCCTCGGCAACGTGAGGCGGGACCGTATTGGGCAGCATTTTTTTCCATGCCTCGAGCGTCTGGTCAAGCGCTCGGCCGAGCAGAAGGATGTCGCGCTGGCGAATGGCCTGCCAGCAGTTTTCGCCGGCGTCGGCCAGCATCCTGACAAAATCCTTTTCAAGGTGCCTTTCGATGAGGGGGTCGTAACCATCGGGGCGGGACTGAAGGGGCACAAGGACGATGGACTCTTCGAGCCAGCGGGCCGCGGCGGGCTCAATGAGCGAGGTGATCTCCGTCGGCCAGTAACCGCCTTCATAGTAGAGGCGGCTTATGCCCGGGTAGACGAGCCCGATGGCATCCTGGGAGCCGGCGATGTATTTTGTGCCGGGCGGATTCTCCGCGCCGAAGAGGATTTTCGCGACCTTGTGCGGGGCGCCGCTGGGGATGTGTTCTCCCCAGATGCGGCGGGCGGTTTCACGGGTACTGGTGGCCATGCCGGAACGTTTGGCAAATTCCATGGTGGGTTCCAGTCTCGCCACGACCATAGCGCCGGGGTGAATCGCGGATACCCAGGGCTGGTCGATCCAGCCGCCGGCAAGCGCCAGCCGATAAGGCACCCGCAAGGGGTCCCGGCCGGGGGCCGCCTGATGAGGGTAGGCACTACCTCGCAATATTCTGTATTCGATACGGCGGTCGCGGCAGGCGGCCTCCTTGTCGGGGCTGTGGCCGTCGGCGTTGACGGCGAAGATGTCGGGCCTGATGCGGTCCGTGGCCGCCAGGAAGTCCAGGCTGCCGGTTCCTTCGGAAATGAAGGCGTCGTGCACGCAGCGCAGCGATCTGACGATTCGGAGGCGGTCCTGTTCGGAATAGAGCGGGGCAGTGTCCTTCATGAGACCGTAGTTGTGATCGGAGCCGACGCTGACAACAAGGCGGCCCAGCGATGCGGCCTGCTCGAGGAACTCGATGTGGCCGGCGTGCAGGACGTCGAAGAAGCCGCTAACGAGCACGGTCTTGTCTTTCGGCGCGGTTTGCCGGCTTTTTTCGATGATCGCCGTTGAACTGGTGGGGACGAGAAAGGGGGGGACCGTCCTCGGCACGACCTTGAGCGCGATGCCGAGCTGTTCACAGAAACGGCGTTTTTCCTCCAGGCCGCTGTCGTCGGCGTTGACCACAAAAACGTCGGGCCGGAGCTGCTGTGCAATCCGGGCAAAATCAATTTTGCCCGGCAGCAGTTCGTCTTCGCCGAGGATCACATAATCGACGGACTTCATGGCGGCGACCAGGTACAGACGGTTGTTTTCCGGGTTGATGGGCCGCTGCGGTCCCTTCTGTGACCGGACGGCGGTATCACGTCCGACCACGACCACCAGGGTTCCGGCCGCCTCTTTGCACTGCTGAAAAAAGACGGCGTGGCCGGACTGCATAATGTCAAAGCAGCCGGAGCACATGGCGATGGCGTCATGGCGGCGGCGGATGTCCGGTAAATCCTCGATGCGAATGATTTTCTTTTCCGGTTCCATAGAATTCCTCGCATTGGGCACCGTTACGGCCGCCGGGGATGAAAGGGCTTGTTTACCGGCCCTTGTTTCGCGGCGGTATTGTAACAGTTGCGACGGCGTTGGAGCAATGGTTTTCCGGAATGTTCTTGCGAAAATGTCGTTTGCAGGCGGGCTTTTGGCGCACCAATGCCTTGCATTCTGGTGCTGATTCGATATTGTAGGGCTGGCGATGCGGCGGGATAGTGCGACCGCCGGCGGCGGCAGTATAATGAGTACAGAGCGGAAGCCGGAAGGCGGCTATGAAGTTACTGGTCCTGACAAACAACCCCGATCGGCCGAGTTTCCGACAGCGGTTCAAGATTTACCTGGATGACCTTCATGAGGCGGGCATTGCGTGTTCGATAGTGCGTGTTCCGCGCGGGTGGGCCAAACGCCTGGCGGTGCTGAGGTCCGCGGGGGCATTCGACGCGGTGTACCTGCACAAGAAGCGGCTCAATCTCCTGGAGGATTTGTGCCTTCGGCGCCACTGCCGCAGGATGATTTACGATTTTGACGACGCTGTAATGTACAAGGATTCGCGACCGGAGCATTGTAGTTGGACGCGACATTTCGATTTTCGGCGGACGGTGCGGCGGGCGGACGTGGTGATCGCGGGCAACGAGGTGCTGGCGGGGCATGCGCGGCGGTATAACGACAACGTGGTTGTGCTGCCGACGGGGCTGAGGATCGACGACTACCTGCCGCGCGAGGATCATGCCGGCGCCGACGGCACGGTGCGGTTGGGCTGGATCGGAAGTGCCAGTACATTGGGCTACCTGGCGGGGATTGCCGGGGCGCTGGAGGAGATCGGAAGGCGGCACCCCCAGGCGGTGCTGCGGATCATTGCCGATCGTTTTCTGGAACTGCGCAATATGCGCGTGGAGAAGTGCGTGTGGTCGCTCCAGCGGCAGGCGGCGGACCTTGCGGCCTGCCATATAGGGCTGGCCCCGCTGCCGGACAACCGGTTCACAGGCGGCAAGTGCGGCTTCAAAATCCTGCAGTACATGGCGACGGGAATTCCATTTGTCGCAAGCGGGGTGGGCGTGAACCGGACGTTCGCCCAGGACAGCGGGGCGGGATTTCAGGCGTGCGGCCAGGAGGAGTGGATCGCACGGCTGTCGGCATTGATCGAGGATGAGAGTCTGCGAGCGGAGATGGGCAGGCGCGGGCGCAACTACGTGGAGCAGTACGATGCGAAGGTGATGGGGCGGAGGTTGACGGCTGTTCTGAAGGATGCGATTGAACCGGAGAAGACAAGGTGAAAGGGCAGGGCCGCGTGGCGGAACCGGTGGTACGCGTCAATCTGGATGAGATGATCGCACGCGGCGAGCGGATCGTTGTGGACGTGGGCTGCGGCAATCGCAAGAAGGCGGGGCGGATCGGCATCGATCGGGTCGACTTGGAAGGTGTGGATATCGTGGCAGACCTCGAGCAGGGGCTGCAGTTCTTTCCGGATGCATCGGTGGACGAGATTCACTGCCGCAGCGTCCTTGAGCACGTGGAGGATATGAAGGGGTTGTTAGGCGAGATGCTGCGGGTGCTCAAGCCCCAGGGCCAGGCGCATATTTTTGGCCGCATTACTCGAATCCGCAGTCCCGGAGGAGGAGCAGTTAGGGCGCAAGGTGCCGAGCTACTATTCGCCCATCAGGATTCATATCGTGTCGCTCAAGCTGGTGTTTCGCTCGACGTTCAACTGGCTCAACCCATTCAGGAAGGCGTTCGGGCGGCTGATCAATCTGCATCCGCGTTTACAGGAGTGGTACGAGGAGAACCTTTCCTTTCGTATTCCGTGTCAGGGCATTGAGGTGGTGTTCACGCGACATGAAGTCAGGGGCGGCGGTCGGGCTCTTTGCCGGCGAGGCGTGCACGGGTGCGGGCGTACACCTCCGCGGCCAGCGGCTTTTGACGGCCTGCCAGGGCAGGGTTTTCTCGGAGGTAGGCTTTGAAGAATCGCATCCGGTCGGTGCGGCCGAGGCAATCCTCAAAGAGCATTCCGATCTGCACAAGGTTCTTGACGCGCATCGCCAGCGGAAGGCGGCGATAGGCGCGGGTGCGTTCGTTGTCCAGGAAGAAGAACCGCCAGTCGTCCGCGGTCTCTGCCACAAGGACGTTGCCCGGGCGAAGGTCGCCGTGACAAATACCGCAGGCATGGAGGCGGCCGACAACGGCGCCAAGGCGGCGGATGAATGCGCGGCGGCGGGCGCGAGAGGCGGCATCCCCAGTCGGCAATTGAACGCCCAACCACGTGGAGACGGGTGGGGCATTCCTGATTCTGGAGGTGATGGCGAAGCATCTGGCACAGAAGAGCAGGGGGCGGTATTCGCCGACTGCGAGTACCGGCGGGGCGTCAAAGCCGTTTCGGGCCAGCAGCAGGCTCGCTTTGAAGGCCCGCATCGCGCGGGTGGGGCGGAAAAAGTGCTTGAGAAAATCGCCGGGCGAACGGTGAAGGTATTCTTTCAGAAAGTAGTCGTACGTTCGGCCGAGAAGGCTGACAGAACCGTTGAAGACACGGGCGTACCTGGAGGAGGGGATCCTCTGGAAGGGGCCGCGGACGCCGTCGCGGGGTTTGCCGTCGGCGGGGAGGATATCGCCGAGGCTCCGGATATCCTTGTGTATCCAGAGCCACCAGACGCCCAGTTTCACTTGCACATAGTCTTCGATGCGGGCAGGGGGGTTGGGCATGGCGCGTTCAATGCCCCACGATTACGATGCCCAGCTCGTTGGCCAGGGCGATGGTTTGCGGCTTGTCGATGATGATGGTCTTGCCTTTCTCCAGAACAAGGCACTTTCCGCCGTTTGCGGCCAGGTCGCGGATGGTGTCGGGACCGACGCACGGGACGTCGAATCTCGCGTCCTGGTTGGGTTTGGCGGCCTTGATGAGTGTCCAGCCTCCTTTCTTGCAGAGTTGGCCGGCGCGTGCGATCATGGCGGCGGTTCCTTCGATGGCCTCGACGGCGATGATCTCGCGTTCGCGGACAGCGACGGCCTGGCCGATGTCAAGTTCGCCGAGTTTCTTGACGATGGGCCAGCCGAAGTCGATGTCCACCTGAAGGGACGGGCCGGGGCGGCAGCGAGTCATGCAGCCTTCGTCGGCGAGATGCTCCTTGCAGTACATGGTAGAATCCTCCAGGATAACTCCCCCGGACGCCAGCTCATCGGCAATGGCGCAGAGGACACTGTCGTTGCGTTTGTCGCGGCCGCGGAGACGCCAATACCAGATGCGGACGGCCCGCCAGTCGGGAATGTAGCGGATGATGCGCCACGGCACGAACAGGTTGGTCTTGGCGACGCGGCCGACCATGACGGTTCGGCTGACGCCGTATCGGCGGAGCTTTCGCATCCAGCCGCCGGGCCGGGCGACGGCGCCGTGGAAGAATACGTCGACGTGTTGGCGGAGGCTGGGCTCAACGCTTCCGGCCAGGCCCACGCAGACGACGGTGAGGCCGGCGGCCTTGGCGCCGTCGGCAATGAGGAAAGGCAGCCTGCCTTCGCCCGCGATCAAGCCCAGTACGTTCGTTGCGTCCATCACTTACCGTTCCGATGCGTCGAGGTTGTCGAGCCTCTTTTCCAGGCTGCGGAGTTTTCTTCGCATTTCGGGCAGATATTCGATGAGCGCGTAGGACCGCCGCGCGCTGTCGGCATCAATGGCGGGCGAACCGACTATGGTTGCACCGTCGGGGACGTCGTTGATGACGCCGGCCTGTGCGCCAATCTTGACGAGGTCGCCGATCTTCACGTGGCCGACGATGCCGACCTGGCCGCCGATCATGCAGTGGTGACCGACGACGACGGAGCCGGCGATGCCCACCTGCGGCACGAGCAGACAGTGCGGGCCGATTTTGGTGCCGTGACCGATCGTGATCATGTCGCCGATCTTGCTGCCGGCGCCGATGACCGTGTCGTCAAGGGTGCCGCGTTCGATGGCGGAGTTGGCGCCGATTTCAACGTCGTCTTCGATGACGGCGCGGCCGATCTGCGGGATCTTGTGGTGGCGGCCGTCGTGTGTGGCGAAGCCGTAGCCATCCTGGCCGATGGAGGCATTGGAGTGGATGATCACGCGGCTGCCGATGACGCAATCCTCATAGATGACCACGTTGGGATAGAAGATACAATCGTCGCCGGTCCTGACGCGGGGTCCGATAAACACGCCCGGGTAGATCTGACAGTTACGGCCGATCGACGCACCTTCGCAGATGGTCGCAAATGCATGGACGTTGCAGTTGTCGCCGATGGCGGCATCAGCGGCGATATTGGCCTGCCGGCTGACGCCCACGGGCATGTGCGGTCGGTGGCCGTGGAGGAGGACGACAACCTGCATGAAGGCGTAGTAGGCGTCGTCGGCTATGAGCAGGTTGGTGACGGAGTCCATTTCCTTGCCGACAATGACGGCGCTGGCCCGCGTGGTCTGCAGCAGCGGCAGATAGCGATTGTTATTAAGAAAGCTGATCTGACCGGGCTGGGCCTGTTCGAGCGTCGCGGCGGAGGTGATGATCGTATTGCCGTCCCCGCGGACACGGCCGCCGGTATGTTCGGCAAGTTGCTGGAGCGTAGTCTGGGCCATTGATTCTCCCTGCCAGTAATAAAAACCCGCATTATAGCGGCAATCAGCGGCTCGTCAACCGTTGAGCACCCCCAGGACGGCGGCATGGATAGTGTCGGCCTGCTGGCGGGACGGCTCCATGAAACTTGCCGAGGCCGGCCTGAGGATATGGACGCGCGGTCCGAGGGGTCGGTAGCGGCCCGGGTCGGTAGGGCCGAAAATGGCGAACGTCGTCTTGCCGAGGGCGCCGGCGAGGTGGCTGATTCCGCTGTCGTTGCCGAGGTGGACGTCGGCCCAGGTGAGGACCTGCAGGACGGCGGTGAGGTCAAGGCCGGACAGGCAAGGGGCGATCTCTGCGAGGCGATCCCTGTCCTGGGGCGGCATTCGTTCCATTTCCGCGGGCCCGAAGAGAAAGACGACCTGGACGCCGTCGCGGCGGAGGAGCCGCGCGACGTGGTGGAAGTTGTCGACGTGCCAGCATTTGGCGGGGGCGCCGCTGCCGGGGTGGATCACGACGAGGCGGTCGTCCGGGGTGATGTTCTCGGCTTCGAGTATGCGGCGGCCTTCCTGGGCGTCGCTGAAGTGGGCGCGCAGGATACCGGCGGCAGGGTCAAACACCGGCGGCACAGGCGCCTCATTGTCCTGCATGTAGGCACGGATGTAGAACTCGCTGATGTGGGTGTCCGATTCTGCGGTGTCGGCCAGGGGCAGCAGGGTGACCTCGGCGGGGCGTGCGCAGTTGACGGCGAAGATGACGTTGGCTTCAAAGTTGGGGTCGCCGGCGCCCATGAAGCTGACGATGCGCTCGTAGGCGGCCAAGGAATTGACGAGGCGGTCATGTTCTTCGACCATGAAGTCGCGCTGGTCGACGAAAAGGCGGTGAAAGTCGATGGATTCGATGGAGCGGATGCTGTCGATGCAGGTGCGGCCGGGATAAAAGTCGATGTACTCGGTGCGGCCAATGAAGTCGACGCCGCCGAGGTCGTATGCCGTCTTGAGAAACGAGGCTAACGGAAGCGTCAGCAGGCAGTCGCCGATAGCGCCGGGGCAGATGATGCAGCCACGGCGGCGGTTGCGGTCAGCCAGGTCTTCCTGTTCCTGTACGAGTTGGAAAATGTCCTTGGTCACGCCGACATCTTAGCGGCCCGGCGGCTGTAAATCAAGCACGCGGCAAACCGGACGCGCATAGCGGACGCACTTTGGCGGAAGCCAGCGCGGCCTTTACGCTCCCTACTCTTCTTTTTTGCCGGGCAGAAGGCCGGTGATGTTGTCTATGACGGCTTTGCCGACGTCTTCACCGGCGGCGGCGCCTTTTTCGAGAATTTGGCGGCCGATGTCCACGATCTGAACGCCGCGCTGCCGCAGTAGGGTTGTCATGGGGTCGATGAGATCGCGCGGCAGGATATTGCGGCCTTTTTCGGCGACACCTGCGGCGACGGCCTGGAGGATCTTGGCGGTGAGGATGGGCAGTGTCAGCTTGTTATCGTGGCCGAGATTGGTCATTTCGATGGGCGCCAACGTCAATTCAACGGTGTCGAGGCGGCCGGGAATGGGCAGCAGCTTGACGAGGACCTTGACGTTGGAGATGGTCAGCTTGTCAATGTGCAGCTTCCTGGCCTTCTTGTCTTCGGGCGAAGGCTCGGCATCGGACGGCGGCAGGGACTTGATGACGTCATGCAAATTGTTCTGAATGACGTCCTTTTGCTCGATGACGAGCACGACATTATCAAGGTCGATGTGGTGAATGTTGACCGTGTCGCCGGCGAGGGAGGCAACGTCCATCTCCACGCGGCCGCTTGCCATTGCCAGAAGGTGTTCATGCTGGTAGCCGGGCGGGTTGGCGACTGTGAGGCCCAGCAGGTCCATGCGGCCGTGGAGTACCGACAGGGACGCGTCGTCGACGGTGACGTTGACCTTGAGCGTTCTGGTGCCGACTGATTCGACGGCATGTTCCAGCGCCCGGCCGCCGAAGACTTGAACACCGACAGCGACGACCAGGGGAACGGCGATAAGCAGTACCACGGCGCAGATAAGAATCTTATGGAGTTTCTTCAGCATAGCAGCGCTCCGTCGAGGTTATTGCGATTTTTCGAGTGCATCAAGCAGCTCCTTCTGCACGTTAAAACCGAGATCGCGGGCCGTGCGGGCGTGTTTGAGCGCACGGGCGTTGTCCTTAAGCAGGTAATATGTGACGGCCAGGGCGTTGTGGGCCGAGGCGTTCTTCGGATCGAGGCGGACGGCTTCACGATAGGCCGCCAGGGCCTGCTCATGTGATTCCATGTTAGCGTACGCGACGCCCAGGTTATACCGCAGGCCGGAGTTGTCGGGCTGGTACTGAATGGCGCGGCGGTAACAGTCCGCGGCCTCCGGGTACGCCTTCAGACGGATATAGGCGTTGCCGAGGTTCTGCAGCGCGGCCGGTGCCGCGGGCTCAATGGCCAGGAGCTGGCGATAGGCGGCGATTTCGTTGTCCGTGTCGCCGAGTTTGTCGTAGGTGAGGGCCAGGCCGAAGTACGCGCCGGTGTTGGACGGGTCCAGCGCGATGGCCTCGCTGAAATGGCGGATGGCGTCTTGGAGATAGTCGGTTTCATAGTAGCAGTAGGCCAGGTTCGTATGGGCGTTGGTCCAGCCGGGGGCAATCTGCAGCGAGCGGGTATACTGGGCGATTGCGGCGCTGTAGTTCTTCATCTCGCGGTACACGTCACCCAACAGGAGGATGCTGTCGACGTCGTTGGTGTCGAGACGCAGGGCGTTTCGCAGTTCGATGAGGGCGTTGTTGAGCTGCCCCTGGCGAAGGTACATGTTGGCGAGATTGCGGTAGGCGTCAACGAAGTCCGGCTTGAGTCGGATGGCCGTGCGGTATTCCGTTACGGCCCGCTGGTAGTAGCCGAGGTAACCGTATGCGTTGGCGAGATTGTTGTGGGTCTTGGGGTCCGTATCGATGATCCTGAGCGAGGCGAGGTAATGATCGACGGCGTCGGTGGCCCAGCCCTTCTTCAGGTAGATGTTGCCGAGATTGGTATGTGCCTCGGCAAGGGTGGGGTTGATGGCGACTGCGCGTTCCAGTTCGATCTGAGCGTTGTCGATCTCGCCGACGGCACAGTAGCTGTTGCCGAGATTGTTGAAGAAGCAGCCCAGGCTCTGCCGCTTGGTGAGGTTCTTCATATAGAGGGTGTTTTCGTCATCGGGCGGTTTAAACTTCTCCACGTAGTGCGAGTCGGGGGCACTTCGGCCCATACTGGTGGTCTCGATGTTGAAGCGGACCTTGCCGTCGTCGTAGCGCACGAAGAAGTGACCCGGGACGACGACGCCGTAGAGGGGCAGGCCGATCCGCTCACCGATGGCAAGGTAGAGCATCGACAGGCTCAGGCAGTAGCCTCGCCGCGTGTCGATGACGTTGTGCAGAAAGAGGTCTTCGGGGTTGTCGGCGGTCTCCAGCGAGCGGAACCCGATTTCGTCGTAGAGGTATTCGTTGATGACGGCAACGGCCCGCGAGTCGGACTGGCGGATGTTCTTCCTGTCGAGGCGCTTGAGGATCTCAGTCGCCATGGCGTCGAGCTTGAGGCGGTACTTCTGGACGCTGCTTTCACTGCTCCACTGGCGGCTCAGCAGCAGGGCGGCGGTACCGATGTCGATCTGGTCTTCCGGAAGAGACAGGGCCCGTTCGATGCTGTAGGCCTGCACGCCCGACTTGCCGGCGTTGACGAGGCGGTAGTGCACCGCCGCCTCGCAGGCGGCCGGGGCGACCAGCAACAGCAGAATCGTCAGCCATTTCTTCATCGCCTACTCGCGTTTACTTGAGCCTTTGCAGCGCCTCGGCGGCCGTTATACCCTGTACCGCGATCTCCTTGACCGGGTTCGTCAGGCCGCTGATGATCGTCACGGCCTTCTTCTTGACACCAAGTATCTGCGCCAGACACGCCGTCAGGCATTCGTTGGCCTTGCCTTTTTCGGGCGGCGCCTGCACCCTGACCTTCAGCATGTCCTGCATTTCGCCGGCAACGACGGTTCGGCTGCTGCCCGGGACAACCTTGACCTTGAAGATGATGCGATTGCCGTCCTGACTGATCCGAAGCGCCATCAGACGTTTTCCCGGATGCTCTTGCCGACGGCGAACTGCACGTACCGTTCGATCTGCGTGGCCAGTTCGCTCAGGGACGGCAGCAGGAAATCTTCATAATGGCCCGGTACGAAGTCGCCGTTGAGGGCCTTCTTGAAAATCTTGACGCGGACCAGCGGCAGGCCGGCGTCGGTGCGGCTGAAATCGCCGTTCTTGTGCTGTGTGAGTTCCACGCGGTACTCGTCACTGATGAACACCAGGCATCTGCCCGTGTAGACCGCCGTGGGAAAATAATCATACAGCAGCTTCAGCACATCCATCTTCTGTCCTGACACGCGTCACTCCCTTGCAAAACGTCGGCCATTATACGCCGGCTTGGGCATTACTTCAATGTGCCGACGAGATCAGTTATGTTGCTTATGCCCTGTGTGCGGCAATAATCCCGTATGCCGTCTACGATCTCGACGGCGCAGGCCGGGTTCATGAAGGTCCCGGTTCCGATCGCCACCGCCGAGGCCCCGGCGATGATGAACTCCAGGGCGTCCGAGGCGGTACGTATGCCGCCAAGGCCCAACACCGGCACCCCTGCGGCCCGCGCGACATGCTCATAGACCCGGTTGACCAGGTAAACGGCTATCGGCTTGATGGCCGGGCCGCTGAGGCCGCCGGTCCGATTGGCCAGCACTGGCTTGCGGCGGTAGATGTCGATTGACATTGCCGTGAACGTATTGACGAGGCTGAGGGCGTCCGCACCCCCGTCAACGGCGGCCTGTGCCGTTACAGTTATATCGGTTACGCACGGTGTCAGCTTGACCATCAGGCACTTGCGCCCGGCGGCCTGCTTGACGGCGGCGGTGATCTCGCGGATCTGCGGCGGGTCGGTGCCGAAGGTGATGCCGCCTTTCTTAACATTTGGACAACTGATATTCAGTTCCAGGCCCGCGATGGCGTCCTGGCTTGAGAGCCGGTCGGCGATAGCAACGTACTCGTCGATGGTCTGGCCGGCGACATTCACAAAAATGGCCGTGCCGAGATCGCGAAGAATAGGAATCTTCTCCTCGATGAAGCGCTCCAGGCCGATGTTGGCCAGACCTATGGCGTTGAGCATTCCGGCGCTGGTCTCGACGGCGCGGGGGGTGGGGTTGCCGGCACGCGGGGCAAGGGTGATGCTCTTGGTGATGAAGCCGCCGAGGCGGGCCGGGTCGAAAAAGTCGGCCAGTTCGTCGCCGTAGCCGCAGGTGCCGGAGGCTGTCATGACGCAATTGGCCAGCCTGACGCCGGCGAAATCGACTGTCATGTTGACGTTATTAGCCATCGAGGAAGACCACCTCCTTCGCATCGAAAACCGGGCCATCCTTGCAGCAGAGCTTATACACGGTCTGACCGGCAGGGGCCTTGACCTGGATGGCACAGCTTTGGCAGATGCCGATGCCGCAGGCCATCATCCGTTCCATGCTGATCTGACAGTCGAGGCCGTGCCTGTCGGCCATCGCCGCGGCCGATGCGAGCATGGCCTCCGGGCCGCAGGCATAAATGACTGTCTCTGCGGGATTTGGAGCGTGTTCGGTAAGCCACGCATCGGCACATTCGGTGACGAGGCCTTTAACGCCGGCCGAGCCGTCGTCGGTCGTCACGAAGGCCTCCTCGCCGAGGCGGGAGAACTCCTCCGGAACGCAGCGGCCGTCGGCAAGTGTGTTGACGACAAAGGGGAAATCCTGCAATCGCCTGGCGCCGGCGAAGACCACGATACGGATGCCGGCGTGATTGACACGCAGATATTCGGCAAGGTGCTGCAGCGGCGGCGAGCCCATGCCGCCGGCGATCAAAACGGCGAGGCGTTTGCCCTCGGGGACCGAAAAGCCGTTGCCCAGGGGGCCGATGACACTGACAACGTCCTGCGGCTTGAGGGTGGTCATGCGAACCGTCGACGGGCCGACCACGGCATAGAGGATCTCGATCGAGATGGCGGGGGGGCTGTCGCTGATAAGACGGACGTCACTGAAGCTGAACGGACGCCGCAGCATGATGTTCTTGGTCGTCTGATCGCGAAGGGCGGGGTCGATTGCGGCGGCAGGCGGCAGCCCCAGACGCGACAGGTCCAGTTCAGCAAACTGGCCGGGGCGGACGTCCCGGAACAGGGCCGAGCCGCGGGCGTCGAGCTGCAGTTGAAGGCGATAGTAACTGTGCCGCACGGGGGCGTTGGAAAGGACGGTTGCGTCGAAGCACCCTTTGGTTGGCTGTCTGTTATGATCCTTCATAAGCACTTGCTGGGAATTGACTTAACCCAGTGCATAAAAAAACTTCCGGAACATTCATCCACTGACGCTCCGGAAGTTGCCACGGCAAAAAGCCGCTGAATTCGTTGTCTCAGGCCGGGCATTGTCTCTGCTTTCCCAACGCGCGAGCAAAGTATATCATGTACTCTCAGCGTTGTCAACAAGCGGCCCCAATTTAACACAACAAAAATGATTATTTTTATAAACCTTTCGTTTGCAGTGACTTACGTTCCTGCACCCCCTTAGGCGTCGGCACGTCGCGCATAGGCAGCCATTGCGGCGTCGTGGACCTGCTTAAGCGGGATCCCGTGGGCCGCCGCCGCATTGGAACAATCGGCAAATTCAGGCTTGGCGAACACCCGCTTTCCGCTCAAATTACCAATTTTGATGCGGATCGGTCCATAATCCGTTTCGACGCTGACCCACTGGCGTGCCAGAATACTGCGTTGGAGTATCTGCTTTCTGAGCCCCAAGGTGAGGCCCTGAGCAAAGATAACCTGCTCGATCCGGCTGGTCATGCCGGGCTCGACAAGGACGGACAGCTTTACGGCAGGGCGGCCGTGCTTCATGCAGATGGGCGTGGTGAAGACATCCAGGGCGCCCTGCTCCATGAGCGTCTCCATGGCATGGCCGACGGTCTCGCCGTCGGCGTCATCGATGTTGCATTCCAACAGGCAGACTGCATCAACCTCCGTGCCCTGGTCGTCGGCACTGCCGATTACGAGCCGCAGAACGTTGGGCAGGTGCTTGAATTCCTTTGTGCCGGCGCCGTGGCCGATCGATTCGATCCGCATGGCCGGCAGGGGGCCGAACTGTGAGACGGTATGGGCAAGGATGGCGGCGGCGGTGGGGGTGAGCAGTTCTGTATCGACCGGGCCGCCCACAACAGGCGCCTGGGCCTGCTTGAGCAGTTCGGCTGTTGCCGGTGCGGGAACGGGCATGATGCCGTGGGCACACTGAATCGTGCCGCCGCCGACGGAAAGCGGCGAAGCGACGATCCTTTCGATGCCGAGGGCGTCAAGCCCCACGCTTACGGCGACAATGTCGACGATTGAGTCAACGGCGCCGACCTCGTGGAAGTGGATTTCCTGCGGGTCCTTGCCGTGAATGCGGCCCTCCGCGACGGCGAGCCTCTCGAAGATCGCAATGGCTCGCTGTTTTGCGGAGTCGCAAATTGCGCTTCGATTGATGATCTCGACAATATCGCCGAGTCCGCGGTGGTGCTGGTGGCCTGATACGGCAGTTGCAAAGTGCACGGCGCTGATGCCGGCGCGATTAACGCGGCCGATGCGAATCTCCAGGCCGTGGATCGCAAGCGACGCAATCCGGTCGCGAAGGAACGCCTCATCCAGACCCGCGTCGAGCATCGCGGCCACAATCATGTCGCCCGCGGCCCCGGCAAAGCAGTCGAAGTACGCTATTTTCATAACTTCCTCTTATACAAAAACTTCTGCAGCATTATGGTTCGGCTGCGGCGTTTCTTCAAGTCCAAACGCGGATCAAGGCTTGAAAAAGCCGCCGGATTTTGGTAAACACCCGCATTATGGTCAAAGGATTTGGCAGAACAGTCGCGACGGCCCTGTTGGGCCTAATTTTTGCGCCCGCCGCGATGGCGTCCTTGTCGAGCCGCATCAACGGCATCGTAAACGACAAGGTCAACAGGAGTGCCCACTTTACCATCAAGATCGTCGATGCCGCCTCCGGCCGGACGCTTTACGCACGCAACACCGACGAGCCCATGACGCCGGCGTCAAACATGAAGATCGTTTCCTCGGCGGCGGCCCTTCACTACCTCGGCCGCGATTACCGATTCGTCACACGGGTCGGTCTTATCGGCAAGACGCTCGTGATCATCGGAGGCGGTGATCCCCTGTTGGGCGACCCTGAGACGGACCGCAGGTACGGCAGGGCGGAGGGGTGGATATTCGATGACATTGTCAAGGCCCTGCACGACCAGAAGATCAAGAGCCTGGACGAGATTGTCATCGACCGGTACTTTTTCGACAATAACCGGGTCTGTGCGAACTGGCCGAAGAAGGATCTGAACCAGAAGTTTTCGTGCGAGGTCAGCGGCCTCAACTATAACCTCAACTGCGTGAAGATTGCCGCCCGCAAGTCCGGTTCCAGGGCGGTCGTCACGGTGCATCCCGCAACGCGCTTTCTCCAGATAAACAACGAGGTCTCCACCGCCTCCAAGGGTGAAAACGCAATCGCGGTCTATCGCAGCAGCCAGCCGAACAGGCTAAAGATCGTTGGCAAGGTGATAGACGACAAGGGGACATCCGCCGACGTGGCGATCGAGTCGCCGTCCACTTTCTTCGGCGTGCTGCTTGCGGAGCACCTTGCGCGGTCGGGCATCAAGATTCCCAGCCAGATCGTTGAGAAGTATGTCGCCAACAAGAAACGCGTCAGGATTATCCGCGAGTACGCCACGCCGTTGACGGATGTGCTGGCGCGGTGCAACAAGGACAGCCTGAACCTTGCCGCGGAGACGTTTGTCAAGGCGATTTCCGCCGAGCACACCGACGGCAGAATCAATGGCGAGTGGCCGCACGGCCAGGCGCTCGTCGGGCGTTATCTGCGTGGATTGGGGATTGGCCCCGAGGAGTTCAGGCTGGATGACGGCAGCGGCCTGAGCCCGGAAAACAAGCTGACCGCCAACGCTATCACGCGCGTCCTCCTGCAGCTCTACCGCGGCGAAAACTGGGATCTGTTTTGCGATTCGTTGGCGGTAGGGGGGCAGGATGGTACGATCTACAAGTACTTCGAAGACGAAAAATACCGCGGCAGAATCCTGGGCAAAACGGGCTACATCGAGGGCGTCAGGGCGTTTTCGGGTATTGCAAAGACCTCGCAGGGCGATGTGATCTTCAGCATCCTGACGTCGGGCGGGGACTACAGAATCCGTTATGCCATCAACGACATCGCAGAGGCGATTATCGACGAAATGGGCTGAGTGAGTCTCTGCCTGTGTGATTTCACCAGGGGGTCAGCTCGCCCGTGAGCTCTTCGATCAGGTCCTTCATGGTCACGATGCCCAGCACCTTCTCTTCGGGCCTGCCTTCGCGGTGCGGGGCCGCGACGACCATCATGCGGTAGTTGCCCTTTCGCATGAGCGTAATGGCGTCGAGGACCGATGTCGTCGGCCTGAGCCTGCCGATAGGCCGGATCAGCCCGCGGAGATCACCGAAGGACTCGTCACGGGCCAACGCATGGTAGATATTCACGAAGCCCACGATGTGGTTGCGGTCCTTCTCGAAGACCGGCAGACGAGTATAGGTCGAGGTCTTGAGGACTTCCCGAAGGGCCTCGGCGCCGGTGTCCACGTCGACCATCACCGCCTGCGAAACCGGCACCATGACCGCCTGAACCGGTACCGCCGGGATATCGACGGCACGGTCCATGATATCCTTCTGAAAGGCGCTAACGATGCCTTCATCACGCGTCTCGTTGATGATCTGCTTGATCTGGGTGCGATGGCCGGCCGTAATGACCTCGGCGGCGTCGGAGGGCAGGTGAAACAGCCGTGACAGGGCGTCGGCCATCCATTTGAGCACGGCAAAAGCACCAATACGCGAGAAGAGCCGGTGGAAGAACCACATCAGGGGGGCGACCGCCGGCAGGAGGGTATCGGCGTGCAGATAGTATATACTCTTGGGGATGATCTCACCGAAGAGGAAAAGCACCGGCGTCATGATCACGGTTGCCGACAACTCGGCTGCACGGTCGGAACCCGTTTGGCGAAGAAACATGTAAGTAACGATACTTGTCGCGGCATAATTTACCATGTTGTTGCCGATGAGCACTGTCAGGATATAGCCGCGGGCGTCGCTCAGTACGTTGCTCAAGAGTGAGAAAAAAGGCTTGCGCTGCTGGACCCCGATGCGCAGGTGAAAACGGCTGAACCGGTAGACGCCTGTTTCGGAACCCGAGAAGAACGCCGACAGCAGGACCGTCACAACGACCGCAAACAGCAGCAGTACGGTAATCATTGGTCGGCCTCCGTATGTTCCGGTTCGGTGATAGGCCGCAGGCTGAGGATCACCGTCTCGATCCGCCGCTTGCGGACGTTTTCCACGGTCAGTCTCAGGTGCTCCAGTCGGACGACGTCGCCTGCGCGAGCCAGCCGGCCGAGTCGGCCGGCCACGAAGCCGCCTAACGTTGCGACGCGGACCTGCTGCGGTTCGATGCCGAAGGCTCGTGCCCAGTCGTGCAGGGGCAGGTTTCCGGCGAGACGATACTGCATCGGGCCGATCTGCTCGATGGGCGGCGACGGCCTGTGTTCATTCGCCAGCGGCTCGATCAGTTCGTTGATGATGTCGTCCAACAGCACCTGCCCGGCGATGCCGCCGTATTCATCGACCACAATGGCCATGTCGCCGCCGCTCTGGCGGAACCGCTGTATGAGTGACTCCACCGTTTTCTGTTCGGGTACGAAGTCGATGGGATCCAGCAGGGTGGAGATCGGTTTGTCGCCCTCGAGAATCAGCCGGCGAATGTGGATGATGCCGACGAGGTTGTCGATGTTGCCAGAGTAGAGCGGCATCCTGGTCAGCCCGTTGCGGTGCATGAAGGTGCGTATCTCGTCGGCGGGTTCGGCGATGTCCAGGGCGGGCATGTCGACCCGCGGCCGCATGACGTGGCGCACCTTGAGATGGCCAAATTCCAGGATCTCCAGAAGAAGCTGGTTTTCGTCGCGCGTGATCAAGCCTTCCTTGCGGGTCGTTTCGATGAGCACCCTCAACTGGTCCACGCTGGTCGGCCTCCTCCGGCCGCCGACACGGAACGTCAGCAGGCGCACCGCCGGCCTGACGATGACGCCTTCGAAGACTGCCAGCACGGGGGCCAGCACCCGCACGAACACATAACAGAAGGGAGTCGCCACCAGGCAGAACCGCCGCGAATGTGAATATGCCAAGGATTTGGGCAGCATCTCGCCGAAGAGGAGCAGAAATGTGAAGGACGCCGCCGCCGTAGCGCCCGCCGCCGCGGGATGGATGATCTGGGCAAGGTGCAGCGCCAGAACGCTGGACAGGGCGAAGTACAGGACATTCACGAGCATGTTGCCCAACAGAATGCTCGTAAGGAGCCGGTTGGGAATCCGCAGCAGCCTCGCCGCCGCCTTTTCGATGCGATTGTCGGAGGCCATGAACGCCTGGAGCTGGCGCCGCGAGATGTTGAAGAAGGCCGTTTCCGAGGCCGAGAAAAAGGCCGAACAGCACAGCAGTGCGATCATCAGGCCAACTCGCCAGAGATTCGCAAGCAACGCCGCCACGCCCAATCCTCCTTACACCCGAGCCGGGCCGCCGTCAGGGACTCGGCAGGGTGATGCGAAACGTTGTACCCTGTCCGACTTCGGAATCGACCGTAATAATCCCGTTATGCGAATCGATGACGCGCTTGCAGAAGGCCAGTCCGAGTCCTGCGCCGGTCCGCGGCGCGTCGGATTCTGTGGTCTTGGTCGTGAAGAACGGCTCGAAAATGCGGGCCATGTGTCGGCGTTCGATGCCGATGCCCGTATCACGCACCTCGATACGGACCGAGTCTTCCATCCGCCGGGCCGCGACAGTCAGGATGCCGCCGCGGTCGAGCATCGCTTCGCGGGCGTTGAGGATCAGGTTCATGAGCACCTGCTGCAGCGAAATCCCATCCGCCCAGACCTCCAGTCCCGGTTCAATCTCCAGGACGACAGAAATGCCGTCTTTCGAGAAGTCCCGCGCAAGGCACTGAAAGATTTCCGTCACCATCGGCTCGACTGGGCATGACGTCCTAGCCTGCGGCCGTCCGTTGGCCATCGCCAGCATGCTCTGGAGAATGCGGCTGGCCCGCCGCGAATTCAGCACGGTCTTCTGCAGTGTCTTTTCGATAAGCTGTGCGTCGTCGGGGTGGTTCAGCGCCAACTGGGCATACGTCCCCAGCGGTGTGAGTATGTTGTTCATCTCGTGCGCGATCATTGCCGACGTCAGGCCCAGGTTGGCCAGCGCCTGCATGTGCCCTAACTGGACCTCCAGTTCGGCAGTCCGGTCACGCTGGGTCGCCAGTTGGCGGTGAAGTGATCGTCGCTGCTCGAGTATTCGCGCCACAAATCCCGCTCCTAATATCCGTGTTGCATCGAAAAATCGTTGTGTCGGCGGCAGATAGAGATTACCATATAGCTGATCATTGTATCGACATTTAAACGTCTTTGGCTTGAATCATGGACGAAAAGGCGATATTGGAATATCTTCTGGGGCTCCTGGAAGCCAATCAGGTCGCAATTCGCACCGAGCCCATGGGCGGCCGAGGAGGGGGGCTTTGCAAGTTAAAGAATAGGACGATCTTCTTTGTGGATTCGGAGGCATCGACCGCCGATATTGCCGTCCTGGCGGCACGAGCCGTAAACGAAATTGTCGACCTGGAAGCCATTTACATCGTGCCGCAGATCCGGGATTTTCTCGAAAAGCATGCCGCCGATGTTGACTTTGGGCCGGCCAAGTAGTAGAATCGGCCTTTTCCACGGAGTCACGCAATGGTGCACGATAAAGATGAAAAGACAACGCCCACCGTGTTGGTGGTCGACGATAATCAGCAGAATCTCGAACTCCTCCTGGCCTATCTGGAGGATGTGGACTGCAAGACCATTTCCGCAACCGACGGCATTCAGGCGCTGGAGATGATCAAGAACAATCCGCCAGATCTGATTCTTCTGGACGTGATGATGCCGCGGATGAGCGGCTTTGAGGTGTGCCGGCAAATCAAGAACGACCCGAAGACCGACGACATCCCTGTGATCATGGTCACCGCGCTTAATGAATTGGGCGATATCGAACGCGCCATCAGCAGCGGAACCGACGATTTCCTCAGCAAGCCGATCAACAAGTGGGAACTGCTCACGCGCGTTCGCACCATGTTGCGGCTCAAAGACCTCACCGACAAACTCGAACGCACGTTAGCCTACCTTAGCGAAATCGAAGAGCAGACTCAGGCCGCCCGAAGAGAGTAGGCAGGTCGTCACCGTTCAGCAGGGGCCATGCCGGCCGGTCTGACGGCGTCCGCTTCGCCCGCATCGAGAGCAGGGGGGTTATGCACTGTGCCAAGACAGCAAAGACAAGGCGTCTGCCCCGCGCCGCCATGCCAAAATCCGATAACTCAGCACCGATAACGAAACAATCGCTACAGCCAGCATAAGTGCCAAACACCCAGTTCCGATAACCGCCAAAGCCCCTTCTTTTGCCTCAAACCGGATAAAGAGCGTGTTGCCGCCTGTCGATATTGCACTCAATCAACAGGCAGGAACTTCCCGGCAGGTTACAGGAAAGGCTAATGAGCAAGTTGTTGGAGATATTCGGCAAGGCGATCACCGTCGATACTGCCGATCTGATATGGCACTGGTTTAATGTCCTCAAGACGCGCGCCGCCGAAGGCGAAGGTCGGAATTTTGGCGAGTTGGACGAGGTTCTGGACCTCCTGGGCGAGCGCCAGATCGACAAGGCGCGTGAGAAACTCAATTTTTACCTTTTCGAGAAGCCGGACTGCCCGTACGGCCGCATGGCCGCGGCGGCAATTTGCCTCCATCACAACGCGCTTGAGGATGCAGTCGAGCAGCTCCAGTCGGTCTACATGCGGCAGCCCAGCAATACCATGGCACTGTACACCCTGGGTTACTGCTGCGAGCGATTGGGTAAGCAGGCCGAGGCCATTGAGTTCTATCAGGATTGCATCAAGTTCAAGAGCCACCTTCTGCTGCCTCGACAGCGCATGGCCGCGATCTACTATAAGGCAGGCCGCCTCGACAAGACCATTGCCGAATACGAAGGGCTCACCGCCGAGCACCCCGAAGACATCGCTTCGATGGTGCTTCTGGGCTACCTGTATATCGCCAATCACCAGTATGAGAGCGCGATGGCCACGTTCAACATGGCGATCGTCTCGCATCCGGACAACTTCCACGACGACAACAAGCAGGACGAGATGAACGAGCTGCTGGACACCGGCCAGTACGACAGGGCGATCGACAACGTCCGCTGGCTGATGGAAAGCCTCGGCGAAATGCCGGACCTGTACGTCGCGATGGGCGATATTTACAGCCGTGCCGGCAGGGTGGCCGACGCGATCACGGCCTATGAAAACGCCCTTCGCATGCAGCCCAACTACCTCGAAGCAACCATCAAACTGGGCACGCATTACCTGCGGTGCCAGCGGCCGGCACTGGCGGCCGAGCAATTCAACCGCGCCGTCGAGATCAACGATGACATAGTCGACGCCTACATGGGCCTGGCAACGGCCCAGTACCTCGCCGACGAAGTTGAAGAGGCCTACGCTACGCTGTCGCTGGCGGACGCAATCCAGCAGAACAGCACGCTGCTGTTTTCCGAGACGGCGACGCTGCACCTGCAGATCATGCTGGAAAACGACGCCGCGGAGAACCAGGCCGACAGCGGCCGCGTCGTCGAGATCGCCGACGTTATCAAGGCCCACGAAAGGCAGATGGCCTCCACGCCAAAGAGTACGGACATTCACTACAAATACGGCATCCTGATGATGGTAACGGGTGACATCGTCGCGGCGGCCCGATCCTTCAAGGCGGCCCTCGAGATCAACCCCACCCATCATCGTGCACGAACCAAGCTGGTGCTGTGCCTCCACGAGGCCAAAAAACGCGCCAGCGCAATCGAAGCCCTCATCAAGCCCGAACCCGTGACTCGGGAGATGCTCGAACTGCACTACCGTATCGCCATCCTGTACTGCGACAAGAAGAAGTTCGGCCACGCCATGGCCAACATGGAGGCCGCCCTGAAGCAGAATTTCACCGACCCCGACGCAAGCATCAACATCGCGGTGGTGTTGGAGAACCTCGGTCTGATTGACCGGGCCACGGCGACATGGGACCGCCTTACGGAAACGGCGCATCACGCCATCAGTGCGGGCTTCAGATAAGACGTCCAGAGCCTGCATCACGACGCGTCCGGACCGCAAACCTGAAAGAAAGGAGTAGAGAACGCTGCATGGCAAATGAGCTGGCTGCACTGACGGAATTTACAGGCCATCTCTTTCGGCACGCTTATATGATTCTGCCGTGGTTCTGCAGGACCGCAGAGACCTTGCGTTACCGCGTCGAGGACTTTGATGCGGTGCTGACGGCGCTGAAATGCCTCAAGAAGAACAAGCCCGTTTTTTTCGGGCCGGACGTAAATCTCGCCAAGGCCAACGCCGGACTGGAGCGGTTCTACGCCTGCCTCCGCCTCGACGACGGCCCGGATGCAAACGCCGACGCCGTGCGGCACTATGCGCAGGCCTGGCGTCACGCGTGGCGGAATCGCCAACACTTGCAGCTTCGGGGCCACGAAGTCCGCCTGATGCGGCTCTTTCACGAGATTACCTGTAAGGCAAACGGTAAGCACCTTGCGGAACTGATCTCCATGGCGCGGATCGTCGACCCGTCGGTCGTCGCCCTCGTGCGTTCGATACGCCTGCCGGACGGCTGGACCACAAAGTCGGCCTTCGAAGCGGCACGCGGCGAACGGGCGCGGTGCACGCGGACGGTCTTCGGCTGCGATCAGCCCGACGTCGCCCGCATTGCCGAGGTGCGCAGGGCCGATCCCGCCGCCTACAAGGCCTACCAGTCGGCCATGCGCGAATACAAGCGCCTCGTCCACCTGCGCATCAGCGAACTGTTCGACGAGCGCCAGTGGCATTCCACCATCGACAGCGCCACGCTGCACGTCGTGCTGAAGAACGAAGGGCTCGAAAGCTACCTGCCGTACACGTTCCGCGGGCGAGTCGGTGTCCAGCCGACCGGCTATCCGCTGACGTTCTACACCTACAACGGCCTCGAACTGGAAAAGCCGCCGCTCAACGACGTACGGATGAACATCAACTACCAGACGCCCGAACCGGACAAGGACTACGGCATCCACCCGATCGAAGACAGCACGTTCTACTGCACGAGCCGCCCGCAGATCGGTGACAGCGAAGTCAAGTACTACACCCTCGAATACAAACGCCGCGCCCGCCGCATGAAATACGACACCGTCAGCAAACTGGCACAGTCGATCACCAAGGTCCGCCGCCGCCTGCTCAAACACGTCCAGTCAACCCACCGCGACACCTGGGTCCGTGCTTTGATGTGCCTCATCATCGACCGCCGCTGCGCGCGCATCGGCAACACCGAATCCGCCAAAGGCGAAAAAAAGACCTACGGCATAACGACATTGATGACCAGAAAGCACGTCCGCGTGGCCGACGGCCGGATCACGCTTCGCTATGCCGGCAAACACGAACGCCCACAGGAGCACCATTTCGATATCCCCGCCGACAACACACGCAGTAAGCGAAACAGCGTGGACGCCATCATCGCACGGCGTCTGCTGCAGCTCATCGCCGAAAAAAATGTGTATCTCTTTACTCGTGACAACGGCAAACCCTTCACACCGCAGTCGGTCAACGAGTATTTCACCGCCGACAGGCCCGACCCGGACAAGGGCTTGCCCGAAGGCGGCGCCGCCGCACCGTGCACCGTCCACAACCTGCGAAACTACCACGCAACACGCATCTTCAAGGAATTTGCCGAGAAATTCGCCGCAAAACACACCAATCCGACATACGATGAGGTTCTTGCCGCGTATCAGGGCCGCACACGCACAAAAAAGGTCCGCGCCCAGGCGGGAATCCTCGACGTCATCGCCAAAAAGCTCGGCAACACGCCCGCGATCTGCCGCAAGGCGTACATCGACCCGCGCGAACAGTTGTTGTTCTTCAAGCGATGGGGTTATCGTCCGCCGGATTGTCTCATCCGTGACGTATTCGTACACGAACCCACGGATCCTTACGGCGTTGAGCCGCAAAACGCCTGTCAGGCTCGCAGGACGCCTTGCAGCCGTCGGGAATGCCGGCTGCTGGCCCGTTTTGCATCGGAGACTGGGCGAATTGAAAGAAAGCGTGCACAAACCGCCACGCGGCGCCACAGAAAATCCGCAACCGGCTGAAAAACACGCCAAAGCGGCCAGACTCTCCCGGATCACCGCACAAGTTGCACCTCCACACACCCGAATGTAACATAACATATCTTATGAGACGTTGGCAGGGCGGTTACATCCAGGACTTGCGGTTGGCCTGCAAGCCGCCGCAAATGCCTCCTGATCTCCACGTACCGCGTGCAAACTGCTGCAAACTGCCCACTCAACCTGTACAGATGCCTCCGAAGGCACAGTTGCGTCCGACGCGAAATCGTAACGTTTTGGGGTCTCTGGCGTCTGTGCATGACGGCGGGTCGTTTTGCTTTGACGCTGATGCCGCGCCGCGTTATGGTACTAATTTATTAAGGGAACGTCCGTTGTAAAATTTTCACGGAGATCGCACGTGTGGCCGCTGATTGTCATTCTGATCATTATCCTGCTGGTCCCGGTGGCCATGTACAACAGCCTGATCGCAAAGCGCAACCAGGTCCGCAACATCTTCGCCACCACGGACGCCCTGCTTAAGAAACGGTTTGATCTCATCCCTAATCTCGTGACGACCGTCAAGGGATATGCCGACCATGAACGTCGCCTGCTGGAGGATATCACAAGGGCCCGTGCGAATCGCAACTGGGACCAGATCAGCGACGACGAAAAAATCGTCATGGACAACGCCTTCCGCAAGGCCGTGGGAGGTGTCATGTTGGCCGTGGAAAATTACCCCGACCTGAAGGCAAGCGTCAACTTCCTTCACCTGCAGCGGACGCTGAATGAATTGGAGGAGCAGATTTCGGCGGCGCGGCGTGCTTATAACGCCAGCGTCATGGATTATAACAATGCCGTCGAGATGTTCCCGACAAACATAATCGCCGCAATGGGCAATTTTCAGCGAAAGAACTTTTTCGAGATACCGGAAACAGAACGTCAGGCCCCTGCCGTGAGCGAGTGAATGTGGAGGCGGGATGTCGCAAGCTTGCAGTATACATGCGGACTTGACGCAATGCGTTGTAAAGACAGGACTTAGGGCTTAATGTACAGGATTGTCGTATGAAGACGATCGAGCAGTTGAAAGCATTCTATGACACGGTGCTCGTCAAGGACCTGTACGTTCTGGAGGAGAAGCGCCGCCGACTTGTCAACACATTCCTGGTTACCGCCGGAATAGTCGGCATTCTGGCCCTCGGCGGCCTGGTGATCGGGGCACAGGCTGGGGGTTCGGCTCTGATCGTGTTCATTCCACCCGGTCTGGGCATTCTCATCGGCGGCATCGTCTACGGCATCCAGCGCAAGGACTATGCCGGCGACTTCAAGAGTCGGATCATTCGGGGCCTTGTCGGTTTTCTCGATCCCGGCCTCACGTACAGCGAACACGGCTGTATTGCCGAATCGGACTACATGGCATCGAAAATCTTCACGCAGCGCCCCGACCGCTACACCGGCGACGACTACGTCTGCGGTCGCATCGGGGCTACCAGCATCGAATTCTCCGAACTGCACTCCGAATACAAAACCACAAGTACCGACAGCAAAGGCCGGACACAGACGCACTGGCACACCATCTTCAAAGGCCTTTTCTTCATCGCCGACTTCAATAAACACTTCAACTGCGAAGTCGTGGTGCTGCCGGACACCGCCGAGAGGTTCTTTGGCCGCTTTGGCCAGAAGCTGCAAGCCCTCAACTTCTTCCGCGGCCAGCTCATCAAGCTCGAAGACCCGGAGTTCGAAAGATTCTTCGTCGTCTATGGCAGCGACCAGATCCAGGCCCGCTACATCCTTTCGACGAGCCTGATGCAGCGCATCACGCGTTTCGCACAGAAGACCGGTCAGACCGTCTACCTCTCGTTCGGGGGTTCACGGGTGCATGTGGCGATTTCATACCGAAAAAATCTTTTCGAGCCGCGGATCTTCTCCACTATGTTGGACTTCGGCCCCGTTCGCGAGTACTATGAGGACCTTCAGGTAGCCGTCGGCATCGTCGACGACCTGAACCTCAACACCCGCATCTGGACCAAACAGTAGCGACCGGCCCCCATCACCCCCCCCCTGCCGCCGCATGGCTCGGAGCCGGGTTTTCAAGAGAAAGAAGATTTGACACAACAAACGCCTTGGGGTATGATATCATAGCTGGGTTATGGTCCGCAATACCGCCCGTCAGGTGTTTGTGCACTCGAACAAAGGAGCGAGTATGAATACGAAAAGAAATGCATTTACCCTCATTGAACTGCTTGTCGTCATTGCCATCATCGGCCTCCTTCTGGCGATTTTGGTCCCCAGTCTTGCCAGGGCAAAAGAGAAGGCGGAGTTCCTCTTCTGCAAAGCCAATCTCAGATCGCTTGGCATGGCAATGAAACTCTACCTCAATGACAATGACGCCATGTATCCGGAGTGTTTGACCAGCGTTTTTGACTGCTTGAAAGCAGAAGCCGATGGTATGAACCGCGATTGTGAATGGCACAACAGAGACTTATCACCGGAGAAGAATCCTCAATACGCCGGACCTTTGTGGCAGTACATAGACAGTCAGGATGCGTTCCTTTGTCCTACATTCAAACGATTTGCCAAACGATATGGCCAGGATCACCCAAGTCATAACTCGGCTATTCCCATAGAGCCCCAGTACGCATTTAGCCAGAACGCGTTCCTTGGCAGACCTAATCCAATCGAGAATGTTACCCAGGGGGTGAAGAAAGAATCCGAGGTCGTTGAGCCGGCCAGAATCCTGGTTTGGGTCGAGGAAACGATCTGGCGCATTCCAGACTACAAGATCGGCAGCGTCACAGTGGTACCCGGCTGGGTTCTGAATGATACCTGTTTCTACGCCCGTCACATGAGAGATTCCACAGCCTGGGGCGACACTGTTGCCACATATCACAGCACTCCCGTAGCCAGACAGAATGAGGGACTGGGTAATGCGGTGTTCGTCGACGGCCATGTCGAGCTAATCGATCCGCATGACGGGAGAGTGACACCATGGGGCGCGGTGACAGCGAGTTTCATACATGCCTGGCCGAAAAGAGGCGTCCTTCGAGAGGATATTTGGCCTTATCGTAATTGATGATAGTTTTCCCCACGTCGGTTGGGGTGCTGGACAACTTCCCTTTTGTGTCAGGGGTACACCAATGATCTATCACAAAGACAGACTACAGACGCATTCGTTGTTTCTCCGCATGTTTTTCGTAATCTGCATCTGCGCGCCGACAATCAAGGCGGCTTACAAGCCCGTGGAAGGGCGCATAATGACTCGCTGGGCGAAGAAGGTTTCGCCAAAATCGGCGCTTCCGGAGTATCCCCGGCCGCAGATGGTTCGCAAGGCGTGGCAAAACCTCAACGGCCTGTGGGAATACGCCATCGAGCCTAAAGACGCTGCACGCCCCGAGAGCTTCGACGGCGAGATTCTTGTCCCCTTCGCGATCGAATCAGCGCTTTCAGGCGTAGGCAAGACGGTCGGCAGCGACAATCGCCTGTGGTACCGTCGCAGCTTCGATGTGCCGGCCGGCTGGGCCGGGCAGCGCATCCTGCTGCACTTCGGCGCCGTCGACTGGGACGCCACCGTCTGGGTCAACGGCAAGGAAGTCGGCTCGCACAAAGGCGGCTTCGATCCGTTCACATTCGACATCACCGACGCGCTCGGCAAAGATGGCGCACAGGAACTCGTTGTGGCCGTCTGGGACCCCAGCGACGCCGGTTCGCAGCCGCGCGGCAAGCAGGTCCGCGACCCCCATGGCATCTGGTACACGTCCGTCACCGGCATCTGGCAGACCGTCTGGCTGGAGCCGGTCCCCGCGACATACATCCGCTCGCTGAAGATCACGCCCGACGTCGACGCCGACCAGGTCAGCATCGCCGTTGACGCCGCCAATGTCGACGGCTGCACGTTTACCGCGCTTGTGCGGGCCAAGGGCTTCAAGGCCGATGCGTCGCAAACGGAAGGCGACATCACGATCGACATAAAGAACGCCAGACTCTGGTCGCCCGATTCTCCGCACCTCTATGATCTGACCGTCCGCATCCTCAAGAACGGCAAGGTCCTCGACACCGTCGACAGCTACTTCGGAATGCGCAAGATCGCCGTCCAGAAGGATGACTCCGGCATCAACCGCCTATTTCTCAATAACAAGCCGCTCTTCCAGTACGGCCCGCTCGATCAGGGCTGGTGGCCTGACGGGCTTTATACCGCCCCCACCGACGCCGCCCTCCGCTACGACATCGAAATCACCAAAGAACTCGGCTGCAACATGCTCCGCAAGCACGTCAAGGTCGAGCCCGCCCGCCTGTACTACTGGTGCGACAAGCTCGGCCTGCTCGTCTGGCAGGACATGCCCAGCGCAAACAACAACCCAAGCTCGCATGACCAGTTCGAGCTGGAACTGAAGCGCATGATCGACTCTCTGCACAATCACCCTTGTATCATCATGTGGATACCCTTCAACGAGGGCTGGGGCCAGTACGATACCGAGCGCATCACGCAGTGGGTCAAGGAGTATGACCCCACGCGCCTGGTCAACAACGCCAGCGGCTGGACCGACAAGGGCGTCGGCGACGTCCACGATATCCACTCCTACCCCGGCCCCGGCTGCCCGCCGCTGGAAGAAAACCGTGCGGCCGTCCTGGGTGAGTTCGGCGGGCTCGGCCTGCCCATCGCCGGCCACACATGGCAGGACCAGAAAAACTGGGGTTATCGCAGTTATGAAGACAGCGCCGCCCTCACCGATGCTTATGTTGCACTGCTCCAGAGAACGCGAAATCTCATCGGCGAAGGCCTTGCCGCGGCCGTCTACACGCAGACGACCGACGTCGAGATCGAGGTCAATGGCCTGATGACCTACGACCGGGCATTGATCAAGATGGATGCCAAGCGCATCGCCGAAGCCGCCCGCAAGCTCTACCTGCCGCCGCCGGTCGTCAAGACCATTGTCCCCACGTCCCAGCGCACCCCCTTGGAGTGGGCCTGGACGACGCAGAAGCCGGCTGACGGTTGGGAACAGCCCGGCTTCGACGACAGTTCATGGCAACGCGGCCCGGCCGGCTTCGGAACGCGGGGCACCCCCGGTACGACCGTCCGCACCGAATGGCGCACGTCGGACATCTGGATCCGCCGCACCTTCGAGCTCAATACCGACATCGACGAGCTGGGTGACTTGCAGTTGATCATCCACCATGACGAAGACGCCGAGGTCTACATCAACGGCCAGCGTGTCCTGGAGGTGACCGGCTACACGACCAGCTACGCGGTCATGCCCATGAAGGCCGACGCGGCAAAGGCCCTGAAGAAAGGCCAGAACGTCATCGCCATCCGCTGCCGCCAGACCGGCGGCGGCCAGTACATTGACGCCGGTCTCGTCAGCGTCAAAGAACAGCCGCAGAAGTAGGTGCTCAACGCCTGCCGCTATTTGCGGCACACGTAGGCGGCCGTGAATGCATCGGGGAATTCGCGTGACTCGATCACGAAGCCTGCGCGCTCAAGCAGGCCCTCCATGACCCATGCGAAGGTGCTGTATTCCTCCCGCAGATGCACTTCGGCCTCGGCGGCAAGCACAGGTCCGCTCTTTTCGGCGATCGACCTGATCCAGCCATCCACGGCCCCTTCGAAATTAGCCGCATCGCACGAGAAAACCACGTCGAAAAGATAGAAACGGCCGCCCGGCCTGAGCATGCCGAAAAGCCGCTTCAGCGCAACCGCCTTCCAGAAGTCCGGCAGGTGGTGCAGCGCCACCGTGGATACGATGCAATCAGCCGGCGGACCTTCATGCACGTACGTCAGAAAACCCCCGCGGCGAAACTCGATGTTCTCAATGCCTCGCGCCCGGGCCTCGGCGGCCGCACAATCCAGCATCGCCTGCGAAACATCCACGCCCACGACCCTGCCGCAGTGGGCCGCCGCCCGCACCGCAAATGCCCCCGTTCCGCACCCCAGATCGATGAGCGTTTCACCCGCTTTCAGCCCCACCGCCGCGATGATTCGGCGGCTTTCGGCATCGTAGTCGCGCAGTCGGCTATGGTTTACATCGTACGCCGCCGCCAGCGACGCATCGCCGTAATCGACGCCGCAATGTCGGGCCTCGTCATACAGCCAGTTGGGAGTATCCATTGCAGCCTCCGCCTCCGCCGGCGCCTACGCAAACGCCTCGCGCAGCATCTTCAGGCTCTTCGGCACGGCAGTCCGCGGGTCTTCATGCCCTTCGAACTCCAGCGAGACCCAGCCGCGATAATTGTGCTTGCGCATGATCCATGCGATCCGCGCGTAATCCAGATCCAGCGTATACCAGATGCCGCCGCCGTAATACGTCTTGGCCTGCATGAACACCGCCTCCGGCGCCAGCATCTCGATCTTATCGTACGGGTCCTCCAGGAAGTTGCCCGTGTCGACCAGCACCTTCAGCCACGGCGAGTTGATCGCCTTGACAATCCGCAGCACTCCCTGCGGCGTCAGTCCCAATCCCCAGTGATTCTCCAGCGCCAACAGCACTCCGCACTTCTCCGCCGTCGGCAGACACTTCTCGATGCTCTCGATCACCCACGGATACGCGTCTTCGTCGGTATAGCCCGGCAGCGGGTCCTCGATACCCCGGTTGGCCATGAGGTCGTCGAAGCTCCTGGTCGTGCCCCATCGACCCGTGTTCAGCCGCATGCACGGAATGCCCATCGCGTAAGCCAGTTCGATGCACTTGATCGTGTGGTTGATGTTCTCCTGTCGCTTATCCCTGTCCGGCGACACGAAGCCCTGGTGAATGGAAAAGCCGCACAGCGCCACGCCGTTGACGGCCGCACGCCGCTTGAGACCCTGCACGTACGCGTTGGAATCGCTGTCCATCTGGACGTGCAGCACGTCGACGCCGGCAAAGCCCATCTCGGCCGCCAGGTCGATGCACTCCTCGACCGGCGTCCTGGCCCCCTGCCGGAATCGCCAGAAAGAATACGTGCTCACCGCGATCGGATTCGGACGCGGCTTTTCGCCGCCGGCCGCCTTCGGTTCAGCCGCCTGGGCCGCTGCCGGCCCAAGACCCGCCAATGCCCCCACCGACGTCGCCAGAAAAGTTCGTCGCTGCATCTTCATCATCATCTCTCTCCGCAAATGTCACGGTTGCACCGGCACGGTCACCGCCCCAGGCGACGACGCCAGGTTCGACCGTACCCTGCCGGTATTCACTTCGTACTCGATGCGGTCCACCAGTGCGCCGTTGAACAGACAATCGTTCCGTTCACTGCTGGAGACCACAAGAAGCCCCTTCTCCGCGTCGTACAGCAGGTCCTCGCCCTTGAAGAAGTTACCGCCGACCTCATGATAAATGATCCCCCCCGCCGCTATCACCGTCGCCAGTTCGTTTCCTCCGTCGGGCAGCGGCCAGAAGTTGGCCTGCAGCCGCGCCGTCGAACCGTAGATCCGCTGACCCAATCGCCCGTCCGAGATCGGCTGATACGCCAGGTGCAGTGCTTCCTGTCTGCTGACCGCGTTGATTTGCATGGCCTCCGTGAACCATGTCAGCATATCGAACCCCCTGACGCGTGCGTAACACGGCCCGTCCAGGCTGAACTTCCTTTCTGCGCCGGCGCTCGGGCGGACGGGCGCGTTTTCGTTGTTCAACTCGATATACCCCGGGCCCGTCGCATAGACAACGCTCTTTTCCGCGTTGTAATCAACCTGCACACACACCAACACCACGTTGCTTGTCGTAGTACCTTCCGGCGTAGTCCGTATCGACTGCAGCTTGACGTTGCCCTCCGTCACCGCGATGTCGTCGATCTGGCCGTTGCGTTTGCTGTCGCGGTCCGTCACAAGACGAGTCGTCAACTTCTCGCCGTAGAAGGTGCTTGTCTGCATGTAGCCCGGCGTCTGCACCTTATGCGTCCCCACGACGTTCTTATTGAACACGATCTTCTCCACCACGCGATCGGCATTGGCTAAGAACTCTGCGTTGCCCTCCGCCGCCACGACCATCGGCAGCACCACCGCGTTCGGGTCGTCCTGATCCTCCTCCGCCGGCCGGAACGTCAGCTCCACCGGCCCCTCAGCAAGGCCGTGGCCCGTCGCCATATCATACGTGATGCCGCGCGCCGCCTTGAAGTGTGCCACGCCCGCAAGTTCGACCTTCTCCCCTTCGGCCGCCGCAACCGCAGACGCCTCGGCCGTCCCCCTCTCCGCAACCGCCATGGACGCCCCTGCCGGCGACAAGGCCGGCGTCCTCACCTCCCCGATACCGCTGTCAGCCCGCTGCCGCAACAAAGTCGGCTCGACGACCTCGAACACCGATGTCAGCGGCTTGGCCACAAACCCGCCCTTGCACGTGACGTAAACGTCGACCCGCGCGGCCGCCGTCTGCGCGTCGTTAGTCACTGCCGCAGTCTCGCCCGGCGATGCGGCGGGCATATCCGCTGCGGCCGCTATGGCGTCCGTCGCCTGAGGCGCCGGCTTCTTTGCATCCGCCGACGCTTCATCGCCGTCCCTGTCCTTGTCGCTTCGCGGCATAAGGATGTTCTTGATGAAAACCTCCCGCGCGCTTTCCACCGTCACCTCGCCGCCGTAGTCGATTACTACGTCCCGGCTGAACGTGCACGTGTACAGATCGTCAGGCGAGACCGTCGCCGCCGCCTTGGCCGGGCCGGCCGCACCCCCGCCTCCCGCGCTTACCTGTCCCGCCGGCCGCGCCGCTTCCGCACGTCCCCCCGCAGCAGACCCAGACTCGCCGTTCGCATCCGCCGAAAACTGCTCAATATCCTTGAGCTTCAGATAGTGCAGATCGACCACTTTAAGAAACTCGATCCGGTTCATGGCTCCGTTGTAAACCAGCAGCAGCCCGGTGCCTTCCATATCGGCCCGCGGACTGACCAGCCGAACCGGCCCCTCCGTCGAAAACTCCGAACGCTCGCTGTTGTAGATCAACTCATCCATGTAGACGACGCTGTCCTCCGCCCCGTTCGCCTCCTTGGCCCGGATCCGTATGACGACGTTTTCGTACAGCTTGCCCTCCGTCGGGCTGGGATTGCCCTTGATCGTCTCGACCGTCAGCGCCCCGCGGTCGGCCGTAATCTCGCAGTCGAACGTCTTCTCGTACATGCTGATGTACGGCTTCTGCAGGTTCCATCTGCGCGATCCGCTTTCCGGGTTCAGCAGCTTTTCGAAACCGAACACGCGCGTGACCTTCTTCGTCTGCTCATCCACGAACGTGTACCGTGCATTCTCGGCCTGGCCCACCTGCGTTGTCCCCGCAATGCTTGGGCCGTCGCCGAAAACCGGTTCCGGCAGATCGTACGCCGAAGGCGTCCCCGGCGGCTGGATCACCGGCGTATCGCTGATGCGGTTGTACACGCGATACACGATAAACAGCGCCGAGATGGCTACGACCCAGACGCTTATGACCCGCAATCTTGACATGATGACTCCCTGCCCTCAGACCTCGTACCGTTCCATCAACGCCTGCCACCGCCCGGTCGATTTCAAAATGTATTCGATCACCTCGCGCACCGCCCCATCCCCGCCATTGCGCTTTGTCACCATATCGGCCTGCGCCTTGAGTTCCTCCACCGCATTGGCGACCGCCACCCCCAGGCCGGCCCGCACGACCACCGGCAGATCCAGCAGGTCGTCGCCCACGTAGGCCGCCTGCCGCGCCTCCAGGTCCGCCTGCGCCAGCAGCGATTCGAACGCCGGCAGCTTGCGCATCTGGCCCTGCATGACATACGTGATGTTCAGTTGCTCGGCCCGCACCGTTGTCGCTTTCGCCTCGCGGCCGCTGATGAACGCCGTCTGAAGACCCGCCCTGTGCCACAGCTTGATACCGTGGCCGTCGTGCAGATTGAAGCGCTTGGCCTCGCTGCCGTCGGCCGAAAGAATCACCGTGCCGTCCGTCAGTACGCCGTCCACGTCCAGCACCAGCAGGCGGATGTCGTTCAGATCGCTCTTCGGTTTGCCCGTCATACGTCCGCCTGCTTCATCCGGTTATCTTTATCGCCACGATGTCCTGCACGTCGATCAGCCCCACGGGCCGATTGTCCTCGTCCACCACGGGCAGTTCGTCGATGCGGTACTTATGAAAGATCGCCATTGCCTCCGCGGCCAACGTATCCTGCGTCACACGCTTGCAGTCGGCCGTCATCACATCGCCGGCCTTCTGCTCCAGAAAAGCCTCGCGCATCCGCGCGATGCCCCGCCGCAGGTCACCGTCGGTGATAATGCCCGCCAATCGACCCTCCGCGTCAACGATCATCACCGCCCCCCGCCGCTTCAGCGATTCCGTCCGGGCCAACATCTGCCCGATGGTGTCCTCCACCGACGCCACCGGCAATTCCTCCCCCGGTTTGAACATCATCGACTGCCCCACCGTGATCAGACGCGCGCCCAGCGCACCGCCCGGATGGTACCGCGCGTAGTCGGCCGCACTGAAGTCCCGCGCCTTCATCACCGTAAACGCCAGCGCATCGCCCAGCGCCAGCATGCACGTCGTTGAGACGCTCGGCGCGATCCCCAGCGGGCACGCCTCCGCCAGCGGCCCCATGCAGAGCACCACGTCGCTGTACCGCGCCAACCGACTCTCGGCATTGCCCGTCATCGCGATCAGCTTGTTCTCCTGCTGCTTCAGCAGCGTGATCAGCCGCACGATCTCGTCCGTCTCGCCGCTGTGGCTAAGCGCCAGCACCACGTCCCCCGCACGCACGCGGCCCAGGTCGCCGTGCACCGCCTCAACCGGGTGCAGAAAATGGCTCGGCGTCCCCGTCGACGCCAGCGTCGCACTTATCTTTTCGCCGATGATCCCCGCCTTGCCCACGCCCGTCACGATCACGGACCCCTGGGCCGCAAAGATAATCTCCGCCGCCGCCGCGAACGAACCATTGACGACCCGCACCATCGAACGGATCGCCTCCGCTTCGGTCATGATCACGGATCTGGCGTAGTCATAATCAAGGCTCACGGATACAAAACTCCTTCAGGCCGCCGCATTTGTCCCGACAGCCGATTATCAGCCCAACCGCCGTCTGCGTCAACAACAAACGCGCGGTCAGAACTTAACAATGCTGCCGCGCTCGTCGTAACACACTATTTCGTGACTCTCGCCCACGCGGTTCTGATCGGAATGGATCGTGATCGTCTTTTCCGCCTCATTTTCAAGCCGTGCGATCAACGCCCGTTTGCGGTTCTGCAGGAAGCTCGCCACCTCCGGAGACACCGTCAATTCGATCTGCTTGATCTCCTTGCGGGCCGCCGCAAGGTTCAGCAGCCGGATCATCTCAATCGACTGCGACTCGAAACTCTTGACAACACCCGTCCCGCCGCAGTGCGGGCATTTCAGGTACGTGCTCGACCGCAGCGACGGCCGCATCCGCTGCCGCGTCAGCTCGATGAGCCCGAAGGCGCTCATCCGCAACACGCGCGATCGCGCACGGTCGCTCTTGAGTGCGTCCCGAAATGCCTTCTCGACCGCCCGCTTGTTGTTGGGGTCCCGCATATCGATAAAGTCGCAGATGATCAGCCCCCCCAGATCGCGAAGCTTCAACTGCCGAACGATCTCTTTGGCCGCCTCCAGGTTGATCTTCAGCGCCGTCTTCTCAGCGCTTTCCTGCTTGCGATAGCGCCCGCTGTTGACGTCGATCGCCACCAGCGCCTCGGTCTGCTCGATAACCAGCGAACCGCCGCTCTTCAGATCAACGTGGCTCGACTGGATTCGGGTGATCTCGGCCTCGATGCCGTACTTGTGAAACAGCGGCGTCTTGCCGTCGTAATAAGTCACACGCCCTTTCAGACGCGGCTGCACGATCCCAAGAAAATCGCGAATCCGCTTGGCCACCGTCTCGTTGTCGCAGATGATCTGGTTGATCTTGTTGTCGAACACGTCGCGTATCGTCCGGATGACCAGGTCCGACTCCTGATAGATCTCCGCCGGCGCCTTGACCGCTTCCATCCGCTTGCGAATAGCGTTCCATAAACGCCCTAAGTACGATATATCCGCCTGCAGTTCCCGCTTGGTCGCCACCTGCGCCGCCGTCCGCACGATAAAACCCACCTGCCCCGGCAGCTTCAGTTCGTCCATGATCGCCCGCAGACGCTTGCGCTCCTCCTCGTCCTCAATCTTCTGCGAAATGCCCACGCGCTCCATCCACGGCATCAGCACCACGTATTTGCCCGGCAGCGAGATATACGTGCTCAGCGTCGGCCCTTTTGTATTGATGCCTTCCTTGGTCACCTGCACGATGATCTCAGAGCCCTTCTTGAGGCACTTCTGTATCAGCGGCCTCTGGCTGACCGACTTCCGCCGGCCGATCTTCTCACCCGTCTCGTTCTTCGAATAGTACTTGGGGTGCAGATCGCTGATGTGCAAGAATCCGTTCTTACTCAAACCGAAGTCCACGAACGCCGCCTGGATTGCCGGCTCGACGTTCACGACTCGTCCCTTGTAAATATTGCCTACGTGACTCACGAGACTCGCCCGCTCAATGTACAACTCCTCCAGCGAGCCGTCCTCGATCACCGCCACGCGCGATTCCTCGCCCTCGGCAACATTCACCAACATTTCTTTTGACATGTGTTGTTCAGCCTCTCATTGCAGATTTTTCAGTTCCTCTCCCACTGCACGGATTTGCGTAACACCCCTCCATCCAAATCCTCCACCTCTAATCCGAGCAGTTGCATTATTTCATCGACACGTAAACTCCCCCCCGGCGTGATCCGGCAATTGACCGTCACGCGATCATCGGCGACGTCCGCCGACACAAGGTAAGGTCCCGCGTCCAGGCTCACCGCTCCGCCGCCTTCCTTCTGCCGCTGGACGGTAATCGTCTCACCTCTGGCCGCTGCCGCCGTCAGCGCCGCAACGCGCCCGACCAGCTCCTGGCTGGCAGGCGCCAGCAGCGCAAATTCATAAATCGCCCCCACCGCGTGAAACGACGCCTTCCCCTCGTACAGTTCCACCGAAACAACCGTGCAGCCCTCCGGGACCTCGCGCCGCAGGGCCTCAAGGAGATTGTCGGTTCGCACGCCGGCATCCGCGAACACCTGTGCGCACAACAGTTCGTCATCGGAGCGCACCCCGACACTCCGGGGCAGCGGCAGGGAAAGCCTTGGGTGCGGATTGAACCCGCTGCTGAAACACACGTCCACCCCGCTGCGGGCCAGCGCGCGCGACCACAGCATCATCGTTTCCAGGTGTGACAGGAACCTCAGATTTCCCCCGATCCTGAATTTTGCGACTAACGTTCGCTTTTCGTGGGACGTCATCGAACCCAATTTTTCAATCGTATTTTCTTGCCCCGGCCTCTCCCCGAGCCGGGATTTGCTTCTGCGATCAGTGCCCCCCGCCGCACCGCGTTAAAACGCCTCCGGAATGATCCGCGTCGTCGCGTCGCGCAGGAAATTCTTGATCTGCCGCTGCGAGTCCATCGTGCCCACCTTCCGGGCCAGATGGTTGCACTCCTTGATCGTCACCGAACGGATGATCTGCTTGACCTCCGGGATCATCGGCGGCGCCAGCGAAAGCGTCCGCACCCCCATCCCCAGCAGCAGCATGATGTACTCCGGATCGCTGGCCACCTCCCCGCAGACGCTCAGCCCAATCTTCGCCTTGTAGGCGTCGTGGATCACGCTTCGCAGGAGATAAAAAACCGCCGGGTCCGCCGCCGAATAAAGCGTCGCCACATGCTCGTTGCCGCGGTCCACGGCCAACGTGTACTGGATCAGGTCGTTGGTGCCGATGCTGAAGAAGTCGCAGTCAGGCGCCAACAGCGACGCCGTCAAAGCCGCGCTGGGAGTCTCCACCATGATGCCAACCTTGATGTCCGGGTTATACGGCACCGCGTACTCATCGAGGTCTTCCATCACGTCACGAAGGATCATCTTCGCCTGCCGAAGCTCCTGCAGGTTGCTGATCATCGGAAACATCACCCGGATGTCCCCCAACACCGAGGCACGCAGGATCGCCCGCAACTGCGTCTTGAACATGATCAGATTCTGCAGGCAGTAACGGATCGACCGCAAACCCAGCACGGGATTGGCCTCGCCCGGATGCCGCACCGAGTACGGCAGCTTGTCCGCCCCGAGGTCCATAGTGCGGATCACCACCGGCTGCCCTTCGAAATGCCTCGCCACCTCCGCATACGCCTCGTAATGGTCCTCCTCGGCCGGCTCAGTGCCGCTGTAGAGGTACAGAAACTCCGTCCGATACAATCCGATACCGACGGCCCCTTTCTCCTTGGCCATCGACGCCTCGTTGGGAAACTCGATGTTGCCCAGCAGCTGCACTTCGACGCCGTCCCGAGTTATGGCCGGCTTGTCGCGGATGCTGCTCAGCTCCACCTCGAAACGCGTCAGCTCCACAGCGTAGTTGCGGTACTCCTCCAGCGTCTGCTCGTCCGGGTCGATAATCACGACCCCGCGGTTGCCGTCGATAATCACCGTGCTCTCGGTGGTCACGCACGACGTTACGTCCTCAAGCGCCACCACCGCCGGCAGCCCCAACGAACGCGCAATGATCGCCGTATGGCTCGTGCGGCCGCCCGCCTCTGTGGCAAAGCCCTTCACGAACGTCTTGTTGAAGCCCGCCGTCTGCGTCGGCGTCAGTTCGTGCGCTACGATCACCACTTCCTCCTGGAGGTGCTCAACCTCCTGCCTGACGTCGCCCAAAAGCTGCGTCAGCAGACGGCGCTCGATGTCGTAGATGTCCGCCGCGCGTTCGCTGATGTACTCGTCGCCCATCCCTGCAAAATGCGATGCAATCTCGCGCAGGATAGTCGACACGGCGTACTCCGCCGTCACCAGTTCGCTCTCCACGTAGTCCGTTATCCGCTTGCGAAAGCTCCGGTCGTTCAGAAAGCGGGCGTGAACGGCGAAGATGTCCTTGATCTGGTCCTCGCGGCCGGCCTGCGCCTGCTGCAGTGCGTTGAGCTGCTGGATCGCCCGGTCGAACGCCTCCTCCACACGCGCAACTTCACGCGCGCGCTGAGACGGCATTATGGACCGTCGCGGGATACGGTAATCCCGCGAGTCGATCACCATCGCCCGGGCGATGGCAATACCCGGCGATACCGCTATGCCTTTTCGGATTTCCATGGCGATTTACCGTTCGCTTCTGTCCGCATTTCCCTGCGTCGCAGGCGTTTCCCCGAACATCTTCACTTCCACCAGGTCCCGCAGCGCCGCAATGGCAGCCGCAGCGTCACGGCCCCTGGCTATGATACGCAGCCTCGTTCCGCAGATTGCCGCCAACATCGTCATTTGCATGATGCTCTTGGCGTCCACAAGCGTATCGTCGTTGGCTACTTGGATATCGCATTCGAAGCGGCTTGCGGTGTCCACAAACTGCATCGCCGGCCGCATGTGAAGTCCTTCCACATTGCGTATCTCCACCTCGATCTCGTGCACGGGCTCGCTCAATGTGCCGTCGTCCTTGTCACTTTGCGCCGTTCTCCTCGCTCCCGATCTGTACCGGCGTCAACTGTTCGAGGCATCGGAATCTTCGATGGTCTCCCGGACCTGCTCGACCGTCTGCGCCTGCCGCAAGAACCGCCGGAAGTCTTCCTTCTGGAGGTTCTTGAAGATGCACTCCATCGCCTGCAGGTGCTTGTCTGCCTTGTCCGTCGGGCTCAACAGCAGGATCACGCTGTAGACCGGCTGTTTATCAAGCGAAGAGAAATCGACCCCCCTGCTGCAGCAGCCCACCGCCGCGACTACCTGCTTGACGGCCGGGTGCTTCACGTGGGGCACCGCCACCCCCCTGCCAATGCCTGTGCTGGCCTCATTCTCGCGCTGGATAAGCGCCTTGATGACCTCGTCGCTCTTTGTCTTGCCAAGTTTGCCTGCCTTGACCAGCGCCTGTACCAGCTCGCCGATCACACCGTCACGATCGCCTGCCTTCAAGTCCGGAATGAGGGCATCCATGCAGACGAAATCCGCTAACCTCATACTTACTCCTTACACCAATGATACCCCCGGCCGCGGCGCCATGCCCCCCGTGGCGCCGCCGCCGGCCTGTTGATTACATCTCGGCCTCTGTTAGTCCGGTTTCCAGCTCCGGACCGCCGACATGCTTGTTATTGCGCTGCTTTTCCTTCTTTTTCCGCAATTGACGCTCCAGCTTGTGGATCGCCACGTCAATGCATGCGTACATGTCCTCACCGCTCTCCTTAACCACGAAATCGTTGCAGTGCTCCGCGTGTGCGATGATCTCCACGCCGGGTTTACCGCCGTCCTTGCCGTCGATGATCACGTCGATCTGGCTGATGCTGTCATAGTAGCGCGGCAACTTTTCGCATTTCGACTGTGCGTGCGCTCGCAGTGCATCCGTTACTTCGATGTGTTTGCCTGTGATCGTAAATAGCATGGATGCCTCCTTAATAACAAGCACTACTTATTGTTGACCTTTTCGCGCTTCTATACGTCCTCGCCATCCTGCTTGTTCACCAGCGCCTTAACAGCCTGATGCTTGGCGGGGGTGATCACTCCGCCGCTGATCACAAACCGTATCGCTTCTTCGATCGTCATGTCCAATGCGATGGTTTCCTCCTTCGGAACCATAACAACATAACCCGTAAACGGCGTCGGAGACGTCGGAACAAACAAAGTCAGGTACTCCCTTCGCGTATGGTCTATCAGCCGCCGCAGACCTGCCCCCGTCACCAGGGCAATCGACCAGCAGCCGGGGCGAGGGTATTCCAGTGCAACCACATCGCGAAAAGACAAATCCTGCTTGGTAAGAAAAAAATCCGTGATCTGTTTGATATAAGGGTAAACCGTCTTCACTAATGGCAGATTCGTAAGCCCGTTTTCGAAGATCCGCCAGAGCGTCCGTCCCATAACGCTGGCAAGAAACGCCCCAATGAAAACAAGGCCAATTACGGCGACAAAAAAGCCCGCAATCTTGCCATCACCTTCAACCCAGAAATCCGTCAGGAACTCCTTGTTCCCCCATTTCCCTTCGGAGACCCAGAGGATCAGCCGGACCAGCCCCCTGTTAATATGAACGCTGATCTTTGTCTGGATGAAAATATAGCACTGAACAAATATCCAAATCGTGACAATTGTCGGTAGGAGGGCTCCCAAACCCCGCACAAAATACGTTCTGAAATTTAACAGCTTGCATAGAGACAATATACCACAGTCCCTTGTGCTATGGTATTGTAGTATCGTCATTTATCGCGCGCAGCGTGATTATATTCTGCCAACCCCAGCAGCAACCCTGAGGTTGCGCCACTCTAATGCCAAATCGGGCACCCGTCAACAGAAAACTGATACTTCGCCGTAGCAAAAACCGCCTTGTCCAACCCCGCTCCCCCCGTACGGCAACGCCCCCCCACCGCCCCTCCCGGTGCCGGCCATCCGTCAACCGGAAGCACCGAGCCATTGAAAAACACCGCAGCCCGGGTACAATCAGACTGACCATCCCCGCGAAAGAGTTCTTTATGAGGAGAATCAAAATGGACCGCAAAAAGTGGTATTTCTGTGTGGTACTGGTTCTGGCGGCAACAGTTTTCACCCCCCTCTCCCCCGCCGCCGACGACAGCAAGCTCCGCATCATAGCCTTCGGCGCCCACCCGGATGACTGCGAGATCAAGGCCGGCGGAGTCGCCGCCATGTGGGCCGCTGCCGGCCATCACGTCAAGTTCGTCTCAACAACAAACGGCGACATCGGCCACTGGCGCGACGCCGGCAGACCGCTCGCCCAGCGCCGCGCAGCCGAAGTCCAGGCCGCCGCAAAGGTCCTCGGCATCGAAACCGAGGTCCTCGACATCCATGACGGCGAACTCATGCCCACGCTCGAAAACCGCCGCACCATCACCCGCCTCATCCGCGAGTGGAAGGCCGACATCGTCCTGGCCCCCCGCACAAACGACTACCACCCCGACCACCGTTACACCGGCATCCTCGTCCAGGACGCCGCCTACATGGTAACCGTCCCCTTCTTCTGCCCCGATGTGCCCCATCTCAAGCGAAACCCCGTCTTTCTCTACTACTCCGACAACTTCCAGAAGCCCAACCCCTTCGACCCTGACGTTGTCATCTCCATTGACTCGGTCCTCGAGAAGAAAACCGAGGCCCTCTCCCTGCTCGACTCCCAGTTTGTCGAAGGCGGATGCGGCGGCAACGAATCCATGGTTCCCAGGGACGACGCCCAACTGCAAGAAGCCCGCCGGCGCGTCAAGGAACGCTTCCGCCAGCGCTTCGCCGCCACCGCCGACAAATACCGCGACGACCTCATCGCCCTCTATGGCGAAAAAGCCGGCAAAGCTGTCCAGTGCGCCGAAGCCTTCGAAGTCTGCGAATACGGCCGCCGCCCCTCGCCGCAGGAACTGAAGAAACTGTTTCTGTTGCCGGCCGACTGACACCTCTCCATGCCGCCAGTGCTCCGCACATGACGCCCGCGGCCCATACGTGCCAGCACATCCCGCGGGCTGTGTGCCACCGTCAAATGCGTGCGCACAATGCACTTGTCCTGCTGGCCTTCCAAACTGACTATGACTGACCTTTCCGTCGGAGTACCACGCCTTTGGCGGTGCTCCATGCCAACACCCGACCCTCCGGCCGCCCTACTCCGCAACCCACCCCCCATCCACACTGATCACCGCCCCCGTCACGTAGCTGCTGTACGGGCTCGCCAGAAACACCACCGGCGTCTGGATCTCCTCCATCCGCCCCCACCGCTTCATCGGCACACGCGCCAACAACCTCCGCGTCATCTCCGCATCCTTCATGACCGCCGCATTGATCTCCGTCGCAAACGGCCCCGGACAGATACAATTGACCGTAATCCCCGTCTCGGCCAACTCCACCGCCAACGTCCGCGTCATCTGCACCACAGCCCCCTTCGACGCCGTATAGCTCAGCCGCTGCTCCATCCCCACCAGGCCCAGCGCCGAACCCATATTGATAATCCGCCCGTACCCGCGTGCCCGCATATGCCGCACCGCCGCCCGGCAGCAATGAAACACGCCGTCCACGTTCACCGACTGCACCGTCCGCCAGTCCGCCTCCGTAATCTCCGTCACCGCCGCTCGAATATTCACGCCCGCACTGTTGACAAGAATATCGATCTTGCCCAGCGCCTCTACCGCCCCATCGATAAACGCCTCCGCCGACCCGGCATCCGTCACATCTACCACCAGCCCGACCACCCGCCTGCGCTGCGCCTCCGCAGCAGCAGTGCCCCCTTCCGCCTCCATCTTCACATCGCCCGCACCCACTGCCTTCGCAATCTCCGCCGCCGCCGCTTCGACCTGCTCGCGATGCCGACTGCCCACCACTACATCCGCCCCCGCCTGTGCAAGCGCAATCGCCATCTGCCGCCCCAATCCGCGCGACCCCCCTGTCACCACGGCCGCGTGCCCCGTCAGATCAAATAAATCCCTCGCCACAAAACCTCCCACGCCCACCTCAGGCATTCTTCACCCCAACATTCACGCTTAAGTCGTACGGCCGGGTTCCACCCGCCATCAACGCTCACTCGCCCTCGTACACATTCAACCATCGCTGCGTCGGCACACAAGGCCGCCCGCCTTTAACCGTACCATAATCGGCGGCGAATCCCCCCATCACACCCGGTCCATTCACGACCGTTTGCTTCATTCACGGCGTTTCGACTTTCACGGTCGCCGTCTCGTCCTCGTCAAGGCCGCTGCCCGGGATGGGCAACTCCGCATACACAATCCCCTCCGCCCGGTCGTCCTTCATCTTCGCCAGGATCGTCCCGTCCCGTCCGATGATCCGCGTCTGCCCCCACCCGTGCCAATCCGGCTCATATCCCGCCGGCACCGTCCAGTTCGCCCCGATAATGTTGATGTCGTTCCGCGCCGCAATCGCCGGCAGCCGCTTCTCGAACCAGTCGCTGCCCGTATCCTCCACCCACGCAATCGGATACAGCAGATGATCGACCCCCAGCGCCTTCAGCCGCGGCGGCTCGAAATTGATATCGAAACAGATCAACAGCGCCATCCGCCCGTACGGCGTATCGATGACCGCATGCCCCAGGTCCCCCGGCGTCGCCCACCCCCGCTCCGCAAACGGCCACGGATTCAGCTTGCGATAGTACCCGCAGTACGTCGTGTCCGGGCTGATCAGCACGACTGTGTTATAGTACTCCCCGCTCCGCGGATCCACCTCCAACAGCGGCACCGTCAGGTACACCTTCAACTCCCCGGCTAACTTCGCAAAAAACCGCGTCGACTCCCCCGGCACCGTCTCCGCCGCCCCTCGCACATCCACCCCTGTCAGCCCGGCCGTAACCCGCCGCTGGCCCACACGCCACGTCCGCTTCAGATCATGGCTCATATACCCCGTCACGGACGTCTCCGGCAAGACGATCACCTTCGCCCCGGCCCCCGCCGCCTCGCGCACCACCTTCGCCAGGTGCTCCCGATTCCAGGCCGCGTCCCCGAACCGCGAAACCGCCTGCACCGCCGCCACCTTGAACGTCTTCGCCCCTTCGCCCTCGGCCGCGCCTGCCGCAGCGCAAAGCACCAGGCAAAGCAGCCCGCCCACAGTTGTCCGTCTCATTCTCCGCCCTCCCGACTGTTTCCCTTGTGCCGTAACACCACCGCTACATCACTGTTTGCCGCCGAAGCCCCGCCATTCTACCACAACCCGCCTCCGGATAAAAGACACGCCGCGCCGGAACCCGCCTTGACAGCCCGCCGCAAGAAAGCATAAAATAACCGTGCCAAACAGGCACAAACATATTCGTACCCATTACCGAAGGAGGTAAAAACATGCAGCAGACGTCAAGACGAACGTTCATCAAGGCCGCCGCCGGCCTCGGCGCAACCGCCGCCATGCCCGGCCTCGCTTTCGCAGCACCCGCCGAAAAGCCCAACTCCAAATTCAGCGGCGTCCAGATCGGCGTCATCACCTACAGCTACCGCGGCACACCCAGCTCCGCCGAAGACCTCCTCAGGTACCTTCTCGCCTGCGGCCTCAGCTCCGTCGAACTCATGGGCGACGCCGCCGAACGCTTCGCCGGCCGCGGCGCCGACGCCATGCAGAAGTACGCCGACCTCCGCAAGATGTACAACGACGCCGGCGTCAACATCCACATCGTCAAGTTCGGCAACATCGGCGACCGCAACATGAGCGACGCCCAGATCGAACACTACTTCAACGCCGCAAAGGCCCTCGGCGCAAAAGGCATCACCCGCGAAATGGACGAAGACGCCGCCAGACGCCTCGGCCCCTTCGCCGACAAGCACAAAATCTGGATCGGCTTCCACAACCACACCCAACTGAAGCCCGACACCTACGACGGCCCGATGCTCTCGCACGGCAAGTACCTCGGCATCAACTTCGACATCGGCCACTATGTCGCTGGCACAAACTGCTGCCCCATCATGTTCATCGAAAAGTACAAGGACCGCATCATCAGCCTCCACCTCAAGGACCGCAAGGTCAACGACGGCCCCAACATGCCCTTCGGCCAGGGCGACACACCCGTCGCACTCGTCCTGAACTACATGAAGCAGAACAAACTCACCTTCCCCGCCGACATCGAACTCGAATACAGGGTCCCTGCAGACTCCGACCCCGTTAAAGAGGTCACAAAGTGCAAGGACTTCTGCAAGGCCGCCCTCGGCGCCTGACCACCGCACAACCGGCCGGGGCGTCCATTGCGGGCGCCCCGGCGCCCATACTGCGGCTTGTGATTTGCTGCGCCGCGCGATCATAATGCAGATTGCTACTATGCAGTGATCCTGATCAGCACATAGCTTGCCAATGCCCGCCCCTGCGCATGCGCAGGGTATGCCTTGCCCTTAACACACTTGGATGCCCCCGTACGCTCCGCATCAACCATCAAGAAAGGCAGTCAGTGGCCCCTGACGACTCGTCAGATTTGGCGGGCGGGGCCTGCGACCCGATTCACGCTTCTCGGCACATGTACGACTTGCCATGGCTCCAGTCTTATTCGTCCGTTCCTTACGCAGCCCCTATCATAAGTAACAGCCGGATGATCGAGCCCAGGTTCACGAGAACTCCTCCCACAATTACTAATGTAAGGCGACGTTTCTGCATGGCTTCGAAGGCCAGGTCATACCGATCAGACCGGCGACCGTCGGATCCGGAAGATGCATTCGGAGTGTAACCGACGGGCGGGTCCGGTACACTATCGTGTCGGAACACGACGGCATGCAACAGAATGGTTTGCGATGGAAAGGTACGCTATGAGCATGGGTACGAATCAGGAGAAGACAACATCGACCGTATCCCGGCGGGAGTGGCGGAAGTGGCATGGGTGGATCGGGCTTCTCAGCGCGGTGCCGACGCTGATCACGGCCGTGTGCGGCGGGCTGCTGCTGTTTCGCAAGGTCGGGCTATACGAACGTCGTGGCGCGTTCCGCGACGCGATCCAGGGGCTGCACAGCTACGAAATTCTCCTGCCATATGTCGGCCTCATAGCCGTGCTGCTGATGATCGCCACCACGATCACCGGCACGGTCGTTTTCGTCCAGATGCGCTGCCGCCGGTAGGGCTGCCGGAGCGCGTGCGGCCCAGATGTCCGTTGAGCTTGCACCGTATTGCGTGCCGAAATAGTCGCCGTCCCAGAGTTTACGGAAGAACCCTCGATCACCTTTGCACAAGCCGAACGGATCGACGAAGCTTGTGGGGTTGTTGCCGACGTAGCTGTACATGTTCATGCCGTCGTCGTAGACGATGGGGTCGGGCTGGAGGAATCGGCCCAGGTCGGGGGCGTACATGCGGGCTCGGTAGTAGTAGAGGCCGGATTGGTCGGGCGTTTGGGTTTCCACATCGTAGCGTCTGCCGGTGAACATGTAGGGGTTGCCGCAGGCGCTCTCGGCCCGCGGCGTGCCGCTGCCGTCATAGACGTTGACGGCCCCGAACACGTCGTAGACATACCGCTCGACGATGCCGGCGCAGCCTTGGCTGCTGTCATATTTTGAAAGAGCCACCACACTGCCCAGGCCGTGGTGATAGAAGTACCGATCTTCTCCGCCCTGGCCGTCGGGCACCACCATACATATCGGCTCATCAATGCCCGGCCCGTAGATGAATTTGCTCAAAAGCACGCCCGAATCATCGTATTCAGCAGAGCGCGGATTGCGGGGCGGGCGACGGCTGGTGCGCGGGGGCGGATGTTGATCGGGAGGGGCGTGTGGACTGGGCGGATTTGCGGGTGCTGGCTGGTAACTGGCTGGGGCAGGTGAACTGAGGCCGGGATGTTGTGGCGAGGGCTGGCTGTGCAATCGTTTTCTGATCCGCAGTTGATGAGCGAACTTGCCGAGGGCAGCCGGGCGGCGCTGGGGGAGTTGTTTTTGCGGCACCATAAGCGGGTGTTTGCGCTGGCGTATCGCACGCTGGGGGACTGGGGGGCGGCGGAGGATGTGACGCAGGAGACGTTTTTGCGGATTTGGCGGGCGGCCGGGGAGTATCGGGCGGCGGCGGAGTTTACTACGTGGCTGTGCCGGATCGTGGTGAATTTGTGCTTCGATGAGAGGCGGCGCGGGCAGAGGGCGATGAACGGGGTGAAGGGGCTTGCGGCGGTGCAGGCGGCGACGGGGGCGGCGGGCGAGGCGGGCGAGGCGGAGGGCGACGGGGCCGTGACGGGGCGGATCTGGCGGGCGCTGATGAAGCTCAACGAGCGGCAGCGGCAGGCGGTGGTGCTGCATAAGTTTGGCGGGTTGAGCTATGCGGAGATTGCGGAGCGGACGGGGTGGACGGCGTCGGCGGTGGAGAGTTTGTTAGTGCGGGCGTATCGGGGGCTGCGGAAGGAGTTGCGGCCGGGGGGAGAGGTAAGTGGACTGCAAAAATCTACAAATAATGAGACCCGGTCCCTTTAATTTAACCCAAGATACTGCTGGCCATGCAGCGCACCGGCAGCCGCTACGACGAGGCCATCTACATGCGTGCGCAAAGGAGACATTCACTTAAGTGTCCTTCCCTGAAAGCGGCATACTAACAATTTTTTGGAACAAGGGCTTGACATAGACCGTCTTTAATTCCCCTCGAATTCAGCTGCGTCCACATTCTTGACCCTCTCCTTGGCAAGAGCGATCCCCTTCTCCAATTCCGCCAACGGGATAACTATGTGACGAGAGGTATGATAGAACTTCACATGCATCTCATCGGCATCGTTAATGTTGACTTCCATAAACGCGTCACCGTGCCCATCCAGAAACTCCAGCACATTCCCTCTGCCTTCTGGCGGGGATAAGATTTGAAAGTCAATTTTGCCTATATGCCTGTCATTCATTTCACAGTCCCCTTCCAAGAAAACCTATAAACTCGTTTGTTATGGCATTAAATCTCACGCCTAATCCATTCGGAAGTTTGTACTCGACGACTTTTCCATAGACATTGGTATTCTTTATGGCCTTTGTTCCATTTCGCATGATGTTCTTGAGTGCTTCGGCGGCAGCCCTGTTTTTAGAGGCTGCCGATTTAGCTACTTGGTTTAACATCTTAATGTCGTCAGCTCCGATTATATTCGGGTGCTTGGTTAATGCTCTCCCTGCGTTCGTCAAAGGACCGTTCTTGTAGGGTTGCAGTGCATCTTTGTACATCTTGTTCTGCACAAGACCACGGGAACCCTGAGTGGCTACAGAACGACCGGCCGCATAACCGATTGCGAGAACCATTGCGGTTTCTTTATAAGTCGCGGGTGTCCAGAGCGCCGAAAACCCACCCAGGACGTAATTGCCGGCCGTACCATACCATGTCTTCGAAGCAACTGCGCGTGCGGCCCAGATGTCAGTCGAGCTTGCACCATATTGCGTCCCGAAATAGTCACCGTCCCAGAGCTTCCTCAAGAATCCACGATCACCTTTGCATAGCCCAAACGGGTCGACGAAGCTCGTGGGGTTGTTGCCTACGTAGGTGTACATGTTCATGCCGTCGTCGTAGCCTATTGGGTCGGGCTGGAGGAATCGGCCGAGGTCGGGGGCGTACATGCGGGCTCGGTAGTAGTACAGGCCGGTCTCGTCATCGTACCTGCGGCCGGTGAACATGTAGGGGTTGCCGTAGGCGCTCTCGTCCAGCGGCGTGCCGCTTCCGTCATAGACGTTGACGGCCCCGAAGACGTCGTAGACATACCGCTCGACGATGCCGGCGTAGCCCTGGCCGTGAGGGTGTGAAAAGAACTGTGTAAACGGTCATGGAATTGTTAAGCTTTCTGACAGGAAAGGAATTCTATGGACCGGAAGACACAGGAACAATTGATTGATGAGTTATTGAAAGACTACAGCGGCCCG
>Ga0209506_1000391_pt1 | contig 60081 bp, 81 predicted proteins | sample AD_JPNHG2_MetaG_FD_184409 | JGI IMG/M metagenome (GOLD analysis project Ga0209506, IMG submission 184409) | Active sludge microbial communities of municipal wastewater-treating anaerobic digesters from Japan - AD_JPNHG2_MetaG (SPAdes) (version 2) | ecosystem: Engineered > Bioreactor > Anaerobic...
GACTTGTGTTCTTTGCAAACTCAACGTCAACCAGCGTTATTGAAACACCGTCCGCACCCGCCCTGCTTTTGCTTAGTGTAAGAACCTTGTCGATTGTTACACCGCCGTAAACGGCACGAAGCACTACCGTTGCGTTGTCTGCACTCATGGCTGAAACTGAATACGCCCCTGCGGATGTTATCGCTGCGGTGCATCCAGTTTCACTCACCTTTGAGAATGTAATTCCAGATGTTACTTTAGTCGTGCCGTTGTACACCCAAAACTCACCGTTTGCAGAAGCAAATGAAGACACAACACCAGATGAATTTGCCTGTAAAGTTACGCTTTCATTAGTGAGAAATCCAACTATTGCATCTGTGCCTTTTGCTCCCATTTTACCCACCGAATAGGATGTTGAAGTCGTGCTGTCGGTATAGGTAATAACCGTTCTCGTCCATAAAAACTGATTTTCGGAAACAGACGGAATAGTTCCAGACCATGTGCCTGTCGGGACAACAGTCCCCGATGAACTCGCCTGATAGGTAATTACCGTTGAGCTTATGCCTATACCGTCAGAACCAGAAACACCCTGTTTGGAAACGGAATAGCTTGTCGTTGAAGTACTGTCCGTGTATGATGTAATCGTTCTCGTCCATAGAAATTGACCCTCCTGAACAGTTGGGACGGATGTAAGCCACGTGCCAGTCGGTGCGGTTGTGCCTGAAGTTCCAACCTGATATTTTATTTCAGTTCCAGAAATTCCCTTTCCAGTAGCACCGTCGGCAACCCTGTGGATGGTTACCTTGTCCGTCAGCGACCCGAGCGTTGCAACTACCTCTATTCTCTTATAGGTAGCAAGCCATTGCGCATTTGTTAACGTTCTTGTATTTCCAGTTCCGCCAAGAGTTACGGGCGTTTGTGCCTCACCAGCATCGTTGTACGGAGTTGCAACAAATGTAGCTGTTCCTGATACGTTTTGCAACTTAGCTTCAATCGATATTGTTTGTCCGGTTTGTGGCGTGTTGCCTGGATTGCACTTCATTACCTGTGCGGAAGCACTTAGGTATAATAGCGGTGCACTTGCTCCAGTATCACCTTTCTGTCCTGTCCTTGATTTAGCAAACGATTGTGTTTTCGTGAGAGAGAATGAAGTTCCTGATGCTGTTTTCCCTGTAATCGTAAATGTAATTGTAGCGTTGTCGGAAGTCATATTAGAAGCGACTCCGTAAACTCGTCTATTTCCTGATGTTGATGGTGTTCCAACTGTGATACCGCTACCAACAGCACTTACTTGATATTGCCCATTGCCTGTGCCATAGCTTAACTCTGTTGCACCTTCAAACACTCTAATCTCTGTTCCTGAACCTGAATAGTCACTTACAACTCCTTCTGGTGATGCAGGTAAGACATCAGCTTCGTTGCTTAATACTACATTAATAGCATTAACCCCACTTGCACCTTTAAATACAACAGGTATTGTCAATGTATCTAATAGCGTAGTTTTTGAGGCTGTGTCGTATAGTCTTACGGTGTAGCTTGTTTTACCATCTCCAATTGATGGGGATATAGTTACAGGACTTGCGGTTGCAGTGCTTGGTTCTGTACCATCATTTGGCGTAACTGTTATAAAACCACCTTGTGTGGTTGTAGTCCCGCTTCTAAGCTCGCCTGACACCGTAACAGATGTATGCGTACCGCTTGTTGTCTCATCTGGCGCTTTCTTATATATTACAGATGCGCTTGATTTGATAGACCAATAAGTCGCCCTTACAACGGCCGCATCTATCTCGGCCTGCACGTCTTCGGGGGCTGGTGTCCAATCATCACATTTATCTCCTTTAACTAATTTGATTCCTCCAATCTTGTAAGTTGCAGAATTATCACTAAGGTATAGGTATAAATACGTACTTTCTGCTGTAGCTGTGAACGTGAGTTTATTGCCTGTAACACCATAAAATTCTGAAGCAGGATTTCTAAAAGACAGCCTATTGATTGATGTTCCTTCAATACCTTCACAATAGAATGTATATTTCTGTCCGATTTTTAAAGGTTCTGATAAATAATATGGGGGCGCAATCCAATTTTGATTTGGTCCATTTGTCACTTCCGCTCTTGCCTGACTATTTAATATTAAATTCCTCCCACCAATCTCCATATTGTTGACCTTTTCCGTCGAAAGTGAATCCAGCTTTGCTTGAATAGCTTTATTCGCTTCTTCCAATGCACTTTGAAAAGCACTCATCAAAGAATTGAATGTGTTGAAAGCATTATCGACCGCTGTTTTTTGTGCAGGTGTGGTTTGCCCTCCTGCAATAGCTGTGTTGATAGAACTTATAAGCGTGTCACGCTGCCCCCACAGGTTTATTTTAGCGTTTAGTAAAGCTGTTTTGGCTGCGCCTTCAAGGTAAGTGTTTGCATAGACCTTGTTGTAGGACGCTTCCGCCTTTGCCATGCTTTCGTTGATACTATTCTTGTATTTTTCGATCGCTTTGGCTTCTGCCGCATCAATCACGCCATCTTTGAAAGCTCCATCTACATACGTGTTCAGGCTATCCACGTTTGTCTGAACATTATTAGATGCATCAAGTGCTTCTTGTTTAGCTTGATTTATTTCGGCCTGCACGTCTTCGGGTGCGGGTTGAAAGTCCATTATTTTATTACCATTCACAACCATAACATCTTCTACGAAATAAGACCCATAAGTTGAAAATGGATGATATCCTAATCCTAAATCGACCCTAACGGTATTACTCGGCAATGGGTGTACTAATTCAAATTTACCGTTACTTAATGACATTGTTTTGATACTCTCACCCCCTATCCTTACCCCATTACTATCATACGCATTAACAAAAGCCATAATCATAGGTAGATTAGTTTTTCCTGATATGGCAATAACACTATTTGTAGTGTTAAAGGTTACTGCAAATATGTCCTTCGGATTAGAGTTTATAGTCACCTTATACCCATCAACTGTAAGAGCAGAAGTATCTGCACTCCAAAGCCCACCCAGAATCTTTCCTAATTTTCCAATTTGAAATAAATTCCTCCCCCCTATCTCAATATCATTAATAGCCTCCCATTCACTACTCACTGCATATCCCGTATAAACAGTTGAAGTTGGATTTTTATAAACTACCTTAACTCTCGACCAAATATATTGTCCCTGTACCCAAGCGGGTTGAGTTGTGCTCCATCCGGTCGTAGGTTGAACTGTTTTAGAAGTAGATATAGCATATTCTTCTGTTACGCTTTCAACGCCAGTACCAACATCTCCTTTTTTAGGGGTGATATTAGCGGGAGTGGTATAAGTAGGACTTCCGCTTGAATAAGTAGTTTTTGTTCTCGTCCAAAGCTGTTCTCCTTCCGAAAGCGTGGGTGATGTTGTACTCCATCCTGTCGTTGGAGGTGTAGTGGGGTTTGTATTCTTTGCAAATTCAACATCTACTAATGTTATGGAAACCCCATCAGTTCCTGCCTTGCTTTTACTCAAAGACAGAATCTTGTCAATTGTTACACCGTTATAGACTGCACGTAATACAACGGTTGCATTATCTGCGCTCATTGCGCTAACTGAATACACTCCTGCAGATGTTATCGCTGCGGTGCATCCAGTTTCACTCACTTTTGAGAATGTAATTCCAGATGTTACTTTAGTCGTGCCGTTGTACACCCAAAACTCACCGTTTGCAGAAGCAAATGAAGACACAACACCAGATGAATTTGCCTGTAAAGTTACGCTTTCATTAGTGAGAAATCCAACTATTGCATCTGTGCCTTTTGCTCCCATTTTACCCACCGAATAGAATGTTGAAGTCGTGCTGTCGGTATAGGTAATAACCGTTCTCGTCCAAAGATACTCATTTTCTGCAACATACGGTATTGTCGAACTCCATGTTCCGTCAGGTATTACAGTACCTGATGCGCTTGACTGATAAGTAATAACCGTTGAGATAATACCCCTACCAGCCGCACCAGTGGGTGCTTGCCGAGATACAGAATACGATGTTGAGGTAGTACTATCTGTGTATGTGGTTACTGTTCTTGTCCACAAATATTGCCCTTCTGGTACGGTTGGTATCGTGCTTAGCCACGTTCCAGTGGGAGCTGTTGTTCCAGATGATCCAACCTGATAGGTTACGACTGTTGAACTAATACCTCTACCAGAAGCACCGTCGGCTACACGATAAATTGTAACTTTATCGGTTAATGAACCAAGTGTAGCAACAACCTCTACTCTTTTATAAGCAGCAAGCCATTGAGAATCTGTTAATGTCCTAATATTGCCACTGCCACCTAATGTTATTGGTGTTTGAGCAACGCCTGCATCATTATATGGCGTAGCCGTAAATGTAGCCGTTCCTGTTACGTTTTGAAGTTTAGCCTCAAATGTTATTGTTTGTCCTGTTTGGGGTGTGTTGTCAGGATTACACTTCATCACATGTGAAGACGCTGATAGGTAAAGTAATGGTGCGCTTGCTCCCGTGTCGCCTTTTTCGCCTTTCGTCAGTTGCCAAGTATAGTCTGCATAATTTGTACTCTCTGTTGCCGTTGTCTTATTAACTGCAATACCTATATATGCTTTTCCTGTGGGGTCATCGCTCATCCCACTGGTGGGAGAATCAGCGTACTTTATCCATGTATAATATTGAATGCCATCCGCACCCTTTTGTCCCGGTATACCCTGCTCACCCATTATTAGAGACCACTTGTAATCCGCATACACCGAGCTTTCGGTAGGCGTCGTTTTGTTGTAGGCTAATCCTATGTATGGCTTCCCGTCAGGATATTGGCTCATGCCAGAAGTTGGCGTGTCGGCATATCTAATCCATGTGTAGTAAGTTACCCCATCAGCTCCAGGCACTCCAGGTATTCCTTGCAGTCCTTGATCACCTTTTTGCCCAGTCCTTGCCTTTGCGAATGACTGTGTCTTGGTAACACTAAATGAAGCACCCGCCTGCGTTTTACCACTTATGGTAAATGTTATAAAGGCATTGTCTAAGGTCATGTTCGACGCATTGCCAAACACGCACATTAATCCGTTTTCGCTTTTTGTTCCTACGGTTATGCCTGTTGATGTTGCTGTTACATTAAACTTACCATTTGCAGAACCTATTCCGTCATAATCTAATTCTGTCGCTCCCTCGAACACACGAATAGTTGTACCAGAGCCTGAATAATCCGAAACAACTCCTTCTGGTGATGCAGGTAAGACATCAGCTTCGTTGCTTAATACTACATTAATAGCATTAACCCCACTTGCACCTTTAAATACAACAGGTATTGTCAATGTATCCAAGAGAGTGGTTTTTGATGCCGTATCGTACAGCCTAACAGTATAAGACGATTTATCTGCATTGTCGGAAGGGGATATGGTTATAGGACTTGAGACAGCAGTGGCAGGTTCTGTTTCCCCATTAGGTGTTATCGTGATAAACCCACCATCCTGTATGTCTGTACCTCTGTGAAGTTGACCTTTTACTGTTACTTGTGTATGTACTCCATCTGTTATTGCATCTTTAGCGTCTTTATATATTACGGGAGATGTGGCATTAATACTCCAGGAAGCAGCTTGTTCTATTGCATGGTCTATGGCAAATTTAGACATTTGCACCTCGACTGTACTATACTCGCCAAGTTTATTGTTGAAATTTGCAAGTGCCAAGTCCTTTTCGTCTATCTCCGCTTGAGTTACTATCTCATCACCGTTGATTATATCGAGGATAACCGTTTTCAACCCGTCTGGTTTTGACGGGTCAATATCATAATCCCAGTCCCAAGCGTCAAAAAGTGCGTTATACTTGTCAGTTAACAGGGTAATATCGGCAACGGTAAGATATGGGTTAAGCACTATTTCGTCATAACTCGCCGTTATCTCATCCAATAACGTTTGTACATTATCCAAGTCGTGCCGAAGAGATACCCTTTCCGTCTCGCTTAGCATTCTGTCCGCAAATTCGGTGTCCGTGAAGTCTCGAATAGCCCCTATCTTTTGCGTGTAGTCCTCTCCCAGTGCATTCGCAATCTCTTTTTCCGCAGTGTTATAAGCGTAGAGCGCATTGTTGAGCGATGACAGCGCAAGGTCTTTTGCGGCAATCTCTTCTGGCGTAACGATATTGTCTCCGGCTATTATTGTATTAAGCGTAGTAAACAAGTTATCTTTAGCGGATGAAACAGCGTTGTATTTTGCGGTTAAATCGGCCAAGACAAGTGCATTTACAAATGGGTTGATGAGTAATTTTTCATAGCTGCCCTTCAGGCTTTGAAAGATAACCTCTACAGATTCTAAATCCCGTCTTAAGGAAACCCTTTCTCCTGAACTTAATACTCTGTCCGCAAATTCGTCATTCGTGAAGTCCTCTATACTGCCTATTGCATCATGAAGGTCGTCTGTTACTTTATCGATATCGAACGGACTCGCCCCCGCATCGGACGGGATATTACCTTTGATCAATTGAGGCTTTAGAACATAAACAGGATGTTCGGCGTCAAAATATCTATATATCAGGCTTAACTTTACCTTCTTCTCTTTTATGGTGAATACTTCGTATGCTTTTGTCCATTGACCTTGTTGTACATCAACGTCAAATACTTCCCATTCGTTTGCTGCGTTTGCAAGTGCGAAGGTGAAAGTATTTCCGAAGTCGCTTTTAATGTAAGCCCAGAACGTGTATGTTCCCGCCTCAAGGACTATATCCTGAATGTAATTATACCCCGATATAAAGAATCTTTTCATCTTATCTCAAATATTATCTCAATTACTATATCACTAACGATAACGCCAATTACATCAGCAACTATGTCTTTCCAATCAAATCTTGAATCGATAATCTCCTTTACTATACCAATTCCTATCGCACCAACATTTGATAATAAAAAACACCATAAAATAGATAAATTGAACAAATAACAATATAAGAATATTGTTGAGGCAATTAAAAAGCTAATACTAAAATGCAATATTTTATCAGTTATTTTAATCATAGTTCTATCTCATCAATTGTTTTTAAATATTCTTGCTCGAGTAATTCTAAATCTGCTATTTCTGATTCAAGTGTATTAATCTGTTCTCTTGCATTTATTCTCGCTGCCTTTATTTCTTCGGACATCGGCTTATTCGGCTCATCATCTTGACGATGGTCTGCATAATCGGTACTATTAAGCAATGACCTATATTCGTGTATCTTTTGATACTTATTGTTGATTTCTTGTTGATACATAATTTTAAGTTTTAAGGTTCAAGTAGAAGAGCTGACACAATACGACAATTGTACTCGACATACTTATAGTAGGTGCCATATAAACTACCGCTGATGCCTCTGTAAACCCAAGCAAGGTTGTATCTGTACTCGCATGATAACCAATAAAGTGGGTTTACATTTAGTGGTGTAAGTCCGGCTTCGATAAAACCTTTTGTAATAATATCTTGTTCAACTCCTGATATTCCGTTTGTTATTTTACTTATAATTTGTTCCATTTCCCAAACACTCGGAAGCCACCATGCTCCAGTTAAATGTTTAGTACCTGCTCTTTCAAATAAATTACAATAGTCCGCAGCTGGATATGCAGGAGAAACAACACCATCATGGTTTGTATATGTTACAGCTGCAAGTTTTCTTGTATTGCCCTGTCCATCTTTTTCGGTTATAATTCCCTTAGAATACGATTTTTTTACCATTTTTGCTTGAAGGTAATTATCGTATGTTTTATAATACTCAAATAAAATCGGATTATCAGTCGCATTAAATCTCGATTCTCTTATTACTCCATTACTTGTTAGAGCTTGATTAACGGAATCACCACCATTTGCAGAATAATATTGCTTAAACTTCAAGAAATTTGCACCTGCAAAATACTCAGCAGTTCCATCATTTCTGTATAATTGCGTGGATGGAGACAATAAACCCGTAATGGCTGTTTGGTAATTACCCGTTAAGATGTTTACAGTTATATTTGCATCAGAACAGGTAAATATAGTCACATTCGGAGTATAAGAGTTTTGTTCTACGACTATGTAATCTGCATAGGCTGTAACAGTCCATCCAATAGGATGTGCAGTCATTATTGCACGTATTGCATCCTGCATCTTTGTAGCTAACGTGGCAAGCGTGTCAGTTGTTGTATAATTAATTGCTGCCGTAGTGGTAGAGTTTATTGTCAATGTAAAACTTCCATCTGCAGCAAACGAGAATCCGCTCATCTTTACTTTATACGACGCAGCCCATTGCTTAGTGACTTGCACACCAGCGTCTATTAGCGCAGACGAGAAACTTCTTTCTACAATCACTGCAGTAATTATATATCTCGACGAAAGAAGAGCTCTGTTAACCGTACCGTTTTTGATGACCATGTATTTTTCTTCAACTGTGTCGTATATAACAGTATCTCCTACTTCGCAATAAATACTCGGCACAATCACATTCACACCATTGCGCTTGATAATGTTTATATCCTTTATCAAACTCACCGTATTCTCATTAGCAGGTCTATTTGTATCTGCTTCATAAGCAGCCAAATTATCGTATTTATTAATATTTTTCATAATGTTTAAGTTTTAAGGTTCAAGTAGAAGAGCTGACACAACACGACAAGTATACGAGTTACTCTTAAGGTTGCCGCCATTGAAATGACCGCCGTTGCCATTGTAAATCCAAGCAAGGCTGGAGCTATACTCGCATGATAACCAATAAAGTGAGTTTACATTTAGTGGTGTAAGTCCGGCTTCGATAAAACCTTTTGTAATAATATCTTGTTCAACTCCTGATATTCCGTTTGTTATTTTGCTTATAATTTGTTCAAACTCCCAAACACTTGGCATCCACCATGACCCGCCTAAATGCTTAGTACCAGCTCTTTCAAATAAATTACAATAGTCCGCAGCTGGATATGCAGGAGAAACAACACCATCATGGTTTGTATATGTTACAGCTGCAAGTTTTCTTGTATTGCCCTGTCCATTTTTATCGGTTATAATTCCCTTAAAATACGATTTTTTTACCATTTTTGCTTGAAGGTAATTATCGTATGTTTTATAATACTCAAATAAAATCGGATTATCAGTCGCATTAAATCTCGATTCTCGTATTATGTCATTACTTGTTAACGTTTGACCAACAGAATCACCGCCGTTTGCAGAATAATACTGTTTAAACTTCAAGAAATTTGCACCAGCATAATATTCAACCGTTCCATCGTTTCTGTAAATTTGCTTGGATGATGTTAACAGTCCTGACAAAGCCGTTTGATAATTGCCAGTAAGAATGTTTACTGTTATACTTGTATCAGAACAGGTAAATATAGTCACATTCGGAGTATAAGAGTTTTGTTCTACGACTATGTAATCTGCATAGGCTGTAACAGTCCATCCTAATGGATGTGTAGTCATTATTGCACGAATAGCAGTCTGTATGCTTGCAGCAAGCGTTATTAGCGTATCAGTAGTTGTATAATTAATTGCAGCCGTTGTAGTTGTATTTATTGTTAACGTAAAACTTCCATCAGAAGCGAAAGAGAATCCACTCATCTTTACCTTATACGATGCAGCCCATTGTTGAGATACTTGTACTCCAGCATCTATTAACGCAGATGTGTTATTTCTATCTCCAACAACTGCAGTGATGATGTATCTTGATGAAAGAGATGCTCTATTTACAGTGCCGTTTTTGATAACCTTGTATTTTTCTTCTACTACGTCATATACAACAGTATCTCCTACTGCACAATAAATACTCGGCACAATCACATTCACACCATTGCGCTTGATAATGTTTATATCCTTTATCAAACTCACCGTATTCTCATTAGCAGGTCTATTTGTATCTGCATCATAAGCAGCCAAATTATCGTATTTATTAATATTTTTCATAATTGTTTATTTTAAAATCCAATCATTAACCGAAGTATTGTTTTTTGCGCTATAAAAGTCGCCAGTAGCAGTGTTGACATAAAATTGAGGTACGCCATCTGGTATGATAGAAGGAGCAACATCTGACACAATAAAAAGTGGTCTGCCCTGATAAAATAAGTCTTTCAATACGTCAATACTATCAACCTGAATTTTACTTATTATCATGTTTCTAAATGCAGCTTCCAATGCACTAACTCTTTCAGATAAAGCATTCAAGTCAGTAGCTATAACCTCCTCTGCGTCTATTATCTTTTCTCCGTCAGTTAACGGAATCCACTTTGTTCTATCAGTCAACGGATATGTATTTGCCGTTACCTTAGACATAAAACTTCCACCGCCGTATGTAACGATACTTAAAACGTCATAGCCACCAGGATATGTTGCACTCCATTCCCCAGCGTCATGCGGTCTTACTTTCCCTAAATTTATTACTGTTGCCATAATTTTTAATTATATATTGTTGCTATCAAATTTCCATATTCATCAATCGTCATCGAGACATCAGCCATATCTCCCTTCTCTCCTTTTAAACTTGATAAAAAGTCTTCCTCTGTACCAATATTCCCTGCATCAAGCCATATTTGATAAGCGCTATCTCCTTTTTCCCCTTTCAGCACAGCCAATTGTTCTGGAGTAAAATCCTCATACGTGAACGGATCTCCTTTTTCTCCTTTCAATAAAGCAAGTTGCTCTGACGTGAAGTCTTCAAAAGTAAACGGGTCTCCCTTATCGCCTTTATCTCCCTTATCTCCCTTATCTCCTTTTTCTCCTTTCAATAAAGCAAGTTGTTCTGGGGTAAAGTCTTCAAACGTAAACGGCTCACCTTTTAAACTTGCCAAATAATCATCTATTGTACCAATATTTCCAGCCTCCAACCATATCTCATACGCGCTTTTACCAGGATCACCCTTAAATCCGATCAAAAAATCGGACGTAACAGAAAATTCGGTAATGTCGTCAGCCATCATACTGGTAGGTACAATCTGAAAGGCATTTACATCAATCGTGCACTTCCTTTGCAAATCCGATAATCCATAATCTGGTAGTTCATAAGAAAATACCAAATTATAAACACCAAGCGTGTCACAAATTTCTGGGGTAAATTCTATCCGAAGACTATTATCTATAACCTCAAACGGTACTGCTTTAATCTTTGTAAAAACACGAGCAGTTAAAGACGCGTTTGTAATGTTAGACAAGTTCTCTGGCTGACCGCCTCTGGTGATAGTCCAAACAAGCACAAAATCGTTACCTATCCGTATAGTTTTCATTCTTGTATCCTTTGATAATTAATAGTCATAATCAAATCTCCATTCTCATTAATCTCTGCAGAGATGATGGGTGTAGAGCCTATCAATAATGCGTATGGTACACGCACATTATCCACAGTCGAATCAGGATTTACCCTAATCCCAAACGCCTCGAATCCTATCGTTGTAGTTGCAACTGGTATATTAGAGCCTTTTATCGTTTTTATTTCTGCCATATTATTCGTTCCAAATTATTAAATCGTTATCTTCAGAAGTAATTGCCATGTTAAATCCATATTCGTCGCCAACGACATTAATTTTTTTAGTATAAAATTCAGTTGGTAGCGCATCATATTCTTCGTCTGTAAAATCGCCAAATTCACCGTCTCCTCCCCATAATGAAAATCCGTATCTCAAATCGTAATTTCTTATTAAGTTTATCCCATCGGTAGTGGTCGTCTGGTCTTCTTCAAAAACCAGCCGCCAGTCATATTCTGTTCCCGTCTCGTACACTGCTTTTAACATAGTGCCCTTTTTATAGGGTATATCACCTACGACAGCATCTTCTAATAAAAACCATGTGTCGCCTTTAACATAAGAAGATGGCTTGGCAAAGAAGGTTTTATTTTTATCTTTTATATTCTGCGACGTCTCATCAGCCCATTCCTCTAAGTTTTGTCCTCCCGACAGAAACACGGTATTACCCACTATCCTATTTCCTAACCTTGTGAATTTGGTAGTTTCTTTGCCTGTCAGGTCGTATGAGTTTATACCTGAATACTGAATAAACGAAGGTGCATCGTTGCCTACCGTAGAGAGTATCATCGCACCCTGTCTCTTTACATCGGTTGACCCTAATTGAAAGATGGTATCTCCAACTTCTGGTATATCACTGTTTAAAGCAGCATCGGTCTTGCTCAACTCAATGTAATCAGTGCCTACTGCTACCACTTTTCTCCAATAGAATTTCTGTCTTGTGCCTGTGAATATCTGGCATCTTGCGAAGTCGGTATTTGAGAATAAGTTGGCTACTTCTCCGTCTTTAGAATCAAAGTAACATCTGTAAAAATTAGGTGTCTCCTCAACCTTTGTGCACAACATATTAGCTGCGCTGATAATCAACTGACCACCAACACTTCTTGCTTCGTGTATTAAGACTGAAAAGAACTCCGCCCTTTGTCTTACAAGCAATTGGTCAACCTCTGCTACCGATGTACCGTTAACGTTCTTGATAGCTGCACCTGAACCGAGTAGGCCAGAGGCAAACGTGCCAACCTCTATCCCTTCAAGAAATTTTATTAACTTTTGTGCAGTGTCTTCGGATACCTTAGACAGAAATTGTCTGTCTCCTATTAACCTGATGAGACTTTCGGTTTGTTTTACATCCAAATTAGACCCACCAGCCCCGCTTAAAAGGTAATTGATCTGATTTTGTATCTTCTGAATAGTCCCGACTTGTTTCTCTTCTGTGAGTGTTACTTTATAGGTGGGGATAATCTCATCTCCTTCTTTTATCCTTAGGTTGTCGATTATGACACTACCAGCTATCCCCAAATCGGTATCTGCAAATTGAAGATAATCCCCCTCTACTATTGTGTCGTGAAGGATAGGATTGCGAGCCATGTAAACTGGGGAGATGTTTACCTCGTATGTGTATCTTACATAGTCATTCTTAGATAGATATTCTTGTCCTGCGGCTAATAATTTTTGTGAGGCTGCCTCTATATATACCTCTGGCATTTCTATGTTTAAGAGTACGAATTTATCTCCAGCTTTGATGTTCATTGAGGCATACGGGAAATACAGTCCTATACCTTCGTCCAACACCCTATTACATGTTAGTATGTACTTGTTGCCTTCTTTTACGCATGAAAGTATCTCAAACTCTCTGCCGCCGCAAAGGCCGTTTTTCATTGAGATAGTTGCGCCGGGCAAGTAATCGTTTATATCAAATCCAATATCCTTTAAAGTTATCTTAAATGATGGTACATTTGCGCCTTCTTCAAATATACCGTTGTCGGTAATCGGAGTGCCATCGCTGTTAACCGAGTCTGCTGCTATTTCGTCCAAATTACCGTTGTCTCCAGAATCCAAATTGACTATTATACCGGCTGCACTTAATTGGCTTGCGGTCATGCCTTCAAGTGAAGGGTAAATCTCTGGTAATGATTCATCGCTCCCATCAAAGAACACACTGCCCTCCATTACACCCAAAGCACCTATATTCGGGCTGTCAATATACGGGTCTAATGTGGTATAAGGGAATGACGGCAACATGAGGTTTTGAACCGCCATATTGTTGGGGAGGTATAACGATAAATCGGGCTTGGTTAATTTGTTGTAGTATCTAAACGGTAGGTTTCTTGTGCTGCCGTAAACCCTTAGTCTTGTTATGATTTGTTGGTCAGGATCGGCTATTCTTGTTATTCTGTTTAGTCCGTTACCTTTACCGTACTCAAACACATCGCTTATGATATTACCAGCCGTACCTATGGTTATCGTTCGACCACGAATGATGAAATTTGATTTGAAAATAGTAGATACAAGCGATAATGCACCCCAAACATTTAATCTGTCTGCGGTGATAAATACATTGTTTACGGTTATGTTAGAATCGTTTACGTTTACAGTCCAAGAACGGTCTCCCGTGTAAACCCTGTCAAGATTGGCTTTTATCCTATCTGCTAAGTCGTGTATGGTAAGTGCGTGAAATCCGAATGACGGGAGAGATGAGAAATGAATGAGGTTATCGTTAAGAACATAGTCCAAAAACTCGCATCTTACCAACTCATCCGAATAGCTGTTAAATTTTACGTTATCATAAGTGAACGCATCTCCCGTAGTGTTCTTCGTTGCTTTCTTTATGATAGACGGATCGTAGTTTAACGTAAACTGTTCGCCACGATATATCACATAATCACCTATTGAGAAATCTATCGGATAGGGCGATGTTATCGACGCCGTGATAAACCTGTCTCCCATGAAAGAGCCGCTATATTCTAATTTGTGAATATCGCAAAGCTCTTCGTTGTTCTTATTGTAAACCTTCCAACTCATCAGATTAATGCTATTATTTCGCTACCAGAATATTGAGGTTTTACCTTTGTTCTTGGGTCTGTAACCCTAAATCTTATCGTAAATGTCATCAGTTTGCCGTCATAACCAGAAAGATTGGGCTCATAGCTTACAAACCTCACTCCTTTTCTGCCTATGCCTGTGTGTACGTCGTACATCTTCATCTTTACCCCACTACCGTCTTGGCCTGTAAGGTAGTTTAGAAACGATTCTATCTTTGTGCTCCAATAATCGCCTGAATATCCTATTTCAACATTGAGATCATAAGCCTTTAATGGTAAAACACTCGGCTCAAACCAATCTTCTCCGTCTTCTTCTGGCCAATCGTCTGTAACTACGTCCTTAGCTTCTAAGTTAAGTTGTAGCGGGAACGATAAACAAACCATATTAAAGTCTCTTACCAAGTCCTTCAACACAGCGCCTGTTTTTTCTTTCTGAAACAATATGGTATATGCTTCTGCCATAGCGATTATTTACTTACAAATTTAACAATTTAATCAGAACATTCAAAATATTCTCAATCTTTTTCGTGGACTTTTACATCGCCTTCAAACGAAATATTACAATCGTTATTTTTATATACACTTATGCTTGCCAATCCTCTTTGTACAAGGTGGACATCAGCGCATCCGTAAACGGTAACATAAACCTTAGCGTGATCTTTTGCCTCTATCTCAATATCCGAAGCTCCGTTCACATATATATCTCTCACGGAGAATCCGCTGAATACGAATTTACCGCTACTATCAAGAACGACGCAATCACTTTGAGGGTTATTCACGTAAAATTCTGTGTTTACGTATATGTTATTCTTTTCAAGCAACTCTTTGTCTATGTTGTTAACGATAAATTCGTTTGACGGGAAGTTGTTCTCCATAACGAAATCAATACCCTTCTTATACTTGTCTATTAACGTCTGATGGTCAGAGTTTAAGTCCCATTCGTTAAACCACTTGTCGCACAGTCCTGCTTGTCTTGCCGATGTTCTTAGTTCTATGTTGAGTTCTTTTAAGTCCATATCATTTAACTTTTAAAGATTTAGTGCCAGCCGAAACAGAGTTTAAGAAGTCCATGATGTCTTCTGCTATCTTAGACGCCTTTTCAGTGTTTCTCGCTATGTTTTGTAGCTGAATTAATTGTGCTTTACCCAATGAGGTTATCTCCGGCATGTCCGAATCAATAAGCCTCTTGACAAAGTCCAATTGCATTGCGATGTCAGCCCTGATACCGTTTACATAAGAAGCAAGTAGTGAAGCCGTATCTTCGGTTATACCCTTTATCCCAGCCGCCAACCCCCCTTCTTCTTTGTCTGGTTTTTCTTTAAGCGAAACACCATAACTATCCTCCATGTATTTATTGAGAGAATCGAGAGCTTTATAATAGGCCTCCGACTTCTTTTCTCCCTCCATAAGGATTTTGGCAAGTCCTTGCATTTCTCTCTCATCAAGCACATAATCACGCCCGAAATAACCTCCTTTACCATCTTCTCCGAACAAGGCTATTCGTGCTTTCTCCATCATGGGCTGTAATATTTGCATTTTAAGCATGTCGTTCATCACACCGGCTAATATGTCGGCAGATGTCTTTCTAAACGCCTCTGCTCCGTCCTCTCCCTTCTTCCATGCCTCAAATAACGCATCTCCCAATTGAGATGCCCAATTCTTAAAGTCGATGTTTAATAAATCGGATGCAGCCTCTTCGGCAAAGTATCTAAGTTCTTCTTCGGCTTCTTTTATGGCAGCATCATAGTCTGCGAGCTTCTTTTTATCTGTGTGTTTCTTTGCCTCTTCTGCCTTTCTTTGAATCTTTAACTGTTTAAGTCGAAGCTCAAGGTTTTTCTTTTGTTCGGCAAGCAAATCTTTCTGATTACCCAAAGAACGGCGAAGTGATTCTTCAATAGATTGATATGCGGCCTCTAATTTTCTAACCTCAGCCTCGCTTTTTTGGATGGCTTTATCAAGCTTTTTGTCATGTGCTTGCGCTATCTTGCCAACCCAATTAGCCACTTCTCCCATAGCAGCGCCTATGCCGCCGACTATACCTCCTTTTGCAAAGCCTTCTCCTATATTGGATACAGAACTTATGGCGTCCATAGCATAGCCTATACTGTCGGCTACATCCTCATTACCTAATGCCTCAAACATCGATCTTATGCCTCCGAGTGTGCTTGAGAATATGTCAAGGTATGGTTGTGCATTTTTAAACGCATCTGCAATCTTATTTTCAGCCGCCGCCAATTTTATTCCTGCATTAGAGGCCTCTGTTTGTGCTTGTGCGAGAGATTTATATTCTACACTTATGCCTTGTATTTCTTTTTTTTCTACTGGCAATGCCCCACTTTCGTCGGTAGTAGTTGTTGATTTTACCCCATAAGCGTTTACGACCTTTCCACCATCTTCTATGATAGACAAGTTTGCTCTCGCATCTTTCAGTTCTTTTAAAGCGTCTATATATTCTGATATACCTTCGGTTAGCGATTTAAACGGATTGCGAGATTCATATTCATTTTGTAACTTTTTGAGAACACTCATGAGTTCTTTAAACTCGTTTACCGGCAAACTTTTACCCGCAGAAGCCTTAAACTTCTCTAAGTCTGATATGATACTCTCTATAACCGAAGTGGACAATCGGTCAATGTCCTCAAACGCCATTATCCATGTATCACTCTCTTTGAATATCTCGAAGTCTAAAGAAGCAAGTGCCTCCTTAGTTCTTTTTCTACTTTCATCTACCGCTGCTTGTGAAGCTCCGTTCTTAATCAAATCGGCAACATCTTGTTCGCCTTGAGTTATTATATCCTTACGTTGTTGTTCGTAGTTTTTATAGGTACTTAGCAGCTCGGCAGCTCTCATCAAACTTTCATCGGACAGTTTCTTTGATTCTTCTTGATATGCTTTAACAAGTGCAGATGTTTTTCCTCCGAACATCTTTGCTACGGTATCAGGATCTGCTTTTATAAGTTCGGCAAATGATATTCCGACTTTATTGCCTTTTATCTCATTCTCTATTTCTTTTTGAAGTTGTTCTAACACAGACTTAAACCCAACCTTACCCCCGAACACTGCGTTTATGGCGAAACTGTAATCTCCAGATTCTTTGTATAGTTTAGAGAACAAATCCCATTTGGCTATTGTCTCCGTGATCTGTCTCTCTACGTCTGCCAATGTTGTTTCTACCGACTGTCTGTCTAATCCGGTTAATGCTTTAGCGGCCTCAACACGTGCCTGTGTGCTGCCTGTTTTGCGTATCTTTTCTAATTCGGATCTTAATGTATCGGGATCAAATTCTGGGTATATAGCCTTGGCTACACTCTTGGCTCTATCGCCACCTGCTATCTTAACCCATTCTTCGTACATTGAGTTAGCCTCCATCAACAAAGCAACTCTATCTTTCAGTATGTCGTTTGTAGTATTGGTTTCATTCGTGCTTTCTTTATCTCTTAACGCAATCTTTGCCTTAATATCCTCAATTTCTTTCAGTTTTTTATTCCACTCTTCAGTGCCGATAAGTGAATCGTCCATTAAATCTAATTGCTTCTGTGCAGCACTTAACTGATTATCCCAATACTCCTTATTACGAACAGTATTAGTATCATCTCCCATAAGAAACGCAAATTCTTTTTCAAGAGACGTAACCTTCTTATTATAATTTTCTTGGGCTTTAGTAATATCTTTAGTTATATCCAATACACGTTTGCCTTCGTCTGATACGGTAGATATAAGCCTGTTTCCACGAGATAATCTTGAATTAACAACCCCGAAATACTTTCTTGTGCGTTCTTCAAGCTCTTTGGTTATAGTACCCGTTGATGTTAGCTCCGACTGTATGTCTCTGAAAAGAGATTCTGCCGTGTCTGATGTTATTCTTTTGTCCGGCACCCACGATTCGAATATCTCTCTCATGGCTCTTTCAGAGTCTCTACTTTCTTTAAACAGGTCTTCTATAAATTCGGATTTTGCGCTTTCCATCGCCTTAGCCCTCGCTGATGCCAGAACCGCATCTGTCAACAATCTATATGCTTTTTCCTGATTAAGCAACGATGCCGTTTCCTGATCAACTCCAACTAAATATTCTCCGTATTGATTGATAATGTCTGCCCTTGCATCATTCCACTCTGCCGTACCCTCTGTCGCTCTTTTTAATCTGTCGAACAATATATCCAATTGGGCAATATCTTTTCCTGCCGATTTTGCAAATTCTTCGTTTAGCGATTTTAGTTCTTTCTTGGATAGCTTTGTTGCGTCTCCAAATTTTAACATCTTGCCTATAGCATCGAATATCTTAGCGCCAAAAAACGTCATTATGGTTACTGCAGCAACGATTGCAGTTTGCCAGCTGAATATACTTGAAATAAGCTGTCTCCACACAGGGACTGCTTTTACATTCAGATTCATGCCTTCTTTTTGCTGCTGCCTAAGTATTTTATATTCTTCATTGGCTCTTTTTACCTCATCTGCAAACATGGGTAGGTTATTGGATATGGCTGCAAAGAATATATTCGCCCCATAAGCAAGAGATGGCAGCTCTCGTGCTAATTGTTGTAGCTGAAAAGTAAGGCCGTTAAAACCAGACTTGTAATTACCAACGTTTCGCTGATAACGCATTGAGGCTTGTTCGGCCTCATTTAATTTTATGGTTGTTTGTTGGATGTTTTTAAGTAGTTCTTTACCTGCGGCTGCCTCTCTTTCTGCGGCACTTAATCTGTCGTATTCGTAGATTAACTTGGATAATTCGGATCGATAAGAAAGAATACTCCCTTCGGCCAAGTTCTGTTTTTTGGACGCATCAACAAGACTTTTGCCAACTTCGTCCAATTCTTTTTTAACTTGTGAAAACTCCTGTATAATAGGTTTTGCGTCGGCAGCTTTCGGCAAGCTCTTATACCGTTGTTCTAATTCTTTCGTCCGTTGAATAAGTTGTTCGATGTAGCCTATCTCTTCTTGTGTAGCCTTAACGCCTGCATTACTTCTTTTGGTGGTAGATGTTGTGCCACTCATGTTCAACTTTACCTCAAGGCTTTTAAGTTGCTTTAGCGCTCTCTTTTTTATTGCCTCCAATTGCTTGGGGTCATCCTTGTACAGGATAGAGAAATATAACGATCCGAGTTTTGCCATAGTTATTTCTTATTACGGTTTTTGTAATTTTCGATCGACCGATTTATCCTATCAGCTGACGGCTTGCCGAATTTCTTCTTTTCTGGCTTGATGTATGATACAGGCTTGTCGCTTATGATTAGTTCTAATTGAGCGTTGGTCATTGTCCAATAGTAGTGATACATCGGTATCTTGCAGAATAATATTGTTTTCGGCTGCATCATCCAACTGTAATCTTTTAAGTAATCCCACGCTGCTCCGTATCTTGTCCTTGACGGATAGAAGACACTTCTTTCTTGTTCATCATCATCATCGTATCCATCATATCGGTCATCAATATGGTATTCACGAAGTACGATTGCAGCGGTATTTTTTTTTTACCGATAGCCAATACCTCCGTTAAATCGGCTTCGGAGTACTGTTTTACATAATAAAACCATCTCCACAAGAACGGATAGAATAGCTTTATCTTCAAAAAACCATTAAGAATGATACATGCGGCAGTCTGATAATTAGCTACCGCATCGTTTCCTTCTTTAAGTATGATCTGATTGATCTTTCTTACCGTCCCTGCATGAAGCCATTTGATCTTATACGTCTTGTTTCGTATCTTGGCGTAATCGGGTAGATTCTCTATGATAGAGTTTAATTCGTCTTGCGCTTCTTTAGATGGTTGTTTTACAGTTGCCATAGCTTTATTCTAAAAAAGGGCGGTGATTTTTCGCACCACCCTTAGTGTTATTAAAAAGGATTATCCGTTAAGATTTAGCTCCATTCAACAAGATAATGTCAGCTCCGTCATTATTAGGTTTCGGGAATATCTGAACATTAAAGTAAGCAGGAGTACCAGAAGCAATAACAGGATTAGCGAACATCTCCACATTAGGAAGTGCAATCAATCTCGTTCCATCTTCCGAAGCCAGAATAAGCGAACCAGTAACCTTTTTCGTTTCGGTAGAATATCCTTGTCCTGAAAGCGATAATCCTCCTAAGGTATTAGCGCCACTTGAAACGGCGTTCCCTTTTTCAGTCATAAATAGTTTTGCAATTTCTTTATCAACCGATGCAACCTGCATTGTAATGCTTGGGTCTCCAGCGGTAACATAACTTGCCCATTTCTGACCGGTAGTTATCTTAACTGAGGAAATACTTACAGCCCCACTGTCAAAAGAAAAACTGTCTTCAATAACGGGTAGCTCATAACCAAGCTTCGTAACTGTGTTTAGGTTTATGTTTACCGTCTCGTCATAAAATACCCTTTTAACCTTGTCAAAAACCGACTGTAAATCAGTCAGCTTTTTCGTAATTGTAATTTCTGCCATAATTGTAAATTGTTAAATTGTTTATTTTGTCAAAATATCAGCGTACACCATCAAATAATGAAATCCTTTGTCGTCACTCCCACCAGAGACAAGTCTCGGAGAAATGGCCGTAAAATTATCGGTAACTATCGGGAATAATGCTATGACCGACTTGTAAAGATTGTCCAACCCTTGTACATCCTCAACTCCGCCTGCAAAGTCTTTCTTAAACAGGTCTATGCGTAAAGATGCTTCTTGATAAGCATTTCTGTCGCTCATCGTACCGGGTATGTCGATCACCATGAAACTCGTTTCTGCGTCAGGATTAGACGTAGGCCTGTTAGGTATATATACCTTGCTTATCGTGGATAATGTGGTATATAACGAAAACAGAATGTCTCTTCTCGGAAATGCTTTTGCCATTATTTCATCGGTTTCATGTTGGACATTAAAATCGAAGGAGCTTCGGCTTTAGTCTTTTCGAGTACATTACCCTTCATCACATCTTGAATGTAAGATGAATATTCAGTCCCCGAACACATGACTATCTCCACTCCTTTCGTCCTTGATTTATAGCTGTTCAAGAAGTCAAGCGCAGAGTCTTTACCATATCCTCCGTCGGTATCCACTTTTGCGTAATAACTTCTTGTTCTGCCTTCCCAGTCTGGTGATAACTCTACCCTGCCTTCTTTCTTGGTAAGCTTACCTCTAACTGGCGGCTTTATTCCGTCGTCTTGGTAGTAATATACAAACGTACCGTTTATATATAAACCTACAGAATAGCTGGTTATGGTGTTACCCGTAAATGATCCTATTGGTGATTTGTAGTTTTGTTGCGCATGTCTGACAAGTTCGTCACAAGCATCTTCAAGGCACTTCTGTATATGCTCGAAAGCTATCTTTCTTGCTTTTTCAAGACCTTTATCCAATGCTGCTTCGTTGTTCATTGCCCGGTTGCGTTAAAAAATACGGTAGTCCCCAAATTACCCGCACTGACTTCTACCACAGAACCATCAAATGTCCCTGTTACATCAGTTACGGTCAAAAGATCACCTACCTTAATTGGTAGAGTTCCAGGTATCGATAATCCGTACTTTGAAATGACGACCTCATTAAAGCGTGAAGTGTTCGTGTATTTCCTGCATTCTCCTTCATACACGACTTCTTCCGTACCCTGACTGAACGGGGTTGGGTTGGTCATTCTATAGACCTTGCACGTATGAGGAAATCTGGGGTTATACATGAAACTTCATGCCTAAAGGATTCATTTTAATAGTTGATTTAGTCGTTTGCTCTCCATACTTGCTGTAAATGTAATTAGCCATCTGCATCAATCTTCCGTTGTCCGAAACTCCTTTTTGTATGCCTCCTTCTCTATGTTTCCACCCTGCATCCGCATCATATACCGTAGCAGAAGTGCTTGGCAAGGAGGCACAATATACATATAGGTCTGCTTTGCATAACTCAAGGACTTTCGTAGTAATGGACATAGCTGGTGTACCCATCTCTACGCCTCTCTTTATGAAGATTGACAATAAGGCTTCGTCCGATACAGTGTAACCAACACACCCCCGCAGATATGCTTCTACGGGGATAGTGCTGGTAGTATATTGAGTAGTTGCCATGTCTATGCGGTTACGGTGTAAACACACATATATCTCGCAACTTGCGGAACACAAAGCGCATATATTTCGCTCTCAACGTAAACGCTTTTAGTTTGAGATTCGAAACGTTGCGTGATAAGTGTTCTGCCTCCATCGAAGAATGCGGTACGTACAGTAGGATCACCCGTTAGTACGTGTTGTGCAGTCTTGATAGTCCCAAGCTGTCCATCTGGTACATAAGCCACATTCAGAGGATTGAAGTTTTCAACCCAGTCTTTTTTAAGAGACTTTGTTACAGAATCGTACTTGTCAACCATTGCCTTAGAATCTCTCGGTATGATAGGACACCCTACCATACGATTGATAGCAGCGGCAATGGCGTCATCGGCCAGGTTCTGTGCATAAGAAAATGCAATAGCGTCAGTCCCAGCAGCAGGATAAAGCATGTGCCCGATACGAGTTAACACTTTGCTGTGTGTAAGCATATCATCATAGAGGTCTTGCGACATTTCGAAATGACCCATAGGATAGCCGTTTTTCTTAGCCCATTTGTATTTATCCTTCAGATACTTGATAGGATCAGAAGTTGCTCCTTCATTGGCCAAGATATGTTCGTCAGTTTTCCACCAACGATTTTCGCCAGTCAATGCTTCTTTATTGCCGGCAGGAATACCAAAGTCAAAAGTAACACCCTTAATACCTTGAGGGTTGTTGTTGGCGTCAATGGTAAACTGACCAGTAGAAACTATACGCATACGTTGATGTGTAAGTCCATTGTAATTACCTGCGATCAGCTTGTCGATAGAATCAAACTGTAAGCTAAGTAATGCGTCCTGCGTTTCACTTGTAAGGGCTGCTTCTCCATACTTCTGCGCCAAAATCATTCTTTCACGAAGAATCTTTTGGTTCAACGCAAATCCGTGTTTTTGAGGAGGTATCTTGTTAGAACCGATCTTGAAAGATTCGAAGCTCTTATAGAGACCCGGAGAGTCAATATCGGTATATACAGGCAATGTAGCAACTCCTAAGTCTGCCTCCAGCTGCTCATAGGTGAAATCCAATTGAATTTCATCATCCCAGGGGAACCCATCAGTCTGTGGAGCATTATACTTATCTTTAAACCTGTCAACAAATTCTTGAAAACTTGCACCTCCTAAACCGAAGTCGAGCAAGTCGTAATATGATTTCACATTTGTTCTCATCGTCTATCCTCCTAATTAACTATGTTTAAAGTAAGTAATCTGTGGCATCTTAGCCTTGGCTGCATCTGGAATAGCATCTGCAAGCATGTCCTCAAATACCATACCCTCGTAAACTACAGTACCAGTTGTGTATGTATTTACAATCACATCGTTGTACAATAATCCGTTAACCTTAGCTGCATCAGGTTCTCCCTCTGTAGTAACAGCGAATGTTCCAGTAACACCTGTAGTGCCACCATTAAATGCTGGGGGAAGTTTAGCACCTACCGCCTTTGCTGTAAAGGTTACAACGGCAGCGGATGATGTAACAGTCCAATTTACATCGCTTGCAAACCCATTCTTAATAGCTGTTGCAACTTTGGTCGCTGTAGTCTCGGTAGTTGGATCAACCGCAACTTCATAATCTATCCCATTAAGGGTAATGGTTATATTACCTGCTAAAGTAGGAATAGCAGTAATAGTCAGCGTGTCAACTTCAGCTGCACCACTTGCGTTAGCCGAAGTAATGATTTTAATAGTGCCTGCGGCAGTGTCTAATACACACATCGAACCAGCAGGGATTACATTGCCAAGTGTCATCCCCGTAGTGTCTATTACGCCCCCTACAGGATAGACCTTAGGAACATCTACCCAAATATTCTTTCCTGGTAGATATTCTTTTGTTGTTCTTCCATAATCACTCATAATCGTTAAAATTTTTTATTATTTTTCCTTTTTGGGCATCTTGCCCTGTTCTGCTTTTCTGGCAAAGAACTCATCTAACTTACCTCCGTCATTTTTTGGCGGATTTGGATTACCTTGATAAGGTACTGCTCCATCTCCCAAGTAAGACCTTAGTTTTGCCTCATAAGTAGGTTTTACTGTCTCTAAAAGTGATTCTGCAGTTGCATCTTCGGGTATGTCGATAGTAGATACTATGTCCTCCCATAAAGATTTACGAGCCACCTTAAGAGCGTCGGCCTTCGACTTGACTTCGTTACGCAAAGAATTGACCATGTTTAATTTTCTCTCCCTTTCGTAAGCCTGCTCAAGCGCTTCGAGCCGTTTCAGTAATTCTGCATCTCCTTCTTTCGGGTTCTCCGACTTAGGTTCTGCTTGTTGCGGTTGGCTATTTTTTAGCTCACTCATTTTTGCCTCTATCTGTTTCTTTACCGTAGTGGCTGCAAAGTTCGAGATGTTGCCTTGAAACGATTTGATAAGCTTAACTGCTTTGTCGTAAAAGGCTTCATCTGGCTCTGCATCATCAGACAGGTGCAATTTGATGTAGTCCGAAATGGACTGATCGGATACGTCGGTTTGTCCGACTTTTGCTTTGATTTGGGATAAGATTTTTTCTGTCTCCATTTTTTGTTTTTTAATTATACAAATGTAACAAATATTTTCAACAATACAAAGATATTCTTGAAATATTTAATGAATTTATGCGAAGTTATTAAAAGAGTTTATTATGTACAACAATTTTTCTATTATTCTAACAATTATCGGCGATTATTTTGCCAGATAATTCTATATTTACGTAAAAATCACTATATTTGCGATAAAGTTTTTAAAATGGATAGATTTGTAACGATTAAAGACAAAGATTTCTATTCGTGGGATTATATTGAACATCTCCGTAAAGAAGATGCCAAAAAGAGAAATCCATATAAAATCATTGCGCAGCGTGGAGGACAGGAGAACATGTTGTCGCAGAGCGCTGATATTATTTTCGGGGGCGGATCCCGCGGCGGTTCAAAATCCTTTAGTCTTCTTTTAGAGGCCTTAAAAGACTATCAAAACAAAGATTTCAGGGCTACTATTTTTCGTAGGGAGATAGATGACCTTTCAGACCTTATAGACACTTCTCATAGCGTATATGGCGACTTTGGTACATACAATAGATCTAAGGCAGATATGACGTGGAACTTCTACTCTGGTGCATCACTGAAATTTAACTACTATTCGGACAATTACGAAGAGTTTAAAGTCAGGATGCAGGGTAAACAGTATGCGTTTATAGGAATAGACGAAATCACGCATATAGAGTATCAAAAATTTAAGTATCTAATAACCAACAATCGTAACGCATTCGGGATACACAATAGAATATGGGGAACATCTAACCCAGACCCTGATTCTTGGGTAGCTAAATTTATCGATTGGTGGATCGGAGAAGACGGACTACCAATACCCGAACGAAATGGTGTAGTAAGATACTGTTTTATGGACGGAGACGATGTAAGCAATATATTCTGGGGGAACAGTAAAGAAGAGGTATATGAACAATGCAAGGATACGATCGATAAATATTGGCTACCATCTTATGATATTTACGGATCACCTGCCGACTTATTCGTTAAATCCGTAACCTTCGTTGAGGCCAAGCTTGCAGACAACATTCAACTCATGCGATCAGACCCTACCTATTTAGCCAACCTTGCAGGTCAATCAGAAGAACAACGTTCGAGAGACCTTGAAGGTAATTGGAAATACAAGTCGGTTGGCGATGATATGATCAAGATGAGCCACATGGAGGCGTTCTTCAACAATCCGCAACAAACAGGCGACGGAGTACGAAGAGTTTCGCTTGATGCGGCATTCGAGGGAGGAGACAACCTTGTTATGTGGTTATGGGAAGGATGGCATATAAAAGATTTGTTTGTATGTAAGAAAGATTCAAAAGATACCGTAAACGTAGTTCGTGCTAAGTTAAAAGAATGGAGAGTATTAGAGGAGAACTTCACATACGACCTTAACGGGATAGGACAGATATTCAAGGGATTCTTTAATAGTGCCGTGCCGTTTAATAACCGAGAATCTGTGGCCGAAGAAGATAAAGGACTTTACGATACAATCAAATCACAGGCGGCATATCTTTTTGCAAAGAAGCTTATCAATAAAGAAATATCCATAGAACCAACTTTATTGGACTACCGATTTGAGGCTGGCAAGAACAAGAACGTTCAGTTGAGGCAAATACTTATGGATGAACGAAAGGCTATAAGAGCTAATGCGTCGTCTTATGAAAAAGGCTTTTCACTGATAAAGAAGATTGAAATGAAGAAATTTGTCGGCCACTCACCAGACTTTTTAGAGGCTATGTTTATGAGGATGATATTCGAGATAAAATCGAAGAAGAGCAAAGGTGTGCCTAAATTGGGTACGAAATTTATTAGTCCGCAATTTTCTTACAGACAAACATTTAATACACGATACCATTAACGGTAAATAAATTAATTATGAAACCAATCGACATTAAAACCAAGAGAGTGTGGAAGCGGATAACTCCAGCAGGGTATCTTTCTCAATCGAGATTCATATCTACCGAAGAGACGCTTTCTGCAATGAACGACAACATGATGTTTCAGACGGTAACTCAAGCAGATTTTCTTCGAGAGTTTTACCCTTCTGGACATGCCATCAACGATCCTACTGTTTATCCGGACATATACAGAGAAGAGATAGTACCCGTATATGACGACGACGGTAATCAAATAAGAACAGAGAGAAGAGTTTACAAAGAGTGCGTGCCGAGACTTGCTTTCGCTTTTCAACAAATCATAGCATTAAAACAGCTTGTCCACTTATGCGGCAATGATATTCAGTTTGAGCTTAACGTGAAGAATCCTGCCGAAGTACAAGAAGCTATGTTTCTTAAATTCAGAAGCGGGTGGATTCAAAAAGATATGGAGTTGGCGTTCTACGAAGGCGTTAAATCTGTTAAGATAACAGGCGATGGAGCTTTCGTGGGGTTTATGGATAATGGTGTATTTGGATACAAGACATTGTCTTTTCTAAACGGAGATACGCTTTATCCACTTAGAGATCCCATAACAGGTAAGATGTTACTGTTTGCACGGTCATATTATGATTATGACGAAGATGGCAACAAGATAACCGAGTGGTTGGAGGTGTGGGACAATACTTTTCTTACAAGATATAAGAAAGCCGCAGGCAAGAAGATGACAGAACGAATACTTAATATGTTCGGCATAGACGGATATAACTTAGTAAGCAAAAAGGCTCACGGATTCCCGTTTATACCCGTATCTTATAAGCGTGATGATGACGGTGCATGTTGGACACCTTCTCAAAACTCAATCGAATCTTTTGAGCTATCATTCTCGCAGATGGCGCAGAACAACCAAGCATACGGATTCCCGATTCTTTACTTGCAGGGAGATGGAGATACGGTTATAAATAAAGAGTTCGACATGAACGGTACTGTAAAAGTATTGGAGATGGGTAAGGACGACAAGGCTGGTTATCTTAACGCTCCGAATGCGTCCGAATCGTTCATGAAACAGATAGATACTTTGTACAAGATGATCTACGAACAATCATTTACGGTTATACCTCCTTCGCTTAAATCGGGAGACTTACCTGCCGCTGCGCTTAAGATACTTTATTCTCCTGCTTATGAAAAAGCCATGACCGACGCAAACGAATATCAGCCGTTTTTGAACGAAATGGTAAAGATATTCTCTCACGGTTATGGAATGGAAGTTAAGAGTACGATTGACTTTGCAACCCTACCTATGAAATGGTGGATAAAACCTTATGTACACGTTTCTGAAAGTGCTATGGTTGCCGACCTTGCAAGTGCTGTTCAAAACGGATTTATATCTAAACAAACAGCTTCGGAGAAGATTTCTATGTACTCAACTGTTAGTGAATGGGATCGAATTATTAAAGAACAAAAAGCCAAACGAGACGCAGAGTTGCTGTCAGAGATTGAGAGAATATCGGCTACTGCACAACAAAATACAACCAACAACACCGAACAATGAAAGAATCAACAATCTACGAGTTCGATCCTGCCATCTATCCGAGAAAGGTATGGGTTGCGGTTACCGACGATACCGAATCATTGAAGAATTATTTTTCTTTTGATGCTAATGAAATAGTATGCCAAATCGTAAATATTCAATATTTTGAATGTTTAACAATAAAAGTTTGCTGCATTCACGAATAACCACTATTTTTGTCGAACAACTAAAAATTAAAGAAATGGACAAATTAATTGAATTAGGAGCGTCTCTTGTTATTTTGACTTTTTTATTAGTCATTGCCTACTATACCGATTACGGCAGCAACAGAAGGAGATAATTTTACGAATAAACAAATGAAAATAAGAAACAGATGTATCAAAACATTGAAATAAATAAAATATATTGCGAGCCATGCTTGGATACCGTATCAAGGATGCCAGACAACTTCTTGGATTGCGTAATAACAAGCCCTCCCTATTGGCAGCTTAGAGATTACGGCTACGAAGGACAATGGGGATTAGAGCCTACTTATCAAGAATATTTGGAGCATCTTTGGTCGCTAATGGATGCTATCTATCCTAAACTTAAAGACGATGGTACTGTATGGATAAACTTGGGTGATACGTATAACGGCAACAAAATATCAAATACAAATCCGATGTTGAACGGCAACGTTCACGAAAGTAATATAACGAAACGTGTTCAGCCTGACATAAAGAATAAATCGCTTTGTCTTATACCACACAGGTTTGCAATAGGATGTATCGATCGTGGATGGATTTTGAGAAACGACATAATCTGGGGTAAGGTTAATGCAGCACCAGAGCCTGTAACCGACAGATTCAGCAAGAAGCACGAATATATGTTCTTCTTCGTAAAGAACGATAAATATTACTTTGATCTTGATGCAGTAAAAGATCGAAACGAACAAGGTGGCAGAAATCCTGGTACAGTTTCTGACTTTTGGGATATACCCACCAAACCAAACAAGTTAAATCACTATGCGACATATAACGAAAGTCTGATTTCAAAACCAATACTTGCTGGTTGTCCAGAAGGAGGCATAATTTACGATCCGTTTATGGGCACAGGCAGTACCGCAGAGTCTGCATTTAAGGCTGGTCGCAAATATATCGGCAGCGAAATGAGCGAAGAATACTGCAAAATTGCAGAGAAACGATTAAAAGCATTAACTTCACAATTAAATTTATTCTAAAATGAAATCAAATGAAATTACAATCAAAATGGGTAACTACGAAGTTATCCAAAGAACCAAAGACGGCATGTTTAATGCTACCGACCTGTTGAGACAGTTTAACGAAGACAACAAAGAGAAACATTTAGAGCACTTTCTTAAAGCACAATCTACCAAAGAGTATATATCGGTACTTGAGTTCGCAGCTAAAAATTACTGCATATCCGAAAAATGGATAATTATCGAAATAGAACGAGGTAAGTACGGACAGGTATGGATGCATCCATTGTTATTCTTAGAATTTGCAGCCTGGTTAAACCCAATGTTCAGATATGATATTTTAGTGAATATATATAATCAGATAATAGAATTTAAGCAGATATTTAGGGATAACCAAGATGTATATGTGATACTAAGCACATTACAAGAATACAAGACTTATCTACTAAAAGACGTAAAAACTTGGCTGATAAAAATAGTAAGATCGTCAGATATTTCAAAAATATTGCTATCTTTGTCTATGGTTGGTAAAGAATCGGTAGTGCTTATGTCGATTCACGACGACGTAGAATTGGAGTTAAATTTAAAATATGCAGACAGACGCAGGCCTGACGGATGGTTCGATTTATCGGGTGATGATTTGGTGAATATTTACAGAGAGTATGGCAGGTAAATCTGAACACACAATATGGCATAGCCAAATAAACGCCTCCACGCTTAAATAAATCGGCAATGTTGAATTATCTTATCGAAGTTGATGTCTTTATCAACTCGACAAAAATAATCGCTTAGAAAGCCTTAAAATGGCTCAAAAATAATTATGATTAAATAACAACTAAAAAATTAAAATTATGAACGAAAACGCATTTATCAAAATCGGAGAGATTAGAAAGTACATCGTAAAGAAGTACGGATTGGATACAACGATAAGGACAAAGAACAACATCATATACAAAAATGATGATTTAGTGCTGATCGAAAACGTGGTTACAGGTGATCTGAAAATCAAAAGAAACACACGGTGAACGTAAAAACGGTCATCAGATGATACAGCAGAAATTGCATGTAATTAGTTAAGTATCAACAAATAATTAGCGTTGGTATTAACATGATGATACAACAGATGATGCAGCAGACGGACATCAGAATTTAAGTTAGTAAACAAGTTTTTGATATGAAAATTAAAACAAAATGGAGTACATAGGATTTAAAAACGAATATCATTCAGGCAAAATTCATATTTACAACGGTGATTGCATGGATTTGCTTAGGCAAACACCTGATAAGTATTACGATTTAGCTTTGGTTGACCCACCGTATGGCATAGGTATAAGCTCTAATTCATTTAGGCAAAAACACAAAAAGTTGTCGTGGGATAATGAAGTGCCAGCTGATGAATATTTTAAAGAATTGTTTAGGGTAAGCAGCAACCAAAAAATTTGGGGCGGTAATTATTTTAATTTGGGAGCATCACAAGGGTTTTTGATTTGGGACAAAATGCAGCCATTTGATTTTAGCAGCGCAATGTGCGAAATGGCATGGACGAGTTTTCAAAAACCTGCCAAAATTTACAGAAAGCACGTTGTTTCGGCTGAAAAAAATAAAATTCACCCAACACAGAAGCCTGTTGACTTATACAAATTTATACTCCACAACTATGCCAAAGAGGGCGACACTATTTTAGATACACACTTCGGCAGCCTCTCTATCGGTATAGCCTGCCATGACATGGGATTTGAATTGACCGCTATAGAATTGGATGAGGACTACTACGAAGCAGGTAAAAACAGACTTATTAATCATCAACGACAGCTAAATTTATTTTGAATGAAAGCAAATAAGTCGATAATCAAAGAACAGAACGAAGGTTGGATTAAACTTCATCGAAAGATTATGGATAACCCTATGTACTTCTCCGAACCATTCACAAGAACACAGGCATGGATAGACCTTATTTTGTTGGCAAATCACACAAACAATTTCTTTTATATCAGGGGTAACAGGGTCGATGTTGCACGTGGTCAGGTAGGGTACTCTAAAGAGATTCTTTCAAGTCGATGGGGGTGGTCAAGAGGCAAAACAACACGTTTCATAAAACAGCTCGAAACGGACGGCATGTTGATACAACAGAAATCGAGTGTAACTACTTTAATATCAATATGTAACTATGACACATATCAAGGTGATGATACAACAGACAGTACAACAGACGGACACCAGACGGACATAAACAAGAATGATAAGAATGATAAGAATAATATATATCGTTCAAATGACGTATATTCTTTCGATGAATTTTGGGACGATTATGCCAAAAAAGTAGGAGATAAAGACAAACTTCGAAACAAGTGGAGTAAATTGTCCCAAGCAGACAAGTTGAAGATAAAAGAATATATCCCAAAGTACAAGAAAGCTCAACCCGACAAGAAGTATCGCAAGAACCCGGGGACATTCTTAAACAACAAATCTTGGCATGACGAAATAATCAGCGCAGAGACATCAGAACAACCAACGAAGAGATACAGAGACCTGTCAAGTGAACTGTTCGATATGTAGAACAAAAATAATTTACCTAAAACATAAAAATTTCTCGAAAAATATTTGCTGATTAAAAAATAATCACTATCTTTGCATCGGGCAATTGAACCATAAAGTAGTATCAAACATTTTGGAGCGGCGGGCATGTGAATGTCTGTCGCTTATTTTTTAGCCTTAGTAAGTTTATCGTACTTCTTCTCAAGTTTCTTGACCTCTTGCGACAATATTCTCCTTTCTTCTCTCTGTATGGAGTTTCTAAGCTTAATCAGTATCTCGTCCTCCGGTGATTTATACAGCCTTTCTTTCGAGTTGTTTTTCTTCATGTCTGCGTTAAACAACGCCCTTTTCTTGGCCTCATCCTTCATCTTTTTCTTTATCGCCTCTGCTTGTTCTTCGGTCATGTATTTACCGATCTGTTTTAATCTCATCTTGGTTTTTTCTATGTCGAACACGATCACTCTACCATCCATGTGATAACAGTCGGTCAACAAACCAGCCTTTCTAAGGATAGATATTTCGCCAGAACTTACACCAACCTGTTTACTTATACCTGCTTGGGTGTTGATGTACTCCCTGCCGTCCATCATATAAGGTTTCACGTTATCTTCATCGGGTCTCTTTGCTCTCTCTACTACCGTTTCTGTCTTAACGTCATTGATGATCGTAGTCCCGAAGATTGCATATTGATTACCTCTCGACCCGGATCTCTTCTTATACCCTTCTTTCGACAAGATAGCACCGAAGTTATACAACGTTTCAGGAGGTAATTCATTGTCCAAGCACCATTTCTTGTAAGCCGCATATAGATTGGACGAATATACCCATCTCGGGATCGTATCTGTTACACTCTTATTGGTTCTGTAATACCTGTTCGAGTGCATGAACTTCAACACGGAGTTACCCAAACCGATAAACTCATCGACTTTCGTATCTATGTAACTCCGATCACTGAACTCGTACTTATTCTTCACAAATCTATCTTTACCCTCCAATATCCAATTGAATATCCCGCAGTACTCATCCTTGAATATCCCATAAGCTCTCTTCGAAAACCTCTCCATCGGTATGTCTTTCTTGAAATCAACCACCACGATATGCTTATGTAAAGCATCGCTCATCTGTTTCGTTTCTGGTATGTCATTAACCGTTACAAACTGAATCGGTATATCCTTAGCTATAAAACTCTCGCCAAATGCCTCTCTCGCTTCAATAGGTTCGCTACAAACGATCGAACGCAGCTGATCCTCATTCTTCATCATCCCGACAAAATCGTTGCTTAAATTGGCTCTAAATCCCTCAATAAGGCCTATGTTCTTTTTCTTGTCAACTCCGTTCAAAAGTGAACTGATCGGTACATCTCCTATACCGTCCCTGCCAAACACTCCAAATATAGCCTCTAAAACTATTTCTTTGGCGTTTACGCCACGACCTGACATGAAGACGATATAATCTAACCTCTCTCCTTCTCGATTGATTAGAAGGCATCCTAAGGCCTCCTGCAATATCCGCCTGTCTCTCCTGTCAGGCAAAAGAGTATCCAAAAACACACTCCACTGCGGTGCTATCGCCATCTTGTCATAAGAATACCCTACACAAGACGTCTGTACGTACTCTTTACCGAACTTGTGCAACTCTTTTGTCCTTGTATCCAAAACCCCATTATCAAACACCATCAACTCTCTATCAACGACCAACTCTTTGTTCGAGATAGCCTTCAAACACAAATCGGTTACACTTTTTACTCTTGCATAGTCCCCCAGTGGGAGACCACTCTTTTTCATCAAGTCATAAACAAGATTAGAGAAGTCGTCGTAAGTCATTTTTTCGTAGATCCTCCCACCAAAAAAGTACGGGAAGCCTTTATATTTACTTACCGACGACTCCATAATTGCCGTTCTGATCAAATCCTGTACTCCATCAACCCTTATAGCCGACCTCTTTGATTTGATCACCTCCGATAATCTCTTTTTATCAATAAGGCCGAACACTTCATCGATCAGCCCATCGTATTTCAATTTATCCATTCGTGTATTTATCTTTTTTCGTTTAATTAAACAAAATTAGCCATAAATATTTTCATAACCAAATTTTTACGTTATTTTCAAATCTGAACCAAGCATGTCATTATTATGCGATTTTAAAAATTATAGACCAATTAATAAAGATTTTTAATAAATTAAGCAGATAACCGTCTTAAAATCGTGTTAAAAGAGAGGGTAAAAATAAAAACCAAAAAAATTTAGAGATGCAATGAATGGCCGCTGGCGCTCGAACATACAAAGGGGGGGCTGGGTGGTTAAATTGGTATGGACAAACGGTTTGCTATTTGTTCATATTATAAGAATAATATAGACTGCTTCTCGAAATTGACAGTTTTGGGATATTCCCGGGGAGACCAGGGCGCTTTGGGTGGTTATAAATTTCGTTTATGAAAGAGCATATATTATAAATAAAGCTTATATCTATCAATCCCTGTTATAATATTTATCTATCTTATAAGTTGTAAAAAGATATAGATATTGTCTATCGATAAAATTTATCGGATCAATTTCGGGATTGAATTTTGTTTTATAGATTTTGTTTATTTCTTTACTCCACTAATAAGTTTCATTTATATGTTGTGTTATTCTTTTGTGGGCTGGTATTTGTTTATAACTTCGATTAAGTTATAAGTTTCATCTATGAGTATATATTTGGTTATCGTTGTGCTTTATCAATATTGTTTTATCGTTTCGCTTTGTCGGGCCCGAATTTTTTCAAACTACTTCTTCATGTTTTAAGGAGTATGTAGTACATAGTACTATTTTTTATATTCATGTTTGAGTAGTGTTTTAATTTTGTCGGATCGTTTTTCTTTATTATAACTACTATATAGATATAGAAACGTTCTATAATGTTTTAACAAGCTTTAACAATAAATAGTTGGTGGTTATAATGGTATTCTGTAACTTTGAAGTACTAAAATAAAGTGTAAACCGCTTCGAAAGAAGCATAAAAATTAAATGATATGAAAACAAATGAGAATTACAATTTCGTGGTGTTCAATTTAGCGCCCGTTGGATCGCAAAAAAGTTTTAACGATAAGGCAATTGTGATCAAAGAAACAAAAAACGGCGTGGACGTTTTTAGTCTAAAAAGCTATGATACAATTGTTGCAACTTACAACTCGGCAACGGACGAATTGAAGATAAACGGTTATTATTCGAGCACAACGAATAAACACTTAAACAGTTTTTTAAATTACATTGGTAAAAAATCGATGAATAAAAAAGAAGTTTTGGAATACGTAAAAAACAACAATTAAAACAAAAAAGCTATGAAAACAAGAATTGAAACAATAAGGACGTATAAACAAAAAACGTATTTAGGGAGGCACAATGAAGAAGAAATATATTTAACTGCTCCTTCATGGGATTGTGGCTGGTATTGGGGATTTGGTTATTTAGGCAATAGAAATTGTCACTATCACGTCGACGGCTTGAAAAAGATTGAAAGGTTTAATTTTGAAAAAAAAGTATTTGAAAATGAGTTCGTCAATCTTTATGACGGTTTTAAGAAACATTTTGGGGACTCGTTTGTAGTAAAAAATGATAGTGATATTTGGACGCTTGCAGAATTATTCGAAACTTTTTATACCCTGAAAGAAACGGCGGAGGTACTAGGGCGTGGCGGGTCTCATTATACAAATAACCCTGCAAAAAATATAATAAAAAATGAGGCTGAGGCACAGCGTATCAATGAAGTTGTTTTGCCCGCTATTTTTGATGAAATTTACAATATTCTTGAGAAGTACAGCAAATAACCGGTTTAACCCGCTTTAATTTTCTGAGAATAAGAAAATGAGAAGTTTGGCACTTCGAGCGGGTACACAGGTGGACGCCGAAAAACCTTTAAAGAGTAGGCGAAAAAGTTAAAATTTTAATAAAATGGAAACAATGGAAGCAATTGAAAGAAGTGAGTTTATTGTAAACTTGTTAAAAGATAATTACGATGTAATCGAATGTAACATCGGGGAGCCTGGTTATGGCAATGAAAAAAGTGCATTAATTTGTTACGATTGGGATGAAATCGAAGAAAAATATCCTAATATTTATGAGTACCTGGATAATAGTTATATATTGCTCTATTCAGATGAATGGTATATATTAGATAATGGTAATTGTTATCGTACTTTGGCAGATTCATATGGATGGAAACCCTCAATTATCATGGACTGTAATGAATATATTACAGCTGAAGCTCTGAACAATTATTCAGATGATGAATTTTTAGAGTTTTTGAAAAATAACAATTACATTAACAACAATAAGAGAGCAATAAACTTACAGGGCTTCGAGCCGCGCGGTTTGAAAATCGAGGAGGATGAGTTTCATATGTTTGTAAATGAATCCGATCCGTCGAAAATTTTATCGGATCTTTTGAAAAACGATCCGGATGGTAAATTTTATTTTGTAATCGACCTTGTTGCACAATTTGGACTACAGTACTCAATTTATAAATTATAAAATTAAGAAGTGCCGGGCTGCAGTTTTGTCGGCGGCTGCGTATTTTACAATTAGAATAATAGTTAAACTATTTTAAAATTTAAATAAAATGAAAGCAACAATAAACACAGAAAATGACGTCGTGAATAAATTTATTATCGACGTAACGCTTATTGATCCTATAAACAAAATTATCGATGGGCTGAAAAATGGCAAATATCGAAATATAGATATAAACTACCTTGACAAGAAGCTCGAACATTTTACGGAGGTTGCATGTAAGATGTTAAATATCGATTTTTCGGGCACGGTGATTGAAAACGACAGAAGCGGAGTAATATTAAACGATTACACAAAAAACATATATATCGAAAGATTTACGACGCTACTTCGATATTTTGAAGGCATAAACAAATAACAATTAATCGGGAGGGTGTATTTCACACTCTCCCATTATTCATTTGCGATGCATAAAATAGTACGCAGAAAATATAGCCTTGTGGAGGCAGAAAACAAACAGAAAAAACAACAATTAAATTAAAATGAATATGAAAACTAAAGAACAAATTGAACATTTTTTGGATAGCCTCGAAACAGAGGTGGACGTGCTCGAATGGGTTGAAATTGATCGAATAGACAAAAATAATGCGTTTGAGTCAATATATCAAATGATATACGAAAACAAAGGATTTAACATGCGTTTAAAGAACGAAAATGCAGAAAAATTCTTGGCAAAAAACTACACTGCCGAAATTAAAATAATGGCTATAGCTTTAGCTTATGGTTACTCTGTAAAAGATGTTACTCCGAAATCTTTGGCGGAGCTGTTATATACTTTAAAAACATTGAGCAAATTTTTATCGCTACAGGACAAAATAAACAACTTTTTTAAAGATTGAAAAGCTATGAAAGAAAATATAAAAGATGAATTAAAAAACAAGCTTACGGCCGATTTTGGCCGGGTAGCTTTTTCAGATGCGCAAATAAATGCGGCTATTGATTTAGCGCTAAACCGTTGCGGCTACAAAGGTACAGTAAAGAAAATAACGAAAGAAGCAATCGAATTTTTGTTTGCATAATCAAACAACCCGCTTTAATTTTCTGAGAATAAGAAAATGGGAAGTTTGGCACTTCGGGCGGGTACAAAGGTGGATGCCGAAAAACCTTTAAAGAGTAGGCGAAAAATAAGTTAAATTTTAAATAAAATGAAGTACACAGTAAAAAACAAAGAAAATGATCAGGATAACATCAATTTTATTGATTTGTCAGATCCGAAAAACGAAATGCCGTCATTTTTAGAGTACGAGGACGTGTTGACTTTTTCGCTCGAAAACGGTTACATTTACGATGAAAGCGAAATAAAAAGCTTATGCGACGGCGGAGATAATTTGCCAGCTTATTTTTCATCAATGAACGCCGCCGATGAGTGCGAATATTACGTTGAGAATAATTCAGAAGTTAAGTTTGACAAAGAGCAAGACGTATATGAATTATTTTAAGTATAGGAGGGTGTAAATTCACCCTCCCAATTCTTTGCCTATTTAGGCGAAGTATAGGAGCAGAAAACAACGGCAGAAAACAAGGCCATGCAGAAAATAAAAAAACAAGCGCCGAAAATAGGTGCGAAAAACAACAAATTAAATGCAGAAAACAAATGAAAACTCATAACATTAAAATTAGGACAAAGGAGAAAATGTTCTCGGACGGCAAATGGGTTGATGCGAAATTGCACAACGGTCGTTTTTTGCGGCAGCTGCCGAAAAGCTATAAAAAAATAGGGTTATTCTTTTATGCTATAAATGGAGTTTGCAGCATTGACCAATTAGCAACTATTTACAAAAATAAACAGGGTGATTTTATTTGCGAAATGTGCGTTGACGGGTCGTTTGCTTTGCTTTATAGCAAAATAGAGAGCGACTATTTAAAAAATAACTTTTAAAATTTACTAAAATGGATGTAGAAAAATATTTGGATTCAATCGGCGCAAAAAGCAGCGCCGAAAGGCTCGCGGCTATTGCAGGCCTGAATTTGGGAGATCGAAGCGAAGCAGCGGCTCGTGTACTCCGAAAAAGACAGCGCAGGCGTGAACTTATGGACAAAGGTCTATCATTTACAGAAGCCTGCATGATCGTAAATGAAGAGCAAAAAACAGACTTATAAACCATATCCCGCCGTAATGCCCTGCAAATAAGGGCGTGCAAAAATTGAATTTTTCGGCGGGAGCGAAGTCAAACTTTTTAAAATTAAGCAAAAATGAAAACATTAAAATCAATTTCTGGACGTGAATTTAGAATTTCACCCAACAAAGCAAGACGGACGTTCACAATAAGAGTGGACGGCTCGAAGTATAGAACACTTCAAATGAATAAGGACGAATTTGTGGAGGCTTATTATTGGACGGGCGACGACTGGTCGCAATTTATGAAGTCAGGCGAGTATTACAGCGTAAAATAAGGGTGGATAAGCTCCCCTCATATTCACAGAAAAACAACTAAAAAAGCATAAAACATGAACGCAGAAAATAAAGAAAAATTTATTGATGCCGCTTGTTGGGTGGCCGTATTATCGGCTGCGGCGTATTTTGTAATACGAATTATCGTTGAACTATTTTAAAATTTAGACAAATGAAAACAGTAACATTATTGGCAAGTGCTCCGTCTTTGGAGAGAATAACAAAGCTTGTAAATCAATACTTTTATTCAAATAGTATTGAATTGCACGAAGATTCATCGGGTGTATATTCTTTAATTAATAGCAGGGGCAAAATAGACGGCTGCCGGGTTATTAAGAAAAAGAATAGATTCAGATTTGAAATGATCTAAACACAACTAATTAAAAATTAAAGTTATGAAAACAAATGATGAAATTAAAAAACTGCGTGAAAAATATATCGTAGTGCAGATAACAAACAGAGACGATTCGTTTTATATAACCGAAAGAAATAGTTTCGCAACGGTTAACTTATGCGACTGTTTTGATAATAACGGCTTTAAAATTTGGAAAGAAAACAATGAGACACATACAGATGTAGAGGCGTGGACGCATTGGGAAGGTTGCAATTACAAAACTATCATTTTGCGTCCTGAAATAGGATTCGGAGATGTTATCGAAATAGACGACGAAAAACAAAATGCCGTTTTGTCGGAGATGCCCGAATATCCGATAATGAATAAGGCTATTGAACGGATCGAAACAGAAAACTACATGTACATATTTACAAGACCTGCAGGCGATCCGCTTCATTGCGAAGTTTACGAAAAATAGAATTAATCGGGAGGGTGTATTTCGCACTCTCCCATATTCATTTGCGATATACAGAAAACAGTACGCAGAAAATATGACCTCGTGGAGGCAGAAAACAAACAGAAAAAACAACGGTGCAGAAAACAAGCGTGCCGAAAACAAAAAGAACAAGTAAAAAGCTATGAGAAAAAATAAACTTAACAAATATTTTGCAGGTGCTGGCAGTTGTTTGAACAAAACAGTACAATATTACGGCACAATAAAAAACAATATATTTGAGTGTGAATCATTCAGTATCGAAACACGTACCAATAAATTTTGGGACGATCTTATGAATATAGCAAGCGAAAAACAAGAATTTGTAGAGCTATACCTATTATAAAGCAGGCATGAAAAACAAAACAATGGATGAAAGCAATCATGAAAAATAAAGTATCTATTTCAGGCATTGATCTTAACATTAAGATTGAGGCCGCAGAAAATGCACGTGGGACGGTTAGATGGTTTATGGACTTATTAGGCCGCAGCGAGTTGGTTATCAAAGATACCGAGAGCGGCACTCCGTGCATATTTCTGAAAACATTAGAGGCCGAAAACATTATCAGGTGCTCAATTTTGTGCAAAAACAAAGCGGAGGGTGACGAACGTTATTGCAAATCGGCCGACGGACGTTATTCTTATGTAGCTCCCACAGAAAAACAAGACACAATCGGGTTGTTTACCTTTCCCCTTACTCCGAGTTGCGAAAAAGAAGTACGGGAACTAATAGGTAAAGCGAAAGACGTATTTGCCGATTGGTGGGAGAATGATATTGCATAAAGTGTAATATTTTTAGCAACAATTTGTTACTATCATAACAGAAAACAAAGCGGCACATTTTCGGCATTAATTTGTGCCGATTCATAAAACAAACGTAAAAAACAAGCCAATATAGTTAAATATAATTAAATAAATAATTTTCAGTTTGTTATATTGATTATTATTCGTATTTTTACATCAAAATGGCGGAGTCCGAAAAGCCATAATAGAGTAGGCAAACTAAATTAAAATTTAAAACAATGGAAGAACAAATCAAAAAACTGAAAAAGCTCGCCGACGAATATGCAGATTTTGTTGGCAGAACACCGATCGAACATCTTACTGTTTTTGAATACAGTAAAGACTATTCTAAAAAATTATCGGTGTATTTTACAAAAGAAAGAAAGTACTCGATAAATTTCGGCGGTGTGGAAATAACAGAATATACAAATAAGATTACACTTCCACTTAATTACAAAGAAATTTAAAGAAAGCCCACCTGTTTCAACGGTGGGATGAATTTAATCATTATTGTATTTAGACATTTGGATAATTCAAAAATAAGTTATATATTTGTGTTGTTTGTATAAGATATGATAAAGTCAATTAAATATGAGTTGAAGCCAACTAAAAGTCAGATTCACAAGTTGAGTCAGATTTTTGGTAATTGTAGATTTGTATATAATTGGGCTTTGGATAAAAAGATTAAAGCATATCAGGAAGAGGGCAGAAAATTGTCTTGTTTTGATTTAATGAAAGAATTGACACAGTTAAAGAAAAAAGAAGAGTATGCTTGGTTAAATTTAGCAGGTTCACAACAGCTTCAACAGTCAATTTCTAATCTTGATAATGCTTTCACGAACTTTTTTAAAGCTAAAAAAGGATTTCCAAAGTTCAAATCTAAACATAACAAAAACTCTTTCAGAATACCACAGGCAGTTAAGGTAGATTTTGAAAATTATAAATTTTTTGTCCCTAAAATTGGATGGATAAAATATTATAAGGATAAGCCTATAAATGGAATAATAAAATTTGCAACAATATCTAAAACACCAACAAATAGGTATTTTGTTTCGATAACCTTTGAATCCAATGAAAAGCCTAAATATGGTAAAGGTTCTGTAGGCGTAGATTTGGGAATTAAACACTTGGCAATAACAAGTGACGGAGAGATATTTGAAAACCAAAAATATCTTAAACAAAACTTGAAAAAACTAAGAGCGGAGCAGCGTTCTCTACAAAGAAAGTTTAAAAAAGGAGCAAAGGAACAGTCTAAGAACTATCAAAAGCAACGTTTAAAAGTCGCTAAACTTCATGAGAAGATTGCGAATCAAAGGAAGGATTTGCTACACAAAGTAACAACGAGTTTGGCAACGCAATACGAAACTGTTTGTATTGAAGATTTGAATGTAAAGGGAATGGTTAAAAATCACAACCTTGCACTTGCTATTTCGGATTGTGGCTGGGGAATGTTTCGCCAATTTCTTGGATACAAAGTTAAAGATTTAAGGGTTATTGGAAGATTTGAACCAAGCTCTCAAATATGTAACATTTGCGGAGACAGAAATAAAGATTTAAAACTTTCCGATAGAAATTGGGTATGTTCAAACGGGCACGAGTTAGATCGGGATCATAACGCTGCATTGAATATCAAAAAATTTGGGTTGAGGGCATCGACCTTGAACGCTAACGTGAGCCATTAGGTTGAGCGTAGTTCAGAACCCCACGTGTTTTAACCGTGGGAGTATGTCAGTATTGGTGTTTAGATGGTTATTCGTTTACGGCCGAATATAGCCATAACCCAAACTCGGTTATAAATCATTTGAATAAATTTAAATATGGAGTAGCCGATATTCGGGCGTTCATCAACAAACATGCAAAATGAACATTACTTGTAAATTAATAGACAAACTATTTTCAAGGATCAACAAGACAGAAACCAATTACAAATTCTGCGATGTGGACACGGTGAGAAACCTTACCGTGATCCATTACGGCAGAAAACATTTCTGGCCGATTCTATTCGATCCGATAAGCAATATAAACTTCAATAAGCCATACGGCGGCCTATGGACGTCTCCAATCGATTCAAACTACGGGTGGATAGATTGGAACAAGGACTCCAAATGGGTGTTCTGCGAGCCTTCTGTGAGCTTTAAATTGAGGTTTAGAGATGATGCAAAGATATTGGTTATTGACAGCGCAGAAGACTTGAAGGGACTGCCTACGTATAAATTCACACCCAAACTATTTAAGACCCAAGAATATTTGGATTTTCGCTCATTAAGTAAGGTTTGTGATGCGTTATGGCTGACAGAAAAAGGCCTGCGAGAAACAAAATCGTCTCATCCCATATCTTTTGAAGGATGGGACTGCGAGACGGTGCTTATAATGAACAAAAAATGTTGTTATCAATGGAGACATTAAGAGAAGCTTTTAAGGCAAGATACCCGAACTATTCGGACAGTATTCTGAACAGGTTCGAAAAAATAACCCACGAGAAAGCAACGTGGGAGAACATGACTAAGGTAAACCTTGATAAGTTTGCCAACGGGATGTTGAGACAAACGGCAAGGAGCAGCGCAAAGACGTATTGCTCCATGCTGAAATCGGTGCTGAACCTATATTCGGACGAAATAGATTTACCGAGAGGTTTTAACGAGATACTCACCATAAAGAAGGACGTAAGCCAACACGTATATCTTACGGAGGATGAGGTTCAGAAAATAATACTCTACGAGCCGAAAAACGACACAGAAAGAGCAATACGAAACCAATTTGCGCTTGGGTGTCTTACGGGAGCACGGCACTCTGACTATATCATGTTCACCGAAGAAAACATATTTGGCAATACACTTAGGTATGTATCAAAGAAAACAAGGATTCAGGCCGATATACCCGCAGCTCCTGCGGTGAAAAGGATCATCAAAGAGAATCAGTCTTACGGGTTTGTAGGGCTTGAATATACCCTTTCGTATTTTAATAGAATAATAAGGGATATTTGCAAGAACGTAGGCATAACCGAACCGATTAAGTTATATCAAGGTGGTAAGTATGTCGAAGGAGAGAAGTGGACGTTTGTTTCAAGCCACACGGCAAGAAGAACTGCTGCAACGCTTTTGTATTTAAAAGGCATAGATGTTTACCAAATATCCAAACTTCTCGGCCATAGTGCTATTGAACAAACCGAAAGATACATTTGTGTGTCATTAATGGAGAACAATCCACAATTGAAAGAATTTTACGCTAATTTTAAATAAGATGGACAAAGAAAAAAATGTAACAGCCCGTTTAATGCGGCAGTTTGACTGCGAAGCGAATGATGTTTACTTCGCAATGCTTATATCTAAAGGACTGCCTTTGGCGGAGGCTTATATAGCTATATTCAGGCCGCTTACGGCTGGCGGAGCAACATTAGCAAGAAAACATATCAGGGAGAACCCTCAAATAAACTCACTGATAACATATTTGAGAGCAGAAAAAACAACGGCAGAAAATAACGTATTGACAGAGGATGTGAGTATGCTTGTCGAGAGTTATAAAGATAAGGACTTTATTATAGCAGAACTTATTAAGTCCCTCAACGGGCTTACGGGTAAGGATAGGGCTGATGTTTTAAACAGAATAGCAGACTTGCAACAAATGAAGAAAGAAGAGATTAAGAATGAGGAGGAGCGTGTACACTTCTACTTGCCTCTACCCGTATGCAAGGATTGCCCGAATAAGAACAAGCTGGTTAAGTGAAAAAAAGCGCACCCTGAATAACACTGGGTGCGCCAAACTTTACAAACAAACTTAAAAAATGACCACCTCGATCCGATCTAAATCTTTATTAAACTTTACGTAGGTGTTGAAGCCTATAAACCTTGCAAGTATCTCTGCGTTTGACAATATACTTTTATCGCTCTTAGGCCAAAAATATAAACACATGATTTGATAATCAACCTCATAATCGAGATAACCCATTTTGTAGGCCAACGTATTTTTGAATATCATCTCAATGACGTTAATCCGTTCAATTTGTTCTTCTGTGTAGAACGTTTTATATGGATCATCTTTTTTTAACCTTTCAATCACATCTTCGGCGGTTGTCTCTCCATCATTAAACTCAAAGAAAATTGCATTCTTGCTTGGAGTACCATCTTTCGTTAACTGGTACAGCTTAACTCCATTTTCAGTTGTTTTCATAATCAAAAAGGTATATCGTTATCGTTAACGTTTGCCGATTGATTAGCCTGTCCGCCTTGTTTTTGCACTAATTTCATGGTCATATTAAACCCTTTGATCTTGTCGCTCTTCGGTATCCATAAAGCAACATCAACATCGTTGCCGTTCAAATCTTTGATAACCCCTTTCGCATAGGGTTGATTACCGCCTGGTACGTATTTTTCATTCTTCCAAATAGTACCCGTGCCGTTCTTCTGCTCGTAATTGCTCATAATTTTAATTGTTTAGTGTTCTTTATTGTTTTGTAAATTTTATTGTAATGTTTTCTGCACAAATCTTTCGCAAACTTTTTATTCTTGCATCCTTCAACCTTGCACAACTCAACATCGTCGTCTATGTTAACCTTGACTTCATTGAAAATAAGCGACGACATTTTGTTTATTTCTTTGTATTTAGCTCCATCAATAACCTCAACAACCACATTCGGATAGTATTTCGCCATTCTTTTCAGTTTGGTTTTAGACTTATTGTCCATCCACCCCTTAACCTCAACGTAATAAGTAGTGCCGTCGTTTCTCGTAATCAAGAAATCAGGCTTGTATGACCGAACGCCTCTTTTTATTTCGTTAAACCAAAATACCGTCGGCTCATACTCCCATTCTTGAATCAATTTGTGAAGTTTTAAAAACTCATAGTAAGCCGCAACCGTAATCTCCCAAGACGACCTGAAATAGTTTCTTTTGCCTCCTATCTCTGCCCACCCAGACTTACTACCCGAATGCTGTATTGTTTTATTTACACCCATTATTGTTAAGTGTCGTTATTGATTGCTCCAATAGCTCTATCTCTTTCTCTGTCTTAACTTCTTGTTTCATAACAAATACGGACAAAAGCCATATCAGCAATACAAGAAAAAGAGTTATTAAGTATATGTTTCGTTCTTCTTTTTTCATGTTTACTGTCATTTAATTTATTCATAGATAGCACTTTTTTAGCTACTATCCAAATATTTAATCGATTATTTTGCGACAGAATCGTGTGTTTTTAGAATATTTAACCATCAACTTCTCTTATTTTGTTCAACACCTCAATCGCAAGCTTGTCTTTTACGCTCAATAATCTCTCGAACGTGCTTATTTGAGAATAGATCACGTTCAAATTCTTTCTCTGCCATAATGCAATATCCTTAACGCTATAACCGTTATATCTTAGATAATAGGTTATGCCTTGTCTGTAACAGCTGTAAATTGGCTTTCTGCTTGTGCGGATTAAATTTAAATCTCCAAGCTTTTTTGCTAATCGTTCAAATTCATTCATCTGTTTGTTCTCCTTTGTTTAATATTGTTAAAAACTCGTCTATCTTCGGGTCAACATCTTTACACGACACACCCAAATCATCCCATTCTTTTCTGATTTCTTCTTTGGGGGTATTATCAAAATACTGTTTTAATTGTTCAAGTGTTTCATTCATTTGTTCTTAAGTTTGTTTTCTAATTCATCTATCTTATCTTTAAGCGCACGAATAACTTTTGCGGCCGCAAAATCGTTTATCCATTTAGGATCGTCGATAAACGTAAGAATAGTAGCCTCATCTCTGTTCAAGTCGTAAAGAATTTCATCAGCATCGTTGTTTATAAAGTCGGTTAATTTGGCAGACATAAGCCCTTCTAAACTATTCATTACGATGTTGCCTTTTTGGGACTCTTTGAGTACAATTTCTTTAATGCTGTCCATTTTATTGTATTTAAATTATTTATAATTAATCAATAACATCATATTCTTTGACTACTGTTTGATTATAATCCATAGCTTCGTAGTAATCGACTAACATTTCACTTAACCTTTCATATTCATCATCTGGCATATTTTCATAATTTTCAAGTTCTTCTGAAGGATCTCCCCTTTCTCGTATTTCTTCATAATAATCTCTAATTTTTTGAGCCTCTATTTCTGCAATTTCAGGGCGTGAATAAATGCCGTTAATTACTTTTGTGTAATCTTCATAACAGCCAAAATCTGATTCCACTATATATACTTTCATCGTATTTAATATTTTAATTGTAATACATCTACCTTATATATAGACATAATCCCATTTCTATGCTCTCTCCCAAGCCACTCTTCAAATTCAAATTGTTGTTCTTCGCAACCATCTATTGTATCTGCCATGAACGTTTGTTCAAATGTTGAATAATATGGATCAATAGGTGTGTATTTAACTATTAGTTTTGCCATTTTGTTTAATTTTGTTTACGATTCAAACAATACTCCTCTACCTTCTTTAAATCTGGGAAGCCGCTAAACTTGACATCTTGCCCAACCAACGAATTAAAGTTCATGTTGCTATACAAATAATCAATCATTTTTTCAGCCGCTTCTTCAAGCGTATCTCCTTCGAACGACCTGCCAGCAAAACAGCCAACAAGCCACTCATCCGTAATGTAATATTTGCCGTTCTCCTCAAATATATGTTTGTCTGCATCGTGTAGCCTCCTTACCAATTCGATTATTTCTGTCGGCTTAACTCTGTCTTTAATTTTAGCCGTTTCGTCAATTGGTTTATCTGCTTTATTATTAGCCCCAATTCTTTGTCCGTAATAAACTGCGGCTCGTATCGTTCTTCTTGCTCTGTTTACAAACTCATCCGAATTTGCGTCGTTATATTCACGACACAATTCGATTATTCGTTCGGTAAATTCGTCAATTTTATCGTTTCTTGTTTTCATAACTTATACTATTGGACTTCAACTTCAATAATTCTGCTGCCGTAATATTTAGTCAAATACGATTGCTGATTTACCCATAAATCGTAAAATTCATAGTCTTCAGACGGTTCTTCCATTTCTGACAACATTTTGTAAAAATCATCGACCGCTTTCTTGGAGAGCTCCGCTTCTTCACGAGTCGAGTAAATTCCTGCGATTTCTTGATAGTTGTCAATTGAAGGAGAAGCATGATAAGATCTAACCAAATATACTATATTTTTTTCTTCCATTATTTTTAATATTTATTTACATGTTTGTTAATTATTTTCTCGCATTTATCAATCCATCCATCGACTAAAAATACTCCGACTGTGTTTGTATATGAGTTGATTAATTCAACTTCATCAAAACTGTCATCGACGTGAAATAAAAAGTCTTTGTGTTTGAAATACTGATATTTATATATCCTGCTGCAAAATATTATATTGCTTCTGCTTATCCCCAATATATCAACTATCTGATATAAGTCATCATTCCATCGTTCACTCGGACAATCTTCGTCGCTTAATCTTGACGTACAAATATATACATCAACACCACGTTCTACAAGTGTCTTGACATATAGCACCACATCGGCTCTATCCAACACTCCGTCGAAGTCAAAGCTTACTTTCGCCATAATCTATTCAGGTATATCTTTGTTTCTAAACTCAATAACTTGCCTCATGCGAAGTTGATATTCTACAAAATCACGCAACGCTTCGCCTCTTCTTAATACACCAGCCAAAGCCATGTGCGTGTCCAAGAAATTGGCCTTTTGCCATTTCGGCCGCTGACACTTGCATACAACGTAGTTAACTCCATCGTCATAAACTACTTTGTACTTTTTTACCAATTCATCAATCTCCGATTCGCTAATTACTGCGTTATCGAAAATAACCTTCTCTTCTTCTGTTAGTCTTCTTGTTTTTCTCATTGTTTTAATTGTTTGTTAATCAAGTTTTGATTCGTTTTCTAACTCTTTTATTCTCTTTCTAAGCGCATCGATGTTTTTGGCTATAATAGAAAGTTCGCTTCGACTAAATTCTAACATTGCTGCATTTTCGTCTTCGCTATAAATCATTAATTCGCCAATCTCTCGTTGAAGATAGCCGTAATCAATTAATGATGTTACTAATTTTTCGGTTATTGCTAAATTATCCATAGTTATTATTTTTAAATGTTAGCCATTTTATTTTGGTTGCTATTCTTATTGTTCATTTCAAATCATGAATATTACCGATTACTTCACAATTTTTTGGTTCTATATATTCGTGAAAATAATGCAAGAATGAAAACCCATTTCGCCAAATACCAAAAGAAGCATATATTTCTTCGTATCTAACTTCTAAAGGCTCTCCTTCATCTATTTTCAAAAGATCTCCTTCAAATATCTCAAGGCCGTATTTGTCTTTTAATTGAGTGTACTGACCAACTGTTTCTGGCTTTACCCGAACATAGACTGTATGACAATTAAAATCACGTAAATCAAATTCCTTTGTAACAATGTACGTATTGCCATCAACTGAATTTTCTGCCGTTATAAGCGAACCATAAACCCATCCTTTTAATAACGAATTTCTTTTACCTCTGAATTTTATTTCTCGTTTCATTTGATAATAAATTAAAATTGTTAGTAGATTAATACCTAAAATTAGTAAAATGTATTATTACCCCTACAAATTGCCTGCCCTTAAACCAATTGCGATAACTTAACCTGATAGATTTATGAGAGCGTTGAGGCATTAAAACGGCAATTCATAATCTTCTTTTTTATTGGTATATATAAACGTATTGCCTCTCGGTTCATCATCTCTGAAATCTGATATTGTATCGTTGACCCAAAAATCTATGTCGCCCGTCATACCTTCTCTATTCTTGGCTATTCTGATAGTCCCACGATGAGGATCTGCTTCGTCGTTGTAATAATGTTCTCTGTGAATGAACAGAATAACATCTGCGTCTTGTTCTATTGATCCGCTATCCCTAAGGTCGGCCATCATCGGTATTTTATCGGTTCTCCGTTCTACTTCTCTGTTTAGCTGCGACAACAAGATTACTGGTATATCTAACTCTTTAGACATTATCTTAAGTGTCCTTGTTATTTCGGCTATCTCATTGTTTTTTGTTCTATCCTTGATATAAGGAGAATCTATGAGCTGTAAATAGTCTATCAGTATAATATCGCACTTGTCTTTTCTTTTCAACTTCTTGGCTTGCGATTTGATCTGTTGAACGGTCATAAGTGCCGTGTCGTTTATCTCTATGGGTAATAGTGATATGTTCTCTCTACCCTGCATCATGGATATATATTCTTCTGGGTTCAATCGGCCTGCTTTGTAGCTGTTAGAATTTATACCGCTTTCGGCTATGATCATCCTATCAACCAAAGAGACTTTAGTCATTTCGAGTGATACGATAAACACTTTATGCCCAAGCTTGGCCGCTTTTCTTGCTATATTCAACATAAAAGCAGTTTTACCCATAGCAGGCCTTGCGGCTATGATATTAAGCGTGCCGGGTTGAAAACCGTTAAGTATCCTGTCAAGCTTGTTTAGACCTGAATGTATGCCGACCGATAATCCTTCTTTAACACGTTTTTCTCTCTCCTTATAAGCCTCAAGCGATTCTACTGCTATTTCGGATATATGTTCTGTTTCGCTTTCTACCGTGTTATTGGCGATGTTATCTATTTCATTAAGATGTATATCTATTAAATCAGACACATCCATGTTGAGGTCTCCACTCTCTGATACTGTCTTTGCGCACGAAAGAATCAACTTTCTTCTTAGGTAATCCTGATAGACTATAAGTGCGTGTGTCTTGATATGAGCCGCAGAAGTTACTTCGTCGGATAAGATAGCCAATTTAGCTACATCTACGGCGTCATTAGTCTTTCTTAGCTCATCAACTACGGTTATCAGGTCAATTTTAGACGTAGCCTCTACTCTTAGTATTGCCTCGTATATAGACCTTAAAAACTCGTTGTAGAACATCTCTGGCTTAAGAAAGTCGATAACGTCATATACTGCATTCTTTTCTAATAGCATTGCGCCTATTGTAGCCTTCTCCGCATCCATGTTGTGCGGCAACGCAACGCCTTGTATGCTTTTTAGTTCTTTATTACTTTTCATTATGTTTTGCCTTAGGTTTAGCCCTAAGTCTGCCTAATTTTTATGACACCTAATTATAGGTGTAACGATTTTTTTTGTTATATACAATAAACATTATCCGTTCTTCTCCCTGTACATCTCAAAAATAATATCCAAGCATGGACAATCTGTTTCTATAAATAATTTAACCCTGACGTCTCCATCAATTAATACTCGTTCAATTGATATAATACTCGCTCTCATGGCGTCTATCATTGCATTTTCAAATGCTTCAAACGCTTTATTTGTTTCCATATTCATATTTTTTATTTTTGTTATAATTCATATTAGCAATTTCAATTAATTTCTTATTTGAGTATTTGACGCAATTTTGAAAACATAAACCAGCGGCTTCCCAAAGATACTTGTTTCCCCTTATAGAATAATTGTTATTGTAATAAGAATTCTTTGTAAATGTATCAACAACAATAACACTACTGTAATCATTCCAAAATATACACTTATCCCCTATTCTTGGAATATTATAGTCCTCAAATCGCTTTAAATTAGCATTCCATGTTTTACCTTCATTTCTCAAAGCGTTAATAATTGAACTTCCGTCAGATGGAAAAATATCGAACTTATTCGGTAGCCAATTATTAGTGTATGAAACTGACCCACTATGACGCAAATCAAAAATAGCGTAATTGCATATTTGGTCATTAGCCACGCACCTAAATATAATTTCATAAGCGTCATAACCAGAAATCAATTTTACGAAATCTCCGTCTTTTGGCTGATAGGTGTTTTTGCTTTCTTTTGTATTTGTCTCCATATTAATTAGTTTTTTTGTTTTAATGTTTGCCAAAGTTATGGGTAATATTATTCACATCCAAATTATTTGTGTTAAATAAATTTAAACGTATCAAAATTATTCTTTGCCAAAGTATTTATCGACCAATCCAACATCTTCTGGTCTTACGTTTTTGACAACCTGTTCATACAGCGAATTACACTTTTTTCTAAAATCTACATTGTTATCGAATAGGTTATGGTGCGATCGGCAAAAGATGGCCAAATTCCATCGCTCTGTATAATATTGTGTAGCAAGCGATTTTGGCAATAAATGAGCCAAGTCGTTACCATAGCCGCCGCAGAAATAGCAAACCTTATCCATCTCTTTCTTAATCTTGGCTAATTCTGCATTCTTTCTCGCCTGCGATTTACTTACTTTTCTCATTAGTATAACTCGTTGTTAAAGTAATAGTCTTGGTAATCATCTTTGTTTCTTTTCTTTTTCGGCAAACTTTCTACCTTAACGGTAAGCTTAAATCCTTTCGGTTTGATTAACTTTATGGTCTTATCATCCACCCTCACATGCTTATAGTTCTCTATTATCTCTCTCCCGATCGGGGTTAATTTCTCTACCTGAATCCTTCGTTCGAAGTTTTCGGATATTTCTGTGTTTGAAAATAGGTTCTTCATTGATAATTAATTGTTCTAAGTTGTTCTTTCTCGAATGACAAAAGAGATCGCAGCGCATCTATTTGATGCACGCACGAACTGTTTATTCGATCTAACTTATCGACAAGAAACGCCTCATCTTCGGCTATCGAATCGACAAGTGCATTCTGTGCTTTGGCTGAAAGGCAATTTTCTTTCGCAATAGCAATTATCGTATTGGCTATTTCAGAGGTAACCTTGCGTCTGTAAATGCGCTTAGCCTCCGCCAACATATTACCCGACCTTGCCAAATAAACGGACAAGGTGTTTATTCGTTCTTTAATTTCAGGTACGTTGTCAGAACAATCTATTTCGAGATATTTCTGCATCTTTTCGGCCTCTTCAAGAAGGTTTTGCATGCTCGTCATTTTCTGAATTATTTTTAAATTGATTTGCATAGTCTTCCATCGCTTTGATGATCCACTTTCTGTCGCATTCGTATAGGTGAAACTCATGTTCATCCTCATACTTCTTTAAAATCTCTCTTGCTGTTTTCATATTTTTTCTTGTTTTAAAAGTTCATCAGCTATTTTAAAAGAAGCTTTTACTAATTGATGAGTATAATCTTCGTTATCAATTATATCTGAAAATAATATACCATCAGCAGCTAATAATCCGTTCATAGCAGAACAGGCCGCATAGAATCTTTTTGACGGTTTGTCCTTTTCTATTGAATCCGATAATTTTTTAGTCATCAATCCGAGTGCTTCGATAGTTTTATCAAACACTGCTGCTACTAATTTTTCTTCTGCTGTTTTCATATTCTTAATCTATTTTAGTCGTTTATTTGCGTTTTAAGCCATTATTTTTCTCTTCCGAATACCTACTACCACCAAGTCCATTTAAACGCTAATTTCGGCATCTGTGGAAGAATGTGGTCTAAATACGGCTATCAGTTCGTTCTTGTTGAAAATCTCCTTGTCCTTTGTTACCCGAATATCATATTCCACATTCTGAATGAACTGCCAATAGCTCAATCTGTCTGTGAACACCATCAAATCTTTTCTATCTTCTTCCATAGATCAATTGCTTTTGCATCTCCAATGCTTATTAAATCCGTGAATCTCCTGATACCGCTCCAGACGGTCGCATGTGAACGGTTTGACTGTCTTGCGATATCCGTCAATCTAACCCCCATGCCATGCATGTAGTGCCAAATGGCCATCCTTTTTGTCGTGTTCTGCCCCGCCATGTTATCCTGCTTTCTGTGCTTTGAATTTAATTTCTTCTGCTTCCATTACTTCTCGTTTATTAGTTCATTTTCAATCCATTCGTCTTTTTCTTTTGATGTTACTATTTTTGCTTACCCTATCCATATTCATAACGTTTAAATCAAAATTATTAGTAATGCTTGCCATGCCTGACCTTACCTCAACAAACCATGCCATACCTGGCCTTAGCTGCACTACCGTATCTAATTTTGTGTTTTAAGCGTTGTCAACATTTTCATCATCGACCACCTTACCGTATATAAAATAATCTCCTACCTCACCTATTTCTCTCCAATTAAGATTTCTGATATTCTCTATCTTTCTTAAAATAGTTTTATTCATTGGCCTACGATAAACACGTCCACTTGCATATCCTATGTAATACATCTCATCATCGATAAATCCATATCGATTAGCCAAATCAAAATTGTTGTCGATTTTTCTTGCCGCATCATTTAATCTTTCAATTAATCTATCGGCTTCTGCCATTTTCTTGTTCAAGGCTTCAATGTTTTTAGACAATATGTCTATCATGTCTGAAAAAGTTAATGAGCCACTTTCTGTTTGTTTTTTTGTTGTCATTTTCTTTTTGTTTTAATTGGTTATTTTTTTAATTGAGTTACTATGCCACCTTTTATAGGTGATGTTTTTATATATTCTTTTGCTAATTCTGGATGATCTTCTTTGAATTTCTTCGTGTCGAAGTTCTCCCTGACAGAATCTTTTCGTTTAGTAATGATGAAGTAATCAGTCTCCCATTTAGTGATGTTGAATTTTTCAAACAACTCTTCTATGTTAGACTGATATTGTTTCTTCATTTCACTAAGCGCATCTATTTGTTCGGCAATATCGGCTATGTTTTTGACCAATTCAAGTGCCTTGTCCTCATACTCTTTGGGTACAAGCGAAACAGGTGTATATTGTTCTCCGTTCTTGTCGCATTCGAGAAGTTTTTTTATCTCTTCTTGGTCGATTTCTTGAACTTGAACAAACTTAGCACCATCTTTAATCCATATCGCATATAAACCCTTAATTTCAATCTCTGGGTTTAGTAGATTAAATAAGTACTTGTATATCGACAATTGCCAGCTAAGATACTTTTCGTCCAAAACATAAGTTGTTTTTACGTCGGCCAAACATATTTCTCCTTCTAATAATATCACCTTGTCGATACCAGAAGCGTAGTGTTCGTAGTCGGTAACCAAATATTCGTTCTCGATTACCTCAAAGCCTATTTCATCCTTCATGTCAGCATACCACTGCACTTCTTCTCGGTCTATTATACCAAAGTCGTCGTATAATTGGCATCCTTCATGAATGGCAGTACCTCTTTCTGCTTTGCTTCTTAACATAGCTTCTGGTACGTCCGAGTATTTGTTCGGGAACAGCTGCCGCCCGATTACCCCCGTTATGCCAAACAATTGTTTGTCGCCGTACCAATATGTATGGTTTTCTGGGTTGAAGATTACCCCCGATTTTTTAAGCTCTATCATTTCACACGTCCCCTTGCCTCTTCGACCAACTTCTTAAATTCTTCGTCCTTCCACAGGTTCTTGAAAACCTTAACTACTGCATCTATGGAGGCATTGTCTTTGCACAACTCTAATGCTTTTCTTGCTTGTTCAATGTCGCTTTTAGGTGTAGGTTTGGCCGATGGTTTGGGTGTAGGTTCTTGTTCATCTTTGCCGTGCTTATTGGTAGCATCTGGGTCTTTCGTGTCGTCTATACAGAATAGTCCGTTTAAAGCGTACTTTCTCGCATACGATGATGCAGCACCTGTGATTTGAGCACCGTCCATACCTTTCTTGTCGGCTTCTTCTCGTGCAAATGCAGTAGTACTAACACTATCTTTACCATCAGAAAGCGTTGCTATAGATTTCACATATACCCTGTCCGACACAAAAACGATTTCATCAGACATTACCAATGTACATCCATTTTCTTTTAATAGCGGCTTCAAGGCCTCCAAAATATCTTCACCAGATCTGAAGTAATATTTACCGAAGCTATTGTATTGGTTCTTCGGTGCTTTTAGATTGCTTTGAATGGCAATCAACTTGTCGTTTAATTCTTTCTCCATAACATTAATTTTTAATTGTATTTATTAATCAAATCTTTTCAATTTATCAGCGGCTTCACAAGCCTGCTTTAGTATCAACTCCATGTCGTCCAAAGACAATTGTTCATCTTCTAAGCTCTCTTTGACAGCCACATTGCCATCTTTAACTACGGATATTTCACTATTTGCGAAATTCACTACTATCTGTAAGCGTGGGTGGATTATGAACGTCATCGTTCTGTGCGCAGTGTCGAACACTGTTTCGTAATTGTAATTATTCATTTTCATTTTGCTTTAATTAATTTTACTCGGCAAAGCTAACATCTATTTTTTCATTATCCAAATAATTAGTCGATTATTTTCTGTGATTTAATGTTATTTAACAAAAACGGCCTCGCCGAACGACGAAGCCATTAAGATTTAAATATCGTAATTGGTTCTATCTTAATAGTTTAATGTTATATCTTTTACTTAGCAGCCAAAGGATGAAACAAATTAAAATGCCGACTATTACACCTATAAAGAATAATCTAAAATTGAAACCTGTCGTCGGAGTTGTCTTTTCGGACAAACTTTTATTCTCATTTGTTACCAACTCAATCGACTGTTGCAGGTTTCTGTTTAGTGTTATTAGACTGTCAACCTTTTTGCCGTAGCTCTGACTTAAAAACTCCAATTGCTTTATCGTGTTTTCGTAAACTACCTTACTTTGGGTTATCGTTTCATTAGCCTTCGGATATTGCCCGTCAGGCTTAATCTTAGCCCCTGTGTCGTAATTAATCACATGAGACGATACTTCGCTTTGCAGTCTTATATTCTCGTCTCTTGTGCGTTCTAAATCGGTTTTTAATAGCTCTACCTCTATGGTCTTCTTTTGAAGCTCATCTCTTAACGTAATAACCTGCGAACTATCAACTTTAGTTACTACTTTTTCTTGAATAATCTGCTTAGGTTTGCATCCTATTATGATTAACAGAATCATTAGTAGTACGACCATTTTCGTGACTGCACGAAATAGGTATTTTATCTTTTCTTTTGTCATGACTTAATTAAAAAGGTGTTTATATTTTGATGGTATCTGCTTTCTTAAAACAGTCTCTATCTCTTTCACGCTAATATCCAAATCTTTGTTTAGATCGAATATTTTGTTCTGCTTAGCGACTATATCTTTCGTAATCACATAATCAGGTTTACCGATGGCCGCAGGATAAAATACGGCCAAATACACATCTACCCACGTCTTCATTCGGCCTTTGTACGGCCTCAAATAAGCCAATACATAGTCAAGCTGCTGCACGTTGTTCATCGAAAGTAGAACCCACGTCGTCGTGCCTAATGCTTTCGCGGTCGATGGGAGAAACTGTATCAGGCCTGCGGCCATACTTGTTTGATTGACCGCTTTCGGATTAACCCTGCTTTCAAACCACATAACGAACATCAACCAATTTGGATCGATGCCGAGTTCACCTGAAATCTTTATGACTTTATTAATGAACTCTTCTTTGTTCTCTTTTACGTATTCTTCAAATGCAATCATATATTTTCTTTTTCTGAATTATCTTTATTCTTCAATTCATCAAGATTTACATCGAAATGACGCTCTGTCTTGTCAATCATTATTTTTTGTAGCATTTTCCAAAACATGCTTTCATTTTCAGCTCTGCATGAACTTTCGTTTTCGAGAATTGACCACGCTTGCTCAAAGCAAATTATTCCGGCAACAATGTATGACAACGGTACGTCCATGTACACGAAAACCCAATGCTCTACAAGATACGCCAATATAATAAGCATAAGTCGTTTAGGTATTGTTGACCTTATTACCCTTGCGAATGTAAAGCTTTTGAATTTAGCCTTTTCTATTGGCACTTTTTCTGGATATTTTAGGCTTGCCCTTTTGTTAAGCTGATACGCAGTCCACGTATCATACAAAATGAAAATTATTACGACTATCATGAGGGGAAATGTCGGCTTAAATTCTTTTATTAAAAGACCAACACATCCTCCTACAGTGATAAATAATACCTTGAAATAATTCAGCCCATTATCCATTGTTGCCTTATTTTTATTTAATAATGTCATTACATATCCACCTCACAAATATCTTATGAAAGCAAACCGCTTTCGTGTTTTTAAATAATCCTCATCCTCATCGTTGGCATAAGCTTCTCTCTCGAATACTACATTGACATACGCATCTCGAAAGTTTCTGTATATTACCAACTTTATTAACCAATCGACTACGTACCACAAATAAAATAACACGTACCACAACTCTTTCATCTGCGCCGTGTGAATCTCTTCGTGGTTTATTGTCAACTCGTCAATCTCTGCGTTTTTTCTCACAAACAGAACGCCGAACAGATTGATTGCCTTGTATCCCTGAAACGGGATGAATTTGTTCCTAACTATTTTCATTGTTTTCTTTATTTATAATTTGTTCAAATGATTCTATCATAGCTGGCGTACAGAAAGTTTTAATAAATTGAACTAAATATTCTTCTTGTTTATCATCTATTTCTACTGCTTCATTTGATTCATATATAAGATGACTTAACATGTGCGCCACAATTCCATCGCCTCTGTTATATAATAATTCGGCGAATTCCTTATGAATATCTATATACCGGATATCCGTCTTCTCTATATTTGCATATAGAGGAAATTTTTTGAAGTTAATTTTTTTCATATTGTAATTATTATTTTACCAGCCACTAGTTTGTCCCATTGTCCAAATTAAATTTACTTTATCCCAAATTAGAAAAAATAACCTGTCCCTACCGGTATCAACCTGGTACTGTGTGTGAGTTTTGCTTTGAGTCCTGAATATAATATGGTCTGACGTGTTACCCACTTTAATAATGAAGTACCCACTACTGATAGATGTAATAATATAGATTTGACCATCTTTCGGGGAAGAGGGAAGAGTCAGCGTTATAGTGGCCGAATTTGTGCATATTATCACGTTATCCATATCGGACAATGTCTGTGACGTGCTTACCCTGCGTGTCCTCAACCGGAATCCTGCATAATCACCTCCTACGGCGTATATTGCATGATTACCTGTATATTGATACCCTGCATCATCGTATGCAGTTGAACCTTTTATATCAAAATATATCCCAACATTTCCACGAGCTGTGCTTGCTACTGTTCTATTTATTTCAATTCGTTGAGTGCCTAATATAGCACCCCCTCCTGATGATGGAAATGTATCTGCTCCAATGTAAACAGATGAATATTGTCCCAAAAATCTAACAAGATTAGATGAAAGTAGCATACTATTTGAACCACTAATAGCTTGAAGACTACCCGTTCCTATTGAAAATCCTCCTATATTGCCACTTGTCGAATTAACAGTTCCTGTAAATTCTCCATCCGTTGCGTAAATTGTACCATGAAACTCTCCATCCGTTGCGTAAATTGTACCATGAAACTCTCCATCCGTAAACTTCACACTCCCATCATGCCGTATTATTGCCTTAGCTGTACCACTAAGCGCATCATTATACGTCCCGCCAGCCACAAGAAACGGCAAATCTTTATTCGTACCCTGTATCCCGCTGATAAGGCCTGTTACCTGCGGACTGTCTAACTCCCTGTATTCGGTTATTACCGTGCTGATTAGGCCTCCGTTAACCCTTGTCCCGAAATTGTCGGTTATCGCCTTACTTCTGTTTACCTCTGCGGCTATCCGATTACGCCTTTGAGAATGTGTCTTGCCTCCTATCGTTTCTTCGTAAGTACCCATCGTGGCACTGTCATAGATGGTAGTCCAAGTAGCGCCGTCAACAGAAATTTCTGTTTTAGTGCCGTAGAATGTTCGTCCGTCTGCGTAATCGTGCCATATCTGAATATAGTCGATGTCGTTATATACTTGTCCTAAGTCTATCCGAATATAGTTTGAAGTAGCAGGTGTTGTGCCATTTATTTGTGCATACGTGTTTATGTTGTTATCGGTTGCATTTGCGGCAGGATAGCTTGCGTTAAATGTACCGTTAGATGATGGAGTTTTACCTTGTGCGACATTAGTACCATATTTACGTATAACATTAATCTCTCTCCATACATTATTCGTGCTTAACGTGCTACCTTTAATCCAATCTCTTATATAGCGAGCTTTCATGTAGCCTTCGGCGGCTAATTGAGCGTCGTCGGCCGTTGTCTGTGCATTATTAGCAGCCATCAAAGCTGCATAATAATCCTGTGCAACAACCCACGCAGAACCATTGTAAATGTACAACTTGTTGTTGGCGTCAGTATCTACCCACATGTCGCCCTTGTCGTTGGCCGTCATTCCTGTAGGGGCTGATGTCTGATAATAAACTTTAGCCTTGCCGTCCGCCGTTGTCTGTGCCGTCTGTGCGGAGTTGATAGCTTCCGCTATCTTACTGTCTTGTGTGTTTACCCATGTTCCTGACCGATACGTGTATATCTTGTTCCCACCATCCGTATCAAACCAGATATCTCCTTCACTTGCTCCGGTAGGAGCTGATGGCTGATAATAAGTTGTTATCTTTCCATCTGCGGTTGCTTGTGCCGTATTAGCAGCGGAGAGAGCCGATTGTGCGGTAGTAGCCGCCGCATCTATCTCGGCCTGCACGTCTTCGGGGGCTGGTGTCCAATCATCACATTTATCTCCTTTAACTAATTTGATTCCTCCAATCTTGTAAGTTGCAGAATAATCACTAAGGTATAGGTATAAATACGTACTTTCTGCTGTAGCTGTGAACGTGAGTTTATTGCCTGTAACACCAAAAAATTCTGAAGCAGGATCTCTAAAAGACAGCCTATTGATTGATGTTCCTTCAATACCTTCACAATAGAATGTATATTTCTGTCCGATTTTTAAAGGTTCTGATAAATAATATGGGGGCGCAATCCA
>Ga0209506_1000396_pt1 | contig 59611 bp, 46 predicted proteins | sample AD_JPNHG2_MetaG_FD_184409 | JGI IMG/M metagenome (GOLD analysis project Ga0209506, IMG submission 184409) | Active sludge microbial communities of municipal wastewater-treating anaerobic digesters from Japan - AD_JPNHG2_MetaG (SPAdes) (version 2) | ecosystem: Engineered > Bioreactor > Anaerobic...
CCGCCGGGACGCTGTACCTGGCGGTCGAGGACAGCGCCGGGCACGTGGCGGTCGTTACGCATCCCGATCCGGAGGCCCTGAAGGTCGCCTCCTGGCAGGCGTGGACGGTTCCGTTCAGCCGGCTGGCTGGCGTGAACATGGCGCGGGTCGAGACGATGTACATCGGGATCGGCAATCGCACCAGTCCGACGGCCGGCGGCAGCGGCCTGATCTTCATCGACGACATCGGCTACGGCACGCCCTTGGCCGAATAACTCTGGACGAAACGAATCGGCAGGGGCGAGGCACGCTTCGCCCCTGCCGCCGCCCAGGGACTCGGCGTCGTACGCCAACCATGCCCGCCGTGACAATTCTGGAAAGGTTTTGCTGGTCAAAACAGAAATCCCATGATATAGTCTGCGCTGGTAGAGCCAGAATGCTCTCCGACTCGGAAACAAAGGTCTCTTTACCGGCCGGGTCCCATGCAAGCCGAGCCCGTGAACCTGGTCAGGCGGGGAACCGAGCAGCCATAAGCGGCAGCTTGGTTGTGTGTGGGTCAACCCGGCCGATCTTTTTGAATTTGCCATTTACGATTTTCGATTCATGATCTGCCGAGCGGAGAGGATGGCATGTGGATCGGGACGAGCTGATAAGAAGGCTCAAGCAGTTCGCCCGTCGATGCGTCAAGTTGGCTCTTGCTCTGCCGGAAAACGTTCTTGGGCGGCATATTCGCGGGCAACTGATTCGTTGCTCAACCGGCGCAGCAGCCAATTAACGAGCGGCCTGCGCGGCGCAATCACGTGCCGCATTCGTGGCCAGATTGAGCATCGTGATCGAAGAGGTGGATGAATCCTGCTTCTGAATGGAATTCATCATTGCTGAGGGTCTGCCTCCGAAGAAACGCGTCGCTCCTCTCTTTGCTGAAGGCAAGGAACTGAAGGCGATCTTTATCTCGGCGAGGCACACGACCAGGACCAATCGTAAATCGTAGTTCGTAAACCGAAAGTCCCATGGCTTACACCGTTCTGGCAAGGAAGTATCGGTCGCAGACGTTTGACGACGTGGTCGGGCAGGACCCGATCTCCAAGACACTCAAGAACGCGATTGAGACGGGACGCGTCGCCCATGCGTACCTTTTCTCGGGCACGCGCGGCGTCGGCAAGACCACGATGGCACGCATTCTGGCCAAGTCCCTCAACTGCCTGAAGTCCGACGGGCCCACGACAACCCCCTGCTGCCAGTGCGACAGTTGCGTGGCCATCAACAGCGGAGAAGATATCGACGTCATCGAGATTGACGGGGCCTCCAACAATCGCGTGGATGAAATTCGCGAACTGCGAGAGAACGCCATCTACCGGCCTGCGCGGGCCCGCTACAAGATCTACATCATCGACGAAGTGCACATGCTGACAACGCAAGCGTTCAACGCCTTGCTCAAGACGCTGGAAGAGCCGCCGGAGCACGTGAAATTCATCTTCGCCACCACCGAGCCCAACAAGGTCATCGCCACGATCCAGTCGCGGTGCCAGCGGTTTGACTTCAGCAACATCAGTGCCAAGCAGATCGCCGACCAGCTCAAGAGCATCCTTAAGAAGGAAGAGATCGAATACCAGGACGACCTCGTGCTGGCTCTGGCGAAGATGGCCAATGGGTCGATGCGCGACGGCCTGAGTCTGTTGGATCGTCTCATCAGCACCGGCATTCAACCGCTGTCGGTGAACCTGCTGGAGGACTTCCTGGGCCGGCCCAACGCGGAGAAGATTCAGACACTTGTGGCCAGGATTGGCGACGGCGACGCGGCCGGCACGCTGATGGCCACCGAAGATCTGATCAACACCGGCTTGGGCGAAGCGCAGATCGTCGACGCCCTGACGGAGCAGATGCGCGACCTGCTGGTGATCGCCTCGGCCGGGGTCGAGACCGACCTGCTGATTATGACGGCTGACCAGAAGGAAAAGGCGGCCGAACTGGCCAAGAAATTCGATGCGGCGGCGCTGATCTACAACATCACCGCGCTCGAGAAGCTCCGCTGGGCAGTCAAGAACAGCGATACGCCGAGGGCCCTGCTCGATGCCTCTTTGCTGCGGTTCGCGCTGAGCGAGCACTTCATGAACGTCGAGGAGTTGCTGTCGCGCTCATCGGGAGGCGCCGGCGTCCCGGTCAAAAAAAAACTCCCGATAGAGCCTAAGCCCGCCCCCGCAATTCTGTCTGTCCCGTCCAGGTCGGTCGAACCACGCACGACCGTCGTACCGGTTGCTCAGGCAGAGGCGCCGGCGGAGAACCTGACCGAACCGTGGCCCGAGGTCCTCGGCAAGATCGCCAAGCAGCTTGGTCCGGCCACGACCGGTCTGCTGACCGGATCAAACCTCAAAGGCATCGCCGGCAACACGCTGACAATCGAATTTCCGCCGACGGGGAAGACGCAGAAGCAGATGTGCGAGAGCAACGGGCGAGGCGACCAGATCGCCGAGGTCCTGGGGGAGTACCTGGGCCGAGCCGTTCGCGTCAAGTTCACGGTGGCAGAGCCTCCCGTGCCTGACGAAGAACCCGAACGCAAGCCCTTCGCAGAACGACAACGTCAGATCCTCAATGATCCCGCCGTCAAGACCGTCCTTCTGGAACTGGGCGCCACCGTCACCGGGATCGAAGAGGAATAGCTCCGCCAGCTATGGGCAGGACCATCCCTGCGTCCTGCGGGTTTGGCACTGCAACCCTATTGTTCGAAAGACAGGTGCTCGATCTTGCCCCGTCGACATGCTATGCTACCGCGAGCCGGCAGGTGCTGTGTGCCGGCTGAGCACAGAGAGGATGACGCCATACAGACCGATTCACGAAGGAAATGTGATGAACTTACGCGGCACACTGTTCCTTACCTGGCCTTTGTAAAGCTGTTAAACGCCATAATCTCTCAGTGGTCGTCGAATGCGTTCCCAGAATAGCCATCACCAGAGAACAGGGAAAACCCATGAGCGGCGCTTACACGGAAAGCCTGAACAAGCTCATCGAAGAATTCGGCCGGCTTCCCGGCATCGGGCCCAAGACCGCCGAGCGGCTGGCGTTCTACATCCTCCGAGCCGATGCGTCCGAGGCAATGAAGCTGGCCGACGCGATACGGGATGTCAAGACCCGGATCAAACGCTGCAAGGTCTGCTCAAACCTGTCCGAAGACGACGTCTGCCAGATCTGCACCGATCCACAGCGGGATCCGAGCCTGATCTGCGTGGTCGAGCAACCCAAAGACGTCATCAGTCTGGAAAAGACCGGCGCGTGCAAGTGGCTGTACCACGTTCTGGGAGGCCACATCGCGCCGCTCGATGGAGTCGAGGCGGATGACCTGACGATCCACCAGCTCGTCGAGCGTGTCCGCGGCGGCCAGGTGCGGGAGGTTGTCATGGCCACGAACCCCAACCTGGAAGGTGACGGGACGGCTCTGTACATCAGTTCCCTGCTGCGTCCGTTGGGGGTGCGAATCACGCGGCTGGCTCGCGGTCTGCCCACCGGATCGACGATCGAATACGCCAGCGGCCGGATTCTCACCGATGCCATCCTCGGACGGCAGGAACTCGAATGACCGGCGGCACCAGAACACCTTCCGATGAAAAGAAGGAGGCATGAGAATCATGGCGCATCAGGGACGGGTGAAAGTCGGGATCATTGGCTCGCAGTTCGAGGCGGATATTCACGCCGCCTCGTTTCAGATCATGCCGGACGAGGCCGAGGTCGTAGCGGTTGCCTCGCCGACGCCTGGACATGCCAAGGCCCTGGCGGAGCGATACGGGATTCCGCGCGTCTTCACCGACTACCGGCAGATGCTCGAAGAGCGCGACATCGAAATGGTGACGATCACCGCCCCCAACGCGCTGCACTGCCCGATGACCGTCGACATCGCCAACGCCGGAAAGCATGTGGTCTGCGAGAAGCCCCTGTGCATGACGCTCGAAGAGGCGGACCTCATGATCGATACGTGCCGGCGCCAGGGCGTACTCCTGATGTACGCGGAGGAACTCTACTTCACGCCGAAATACGTCAAGGCCAAAGAGATGGCCGACCAGGGGGCATTCGGCAAGGTCTATCTCGTCAAGCAGAGCGAGAAACACTTCGGACCGCACGCGGAGTGGTTCTGGGATGTGAATCGGTCCGGTGGCGGTGTCTTCATGGACATGGGCTGCCACGGCATCGCCTTCTGCTGGTGGTTTCTGGGCCGGCCCAAGATCAAGAACGTATACTGCCAGATGGGCACCTACGTCCACAGCGACAAGACCAGGGGCGAGGACAACTCCGTCTGCATCATCGAGTTCGCCAACGACGCGGTCGGACTGATCGAGGACAGTTGGGCTCGTCGCGGCGGCATGGAAGACCGGATCGAGGTGTACGGCGAGGGTGGTGTGACCCATGCGGATCTGCATATGGGCAATGCCCTGCCGACCTACAGCGAATACGGCTACGGCTATGCCGTGGAGAAGGCGCCGACGACCAAAGGCTGGACGTGGCCGGTCTTCGAAGAGCTGTGGAATCACGGCTTCCCCCAGGAGATGCGTCACTTCGCGCGATGCGTCCGGGGCAAAGAGGAGCCACGGGTGACAGGCGAAGACGGTCGGGTGGTACAGGAGGCACTTTACGCGGGCTATCAATCAGCCGGAACCGGCCAGAAGACCGCCCTTCCGTTCCGGCCGCAAGGCGTCAAGAGACCCATCGATTTGTGGCGGAATCCCAAGACCTGATCCACGTGATTCGTGGTGATTCGCATGGCAAGAATCGAGCTGCGCTTCCTGTCCGACCGTAGTATCCAGGCCATCCACGAAGCCAGCCTCATCATTCTTCGCGACACCGGCGTGAAGGTTCATCACGAGGAGGCCCTGAGGCTGTTGCACGAAGCCGGAGCAGCCGTTCATGGAGACAGCAAGATCGCGCATTTGCCCGACCAGCTCGTCATGGATTGCGTGGCGCAGACACGCAAGCGGTACGTGCTTCACGGGCGCGATCCGCAGCGCACCGCGCGGTTCGGCCATGGCGACAGCGTGTGGATGTCCAGCCCCGGACAATACACCTGGATCGATTCGCAGAGCGGCCGGCGCCGTGACGCAACCATTCCGGACGTGCGGGATGCGGTTCGACTGGGCGATGCGCTGGACCATATCCACATCGTCGGCGCGATGGGTCAGCCCGAAGAGGTCCCGGAGACATGGCGCGACGTTTTCCTGACGGCCGAACTGATCAAAGGAACCACCAAGCCCACCCGGTGTTGGGTGCGCAACGGCCGCACCGCGGGCGCCATTCTGGAGATTTACCGAACCCTTGCGGGAGGTGAACAGGTCTTGCGTCAGCGACCGATGGCCGAAGCGTTCCTCGAACCGATCAGCCCGCTCCAGTTGCCCGAGCACGGGCTGGACATCGTCAAGGCGTTCGCACAGGCGGGGCAGCCTGTGAGCATCGGCCCGATGGCCATGACGTCTGCGACTGCGCCGGGGACGCTCGCGGGCACCCTGGCGCAGGAGAATGCGGAGATTCTGGCTGGGCTGGTGGTAACGCAGCTCTTTGCTCGCGGAACACCCGTCATGTACGGCGGCATCCCACACATCATGGACCCGCGAACGAGCATCTGCTCTTTTGGCTCGCCGGAGCAGGGATTGATGGCCGTCGCCATGGTGCAAATGGCGAAGTTCTACGGCCTTCCAGCGTACGTTAACGTCGGCCTGACGGACGCCAAGACACTCGATGCGCAGGCAGGTATCGAGAAGGCTTCGAGCCTGCTGCTGGGACTTCTGGCCGGTGCCGACATGTTCGGGCATTGCGGCATCTGTGGAACGGACCACGGGGCGAGCCTCGAGTGGCTCTACCTGGACAACGAGCTGGCCGCCTATACCCGGCGCATTGCACGCGGTTTCGAAACCGATGCCGAAACCCTGGCGACGGAGATCGTCCGTCGCGTGGGGCCCTGCGGCAACTTCCTGGTAGAGGAGCACACGGTCCGGCACTTCCGAGAGGAGCTCTGGCTGCCCGGTCCGGCCTGGATCCGGCAGACGTGGGATGGCTGGGAAGCCGACGGGTCCACATCCATGGCGCAACGCGTGTCCGAATGCGTTCATACGATCCTGGCAGCGCACGAAGTCGAGCCTCTGGATGGCAGACTTGCCGCGGAGATCGACCGGATCGTTCAGTGCGCGCAGCGGGAACTGGATTGATTGTCTCCAGCGAGAACGGACGCACAGATATCGAAACAAGACCGTATTGGGGAGTACGAGGATGAACAATCACAACGGGACACCGAAGAAGGACATCTCGCGCCGACGGTTCATGAAAGACGCGGCTGCCGCAGCGGCATTTACCATCGTGCCTCGTCATGTGCTGGGCGGGCCGCGTCGCGTCGCACCGAGCGAGAAACTGAACATTGCCGGCATCGGGGTCGGCGGACGCGGAGGCGACGACCTGCAAGGTGTCGAAAGCGAGAACATCGTCGCCCTATGCGACGTGGACTGGCAGAGTGCCGCCGGCGCATTCCGGCGCTACCCCAACGCCAGGAAGTATCGTGACTTTCGCGAGATGCTCGACAGAGAGGGCGACGCGATCGACGCGGTGGTGGTGGCCACGCCCGATCACGTCCACGCCGTCGCGTCGATGGCCGCGATCAAGAAGGGCAAGCACGTTTACTGCGAAAAGCCGCTAACGCGGACGGTCCACGAGGCGCGTGCGCTGACGCTGGCGGCTCGCGAAGCGAAGGTGGCCACTCAGATGGGCAATCAGGGTATGGCCTTCGAGGGCAACCGGCTGATCAAAGAGTGGATTTGGGACGGGGCCATAGGAGACGTCCGCGAGGTCCACGTCTGGTCCGACCGGCCGACGCACCAGGGCAAGCTGCCCTTGTGGTGGGCCCAGGGCATCGAACGCCCGACCGACACGCCTGCGGTGCCGGATCACCTGGACTGGGACTTGTGGCTGGGCCCGGCGCCGTACCGTCCCTACCATCCGGCGTATGTCCCCTTCCGCTGGCGGGGTTGGTGGGACTTCGGGTCCGGCGGGCTCGGCGATATGGGTATCCACAACCTGGCGCCGGTCTTCAGCGCCTTGAGACTCGGCGCGCCGACCAGCGTTCACGCCAGCTCGACGGCGGTGTACGAAGAGACGTTGCCCCTGGCCTCGACGGTGCATTATGAGTTCCCGGCGCGGGGCGACATGCCGCCGGTGATGGTCCACTGGTATGACGGCGGACTGATCCCGGCCCGCCCGCCGGAGCTCGAAGACAACCGGGAACTGCCCCGCGAAGACGGGCTGATCTTCGTCGGCGACAAAGGCGCCATGCTCGTGACCGGTTGGGGAGGCAACAGCCCGCGCCTGATCCCCGAAACGAAGATGAAGGCCTACAAGCAACCACCCAAGACGCTGCCCCGCTCGATCGGCCACTACGAGGAGTGGATCAAGGCCTGCAAGGAGGGAACGCCGACCGAATCCAATTTCGATTTCGCGGGCCCCATGACCGAGGCGGTGTTGTTGGGCACCGTCTGTGTCCGCACGGGCGGGGTCAAGCTCCTGTGGGACAGCGCATCGATGAAGGTCACGAACCTGCCCGAGGCCAACCAGTACATTCACTATGCGTATCGCGAACCCTGGACGCTTTGAGAACGAGCCTCCTGCGGCGCGAGGGCAAATCGGGCGGCCATCTTGACGGAATGCCCGTCGCCGCTATCATAGACGCGATGCAGGAACCTGGAGATCCATGTTTGGAGTGCCCAAAGGTGTTTAGATGAAGCTGGAGATGACAGGACAGATGCGGATGGAGCAGCGGATGAAGCTCGCTCCGCACATGATCCAGTCGATGGAGATTCTTCAGCTTCCGATCCAGGCGCTGGCCGAACGCATCGAACAGGAACTCAACAGCAATCCCGTGCTCGAACTCGACGAGCCGTCCGAGCCCGAGGAGGGCGAGGTCGTGTCCGAGCCGTCGGCAGACGACACACTGGCCGAAAAGGCCCTTGTCGTCGACCCCGACAGTCCCAAGGCCGAGGACTTTGAGCGTCTGGAGAGCCTCGAGGACGACTTCAAGGAGTTTATCAACCAGTCGGGACCCTATCGCAGCCGCGCGGACGCCGACGAGAGGGATCGCAAGCTCGAGGCAATCAAGAATGCCGCCGCGCCGCCGCAATCGCTCCACGACTATCTCAACGACCAGTGGCGCCTTGTGGACGCTGAAGAACCGGTCAAGAAGGCCGGCCAAGCGATCATCGACTACATCGACGATCGCGGCTATTTGAGCGTCCGGCTGGAGCAATTGTATAACAAGGATCGCAGCGAGTTTCAGCCCGAGCATCTCAGAGAGGCCTTGCACCTGGTGCAGCAGCTCGACCCGCCCGGTGTCGGAGCAAGAGACTTGCGGGAATGTCTTTTGATCCAGATCGCCCAGAGGGGTGAGGAGATGGGCTGCGAATACCGCCTGGTGGCCGACCACATGGACGACCTGCTTGAGAACCGCCTGCCGGAGATCGCACGCAAGATGGGCCTGAGCATCGAGCAGGTCAACGAGGCCATCGAACGTCTGAGCAAGCTGGACACCTCGCCCGGGCTCCAGGTCGGGCGCAACGAGAGCATTCCGATCACGCCGGACGTAATCGTTGAATCACCCAACGGGTCCGACGACTTCACCGTTCGCCTGGCCGAATCCGAACTGCGAGGACTGCGGCTGAACAGCTACTACACGCGCTTGGCCAAGGATACCCAGGTCAGCGACAAGACCCGCAAGTTTCTCCAGAACAGCATCCGCTCGGCACGCTGGATCATCGAGGCGATCGAACAGCGCAAGAACACGCTTCTGAAGGTCGCCCAAGCCATCGTCAGGAACCAGCGGGATTTCTTCGAGAAAGGTCCGCTGCATCTGCGCCCGCTTCCCATGTCCAAGGTCGCCGAAGAAGTCGGCGTCCACCTGGCCACCGTCTCGCGGGCGGTCTCCGGCAAGTACCTGCAGTGTGCCTGGGGTGTCCTTCCCCTGCGCAAGTTCTTCAGTGGAGGTACGGAGGACGAGAATGGGCAGGCCCACAGTTGGGAGGCCATCCGCGCCAAGCTCCAGCAGATCATCGACGAGGAGGACAAGACCAGGCCCCTCAACGACGACCAGATCAAAGAGAAGCTGGCGGAAGCCGGCATCCCCAATCTGGCCCGGCGAACGGTCGCCAAATACCGCAAGCTGTTGAACATTCCGACCGCGCGGTTCCGCCGGCGGTATTAAACCCAGTCGTCAAATAGGCTCTGCCGACGACCGCAGGAACCACCCCGGTGCGAAGCATCATCGCGGCTGCAGCCGTCGCGCAGCACGTTTGCGCTTGACCCTATCTCACAACTCTGTTAGTGTGCGCCGGCCGTTTGCAGGCCGGCCGCTTGCCGTGTGGAGGCGTCAGGAATGGTCGATGACCTGGAACACGGATCGTACGATTCTGAGAAGGCACTACCGTTTGGAGAGCTTCTGCCGACATGAAGGATTTTGCCCGTCTGTTCGGATACATCTGGCCGCAGTGGCCCCGCGTCGTGGCGGTTGTGATCAGCGCCATGGTCATCGCCCTGCTCCTGTCGGTCAGTTTCATGGCGATCATTCCCCTTCTGACGGTCATGATCGGCAACGAGGGTCTGCACACCTGGGCGGACCGCAAGATGTGCGAGACGGCGTACGGCCTGGAGTTTCACTTTCCTGAGGCCACCGAACTGGCCGAAGAAACCGGGCCTTCCCTCCAGAGCCACCTGAAAGTGAACCGTGTTCGGGAGGGTGGGCTGGCCGCGAAAGCCGGTATTCGCATCGACGATCGCATCGGGCAGATCGGCCCTGCCTCTGCACCGCCTTCCGACTCGCAGACCACCTACGTACATTTGCTCGAGGAACTAGCCGAAGCAGCCAGCCCGACCTTGCAGGTGACGGTGATGCGGCGAGAGAACACCCAGTGGGTCCGCACCCACATCGAATTGGGCACGCCGCAAAACCGGCCGGCCGTCGATGCCTTGAGGTGGAGTCCGCTTCGTTACATCAAGTGGCGCGCTCAACTGACCGGTCTGGCCGCCGCGCGCTGGGCGGTCGCCTTTCTGCCGCGCGGGCAATCCGCCGAGGATCAGATCCGCGCCGTCAGTGCCATCATGGTTGTGATGCTCCTGATCACCATCGTTCGCTGTGTTGCCAAGTACTACCAGGACTATGTCGGGCAGAAGATCGTACAGGTCGCCATCAACGAGCTGCGGCAGGATGTCTTTGCGCGCCTGATGCACGTTCCGATCGGCATCTTCGCCACCGAACGTCCCAGCGATATGATCAGCCGGATCATGCGAGACACAAATACTATGACCACGGCTATCAAGGTCATGCTGGGCAAAGCGCTGCGGGAGCCGATCAACGCCCTGTTCATGCTCGTGTTTGCCATAGCCCTGAACTGGAAGCTGTCGCTGGTATTCCTCGCGGCGGCCCCGTTCGTACTCTTGCTGCTCGGATCGTTCGGACGAAAAATGAAGAAGGCGTCTCGACGTTCGCTGGTCGCCGGCGCCGAGATGCTCTCGAAGCTCCAGGAAGCGGTGACCGGCCTGCGCGTGGTGAAAGTCTACAACCAACAGGAGTACGAGCAGAAGCGATTCGGCAGAATCAACGATCGCCTGCTCAAGCAGTTGCTGGCGATGTCGAAAGTTGACGCCGCCACCCATCCGGTGCTGGAGGTGCTCGGCATGCTGGCCGGAGCAGCCGCCATCATCGTAGGGATGGCATGGGTCACGGGGGGCAGCCTGGAGGGCTCGGAGTTCATCGCACTGTTGGCGTTGCTGGGCGGCGCGGCCGAGGCGGTGCGCAAGACCAGCGATATCTGGAACAAGATTCAACAGGCTAATGCGGCGGCCGAACGCGTCTTTGCCGTCCTGGACCATCCGACGGAACCGGAGAAGCCCGATGCGGTGGTCCTCCCTTCGGGTCGAGGCAACGTCGAGTTTCGCGATGTCGTCTTCACGTATCCTGGAGCGGAGCGCCCGACGCTCAAAGGGGTCACCCTGACGGTGACCGCCGGCCACAATATCGCCATCGTCGGTCCCAACGGGTCGGGCAAGACCACTCTGGCCAACCTGCTGCCGCGCTTCTACGATCCCGACTGCGGCCGGATCCTCATCGGCGGCTACGACATCGCCGAGGTCACGTTGGAAAGCCTGCGCAGCCAGATCGGCATGGTGACCCAGGAGGTCATTACTTTCAACGACACGATCACCGCCAACATCGCGTATGGGCGACAGGGCGCCACCCAGGAGGAAATCGTCGAAGCCGCCCGGCGGGCGTTCGCTCACGAGTTCATCAGCCAGCTCCCCTTGGGCTACGATACGGTCATCGGCGAGCACGGCACCGGGCTCAGCGGCGGACAGCTCCAGCGGATCGTGATCGCGCGGGCCATCCTGAAGAACCCAGCGATACTGATCTTCGACGAGGCAACCAGCCAGGTGGATGCCGACAGCGAGGCCAAGATCCACAAGGCCATCGAGGAGATCATGCACGGCCGGACCACGTTCATCATCGCCCACCGCTTCAGTACTGTGGTTGCTGCGGATGTCATCGTCGTGATGGACGGGGGGCGGATCGTCGCCCAGGGCAGACATGAGCAGCTTATGCAAACCTGCCCGATCTACCAGGGTCTGTACGAGACGCAATTGATCAAAACCTGAGGCTTCACCATGAGCGCGATGTCACGAATCGACAGAGAGAAGAAAGCGCACGACCTTTTCAGGCGGTTTGACGGCAACCCGATCCTGAAGGCCGAAAACTGGCCCTATGCCGCCAACGCGGTCTTCAATCCCGGCGCCGCCCGACTGGACGGCCAGACCCTGCTGCTGGTCCGCGTCGAAGATATGCGGGGGTTCTCCCATCTGACGGTTGCCCGTAGCCCCAACGGCCTGACTGACTGGACCGTAGACCCCGAGCCGACACTGACCGCCGACCCGACCACCCACGAGGAACGGTGGGGTCTGGAAGACCCGCGCATCGTCTGGCTCCAGGAGCAGAAGCAGTTCGCCGTCACGTACGTGTCCTTCAGCGAAGGCGGACCGATCGTCTCGCTGGCCATCACCAAGAACTTCCGCACGTTCGCCCGTCTGGGTGGTCTGCTGCCTCCGGAGGACAAGGACGCGTGTTTGTTTCCGCGTCGCTTCGACGGGCGGTTTGCGCTGATTCATCGCCCGATTGTGCGGGGCGAGGCACATATCTGGATCAGCTTCTCGCCGGACCTGAAGCACTGGGGCGATCACCGGCTCCTGATTCCGACCCGTGCCGCCTACTGGGACTGCCATCGCGTGGGGCTGGCGTGCCAACCGATCGAGACTCCCGAAGGCTGGTTGGTCTTCTACCACGGCGTCCGCAGCACCACCGCCGGACAGGTCTATCGCACCGGCCTGGCCCTGCTGGACCTGCAACGGCCTTGGATTCTCCTGCGACGCAGCGACGAATGGGTTCTGGGCCCCCACGCTCCTTACGAGCGCGTCGGCGACGTCGGGGACGTGGTGTTCCCGACGGGCGCTACGGTCGACGGAGAGACCGACGAGCTGCGCCTGTACTACGGGGCTGCCGACTGCACCGTGGCTGTCGCCACCGCCAGGATGAGCGACGTGCTCGACTACATCATGGCCAGCCCTGAAGTCGACCACTGACAGATTCCCGACAGCGGATGGACCAGAGCAAGACAGACACCATCTGTGCTTCGACGGTGCGCACCTAGACCTGCACAGAGGCCGCAGAATTTCCTGGCGTTTCGTGGTTGACGGCAATGGGCAGACTCGCTAACATGGAATTCTGTTGTTGGTGTGTCCCCCAGGTAGGGACACCGAAAAGAGGGAATCCGGTGCAAGTCCGGAACTGTCGCGCAGCGGTAAGTGGGAACGATGGCCATCATCAAGCACTGCCCGGATGGGTGGGAAGCGATGGCCGGTAGGAACGCAGAGCCCGGCTCTGACAAGCCCGCAAGTCCGAAGACCTGCCAACAACCCACACGATTCGTGTGGACAACGGCAATTTCGCTTTCGCGTTGAAAGGCAATTGCTCGCGCGGTCGCCGACGGGGAAGGTTTTCTCTCTCCGGCGTCCGACAGCACGTCTTCACATTGTCTTCCGCAGTGAATTGCCTCCATCGGATACGCGGTGCGCGCGCACCCGCCGACCCATACTCATTGGAGAGTCTGCCGTCCCAGCAAGGAGTGCTGTCATGCCACAACTCACGGAAACGCCTGTTACCATCACCAAAGAACAACTGACCGCCCTGTCCGGCGGTTTCACCACCATCCGGAAGCGGGACGGTCGACAGGTTCCCTTCGATGCCTCGAAGATCCAGGCGGCCATTGCGAAAGCCGGCGCCGCCACCGGACAGTTTGGCCCGGAAACGGCACAGCAACTGACCCTTCGCGTCCTCAGCCTGGCCCAGATGACGCTCCTGACCAACACCCCCAGCGTCGAGCAGTTGCAGGACCTGGTCGAAGATGTTCTTCTGACCAGTCCTTTCAAGAAGACGGCCAAGGCCTACATCCTCTATCGGGACCAGCACGCTCGAATCCGCGAACTGACGCAGAAGGCCGACGTCGACCTGATCGACAACTACCTCGACCGACTGGACTGGCAAGTCCAGGAAAACAGCAACATGGCGTATTCGCTTCAAGGGCTCAATAACTACATCTCCAGCGAGATCAGCAAGACGTACTGGCTCAACAAGATTTACCCACAGAACATCCGCGAGGCCCATACCTCGGGCGATTTCCACATCCATGACCTGGGCATGCTCAGCGTCTACTGCGTCGGCTGGGACCTTCACGACCTGCTGCGGTGCGGCTTCCGGGGCGTCGCGGGCAAGACCGAGAGCAGTCCCGCCCGACATTTCCGCACCGCACTGGGCCAGATCGTCAACTTCTTCTACACGCTGCAGGGGGAAGCCGCCGGCGCCCAGGCTTTTTCCAATGTGGACACGCTGCTGGCCCCGTTCATCCGTTATGACGGTCTGGATGAACGGGAGGTGCGACAGGCCCTTCAGGAATTCGTCTTCAACGTCAACATCCCCACCCGCGTGGGTTTTCAGACTCCGTTCACCAACATCACGCTCGACTTGAAGGCTCCTGCCACACTCGCCGATCAACCCGTCGTAATCGGGGGCCAACTGAAGGATCGCACATACGGGGAGTTCGAGCCGGAAATGCGGATGTTCAACCGGGCCTTTCTTGAGGTGATGGCCCAGGGCGATGCCAGAAGTCGGGTCTTCACATTTCCCATCCCCACCTACAACATCACCGCCGATTTCGAATGGGATGCCCCGGACTTGGAGAGTCTGTGGTGCGTCACCGCCAAGTACGGCATCCCCTACTTTGCCAACTTCGTCAACAGCGACATGTCCCCGGCCGACGCGCGATCCATGTGCTGTCGGCTGCGGCTGGACCTGCGTCACCTGGAAAAGCGGGGCGGCGGGCTTTTCGGCGCCAATCCGCTGACCGGCTCGATCGGCGTGGTCACGATCAACATGCCTCGTCTGGGCCTTATCAGCGCCCATGAGGGCGAATTCATCGAACGACTCGACCGGCTCATGGATCTGGCTCGAACCAGCCTGGAGATCAAACGCAAGCTGCTCGAACGGCTCACTGACAAGAACCTTTATCCTTACACACGGTTCTACCTCCGCAGCATCAAGGAGCACTACGGCCAATATTGGCACAACCATTTCTCGACCATCGGGCTGGTCGGGATGAACGAGGCGTGCCGGAACCTGCTCGGTAAAGACATTGGAACCGTCGAGGGCAAGACCTTCGCCGCCCGAATCCTGGATCACATGCGTAATCGGCTGCTGACGTTCCAGGAACAGACCGGCAATCTGTACAACCTCGAAGCCACGCCGGCCGAGGGCACCAGCTACCGCCTGGCCCGCCTCGACCGACAGAAATACCCCGATAGCGCCACCGCCAACATATCGCCACAGGTGGACCGGAGCGAACCGTTCTACTCCAACTCGACGCAATTGCCTGTCAACTACACCAACGACATCTGGGAGGTGCTCGAACTCCAGGATGATCTTCAGGCCAAATACACCGGGGGTACTGTCCTGCATGTCAACTTGGGCGAGGCAGCCGCCGATCCCAACGCCGTCAAGCAGTTTGTCCGCAAGGTCTGCACAAACTACCGTCTGCCTTACTTGACCATCTCGCCGGTGTTCAGCATCTGCGCCGAGCACGGGTATTTGCGCGGCTGCCGGCAACAATGTCCGCACTGCGGCAGGAAGACGGAAGTATATGCCCGCGTAGTCGGCTATCTGCGTCCTGTGGATCAGTGGAACGCAGGCAAACAGGCCGAGTTCCAACAGCGACGCTATTTCCAGATCAAGGCAACCTCATGAGAATCGGTGGTTTTCAGGCACTGACATTGAGTGATTACGCGGGCCATATTGCCGCCATCGTCTTTACGCAGGGCTGCAACTTCCGCTGCCCGTTCTGCCACAACGGGCCGTTGCTGCCGCTGGACCGCCCGGTCGCCGAACTCGTAGACGAAGGGCTCGTACTCGACGCCCTCAAGAGTCGCGCCGCATTCCTCGACGGTGTCGTTATCACCGGCGGCGAGCCCACGCTCCAGAACGACCTCAGGACGTTCATCGAGCGGATCAGGACCATGAGATTGAAGGTCAAGCTCGATACCAACGGCAGTCACCCGGAGGTCCTGGCAGACCTGCTGGCCCGGCGCCTCCTCGATTACGTGGCAATGGACATCAAGGCCCCGTTCGCAAGGTATCCGCAACTGACCGGCGTCGATGCACCCGTCGAGGCTGTCCGGGAGAGCCTCGCGTTGCTCGCCGGCAGCGGAACACCGTGCGAGTTTCGCACGACGTTCGTCCCTTCCTTGCTATCGGAACACGACCTCGACGAGATCCGTTCGTACCTGCCCCAAGGAGCCCGGTATGCCGTGCAGGCGTTCGTCGCCGACAACGCGCTGGACCCTTCCCTTCGTTTCGCTGCGGCAATGGAACCCGACGTAATCGACGATATCCCTCATCACCTCAACTCGTACTCAGGAGAATGAAACATGGCGATCAGCGCCAACCTTGGATTTCCGCGCATCGGGACAGACCGAGAACTCAAAAAGGCACTGGAGGCCTACTGGTCTGGACGCACCGACCCGGCGTCACTCCAGGAAACGGCCCGCCAACTGCGAGCCCTCCATTGGACGCTTCAAAGGGACCTGGGCATCGACCACATCCCCTCGAACGATTTCTCGCTGTATGATCACGTGCTCGACACCACGTGCATGCTCGGAGCGGTCCCTTCGCGATTCGGCCTCAAGAAAACCTTCGTCGATCTGGACACGTACTTCGCCATGGCCCGAGGCACCGATAACACCCACGCGATGGAGATGACCAAGTGGTTCGACACCAACTACCACTACATGGTGCCGGAATTCGAATCAGGCCAGGAATTCAGGTTGGCCTCTTCAAAGATCATTGATGAATTCCTCGAAGCTAAGGGCCAGGGCATCGTCACACGACCGGTGCTGCTGGGCCCGGTTTCCTATTTGCTGCTGGGCAAGTCCAAGAGCCCCCGTCTGGAACCGCTGGATCTGCTCGACCAGACACTGCCTGTATATGCAGAGGTGATCCGGCAGCTCGAATCGGCGGGCGCGCCGTGGATCCAGGTCGACGAACCTGTGCTGGTCCTCGATCTCGATGAGCGCGTTCCCGCCGCTTTCGAACGCGCCTACGAATACATCGCTCAGGCCAGGAAAGACCTGAAACTCTGTCTGACCACCTATTTCGGGAGCCTGGGCGACAACCTCGAGTGGGCAATGAGACTGCCTTTCGATGCCATCCACATGGACCTGGTCCGAGCACCTGAGCAACTGGAACGGGCGATAGCGCTGCTCTCGCAGGACGCGAGACTGTCGCTGGGTGTCGTCAACGGGCGCAACATTTGGAAAACAAACCTGGTCGCGACACTCAGTCTCGTTGACAGGGCCGCCGCTGCCATCGGGCCTGAACGTTTGATTCTGGCGCCGTCGTGCTCGTTGCTGCACAGCCCCGTGGACGTCGAAAGCGAAGGAACGCTGGACCCTGCCGTCCAGGAACGCCTCGCCTTCGCCAAGCAGAAGTTGCAGGAGGTCGCCGTACTGACGAAGGCCGTCAACGAGGGACGAACGGCCGTCGCTGATGTCCTGGATGCCAATCGGGCGATCTTCGACAGGCCGCAGGCGACCGACCGGACGCACAATGCCGCCGTGCAAGAGCGATTGAACTCACTCTCGGAAGAGATGTTCCGCCGCCGCATGCCCTTCCCCCACAGGAAGACCCTCCAGCAGGCCGCACTCGCGCTGCCCCTGCTGCCCACGACAACGATCGGTTCCTTCCCGCAGACGCCCCTGATTCGCAGGACTCGCGCCGATTTCCGCCAGGGACGCCTGACCGATGTCGAGTACACGCAGGCCATGCGACGTGAAATCGAATCCGTGGTCCGTTTCCAGGAGAAAATCGGCTTGGACGTGCTCGTGCACGGCGAGCCCGAACGCAACGACATGGTGGAGTACTTCGGCCAGTTGCTTGAGGGATTTGCCTTCACGGAGAATGGCTGGGTGCAGAGCTATGGCTCGCGCTGCGTCAAGCCACCGATCATTTATGGCGATGTCCACCGTCCGTTGCCCATGACGGTAGAGTGGATCACTTATGCACAATCGCTGACGGACAAACCGGTCAAGGGAATGCTGACCGGGCCGATCACTATCCTGCAATGGTCTTTCGTCCGCGAGGACCAGCCGCGTCGCGACACCGCCTATCAGCTCGCCCTGAGCATCCGCGACGAGGTGCGCGATCTGGAGGCGGCCGGCATTCGGGTCGTTCAGATCGATGAACCTGCCATTCGCGAGGGTCTGCCGCTGCGAAGATCCGAGCGGCCGGAGTACCTGGACTGGGCCGTCAAGGCCTTCCGACTGGCGACCTGTGGCGCGGACGATCGCACACAAATCCACACGCACATGTGCTACAGCGACTTCAACGAGATCATCGAAGCCATCGCGGGTCTCGACGCCGACGTGATCTCGATCGAGGCGTCCCGTTCGGGCGTCGAGCTGCTCAATGCCTTCGTGAACTACAAGTACCCTAACGATATCGGACCGGGCGTGTATGATATCCACAGCCCCAGAGTACCCCCGACGGAAGAAATGATGGACTTGATCCGCCGGATGGCCGAAGTGCTGTCTGTCGAGCAGTTGTGGGTCAATCCCGACTGTGGGCTCAAGACCCGGCAGTGGCCTGAGGTCGAGGCGTCGTTGAGGAATATGGTGCTCGCCGCCCGGAGGCTGCGAGAGGAAATGGCGTCGCCACAACAATAAGAACAGGAGCGGAACCATGAGCATACGCCCGGACGTGTGGATCAGGAAGATGGCGGTCGAGCAACGCATGATCGAGCCATTTGTCGAGCGGCAGGTGCGGCAGCGAGACGGACGCGCCGTCGTCTCATACGGTCTGTCCTCCTTCGGCTACGACATTCGCGTCTCGCGGCATTTCCGCATCTTCACCAATGTCTATGGCTCAGTCGTCGATCCGAAAGCGTTCGATCCCAAGGGACTGGTCGAAGTCGAAAGCGACGTCTGCCTGATTCCCCCCAACAGCTTCGCGCTGGCCCTGAGCGTGGAGACGTTCCGTATACCGAAAAACGTCCTGACCCTGTGCGTGGGCAAGTCCACGTATGCCCGCTGTGGCATCATCGTCAACGTGACGCCCTTCGAGCCGGGCTGGGAAGGCCGGGCCGTGCTGGAGATCTCCAACACCACCCCCCTGCCGGCCAAGGTCTACGCGGACGAGGGGCTGGCGCAGGTCCTGTTCTTCGAATCGGAGATCCCCTGCGAGGTTTCCTACGGCGACCGGCACGGCAAGTATCAGCACCAGGACGGCATCGTCCTGCCCCAAGTGTAGGCTACGCCGGTCCCGGACCGGAATGCGTGGCACCACCGTCCGCACAGTCGGCGCAGCTCTACACCGCCACTACGGGACATCGCGGCCGGTCGAGGCGCACCAGATTTCGAACCACTGGTCGCGCGACAGGGACAGGTCCAGAGCTTCCACGGCCTTGCGGATGCGAGAAAGACGGCCGGTGCCCAGCACCGGAACGAACTGGGCCGGATGCACGAGCACCCAGGCCAGTGCCACCTGGTCCATAGAGGCTCCCCCGACACACCGGCCGATCCGGCCCAGGACGTCACGCAGCCGGTCGGCCTGCGCGGAGGCATCATGAAACAGCCGGCCACCCCCCATCGGCGACCATGCCATCGGCCGAATCGCCAGACGCTGGCAAAGGTCGAGACTGCCGTCGGCGTGCGCGTCGAGATGCATCACCGAATACTCGATCTGATTCGTCACCAGAGGGACCTCCAGCTTGGAGGCCAGCAGCTCGAATTGCGAGGGCAGGAAGTTCGAGACCCCGAAGTGAAGGACCTTTCCCGAACTCCTCAGAGCCATGAACGCGTCATTGACCTCGTGCGGGTCCATCAGAGGATCGGGGCGGTGAATCAGCAGCAGGTCAAGGTAATCGGCACGGAAATTCCGCAGCGAATTCTCTGCGGATGCGACGATGTGGGCGGCGGTGGTATCGTAGCACTTGATGGCGTGCGCCGGCCGGTGGCGCGACACAAGCTTGATGCCACACTTCGTCACGAGCTGGATGCTCGACCGCTCGATCCCGCTGGCCGCCAGCGCCTGACCGAAGAGGGACTCACACGTGTAGTCACCATAGATGTCGGCGTGATCGAACGTCGTGATGCCAAGCTCGATACAGCCCGCGAGTAATTCCCGAGTCTCCGCTTCGCTCTTGTTCCAGTCCGCCAACCGCCAAAGGCCGTGAACGATTCGCGAGCACCGAGGCCCATCCTGGCACAGCTCGATTTGAGGTACCATCGCATGACACTCCGAACGACCACAGGGAATCCGTCTTTTCGGTCATCATACAGGAGCTTGACGACAGGCACAACCGCCCCGTCCGGTTCGCCTGCAACCGGACGAGCCGACCGAATGGAGCATGCGACCGGACTATGTCCCGGTCAGGACCGGCACCTCGGCGCGCAAGCGAGCCTCGATTTCACCGGCGAGCGCCGCGTATTCGCTCGCCGCCTTGCTGTCCGGTGCAAACGCGAAAATCGATTTGCCTGCTTCGGGGGCCTCTACCAACCGGATCGTCTTGTGGATCACCGTATCGAAAACCAGGTCACCGAACAACTCACGCAGTTGGAGCTGGACCTTTCGCGTGTAGGCGGGTCGATCCTCGACGAACGTCAGCAGCAGGCCCAGCGTCCGCGCCGAACAGGGATGAAACCGCCTCTTGAGCACACGGATGGTCTCCAGCAGACGCTTTAAACCTTCAAAGGCGTAGAAATGAACCTGAACCGGAATGATCACGTCGGTGCTGGCGACCAGAGCATTGAGCATGAGCAGGCCCAGTGCCGGAGGGCAATCGATGATGCACATGTCGTAGTGGTCGCTCACGCTGCGGAGCCATTCCCCAAGGACCAGTTCCTTGCCCAATGTACCCTGCAGTTCCAGTTCCGCCCCCGCCAGACTCACGTTGCTCGGCACCAGGTCGAGCCACTCCACATCGGTCGCCACTGCCACATGGACGATCGAGACCCTCCGGTCCACCAGTCCATCGTAGACGGTTTTCTCAAACGCATCTGGGTCGAATCCCATGCCCATGGTCGCATGTCCCTGGGGGTCCAGGTCCACCAGAAGAACGCGACGGCCCGCTTTGGCAAACGCCACGGACAGGTTCACTGCGGTGGTGGTCTTCCCACAGCCGCCCTTCTGATTGACAATGGCGATTGTTCTCATACTCCGGCCCACGCATCGGCGGTGCCTCGCCCCCCGGACCCGTCTGCTGCCTCATCGACCATCTGCCTGGACCGCTGAACCGACCCCCGCACAGTCCTCCACAATCCCCCTACGTTGCCGAGACGACGCCCGATAACAGTGGCCTCAGGCAAGACCGCCTTCCGGCAATGGTCGAGCCCACGTGATGGGAAACCGACCGATGAGCCGAGATTCGGAAGTCCGCACATTAACGGTAGCGAAGAGGGTTAGAAGAGGAAGAGCGCAACCAGCAAGAAAGCCAAGGGGCAACACCGCGAAGACTCCCGCCAATCCCACTTGCCCCATTAGCCAGAGGAAACTTTATTCAGATTAACACACAGGGCCTTCAAAAAGCCAGATTCTAAAGTAACAGAATCTGGCTTCGGAGGAGGGTGATGAAAAGCTACTTGGATGCCTTCGAAAAGGCCTTGTCTGTTCTCAACCGCATCCTTGTCTTTATCATCGTAGTATCCTTGGGAATTTCTTTAGCGAAAAAGCAAGGATACTCAGAAAATACCTACTTCGCTGCAAGAATCAAGGACTAAATCCCGAAATCGACAGTTTTTTTGTGCCTCGGTCTGCCAATAGCCTCATTGCCGACCTTCAATCCTTTCATTTTACCCTTGCCCAATCCCATCGGTTCTGCTATTTTCACGGAAAGCCTGTTACTTGTTTCGGACTCCCCTTTTATGAACGGCCGTATCACAATCTCGGATCTGCTCCAAGCGAAGCGCGATGGCCGTGCCATCGCCGTTGTAAGTTGCTACGACTACACCACCGCCCGCCACGTGGCGCAAGCGGGCATCGATATGGTCATCGTCGGCGACTCTGCGGCGCAGCTCATGTTCGGCTTCGATTCCACGTTGCCGGCAACGATGGACATCATGGTCGCGCTGACCGCGGCGGTCCGTCGAGGTGCCCCCGATGTGTATCTCGTCGCAGACATGCCCTTCCTGTCTTACCAGATCAGTGCGGGTGAGGCGATTCGCAATGCCGGCCGGTTCCTCGTGGAAGCCGGGGCGCAGATGGTGAAGATCGAGGCCGCCGCTGCCCATCTTGATACGATTCGAGCAGTCAGTGATTCGGGGATCGCCGTAATGGCCCACATCGGCATACGGCCACAGAGAATCAGCACCGTCGGGCGGTTTCGCGCCGAAGCAACGACAGCAGAGATGGCAATACAGTTAATCGATCTGGCCCGTCAAATGGTCAACGCCGGTGCTTCCGCCCTGCTTATCGAGGGCGCGGCGGCAGAAGTTTCCCAGATTATCACCGCACAGACCGAGCTTCCGGTAATCAGTTGTGGTTCCGGCCCTGCGTGCGACGGACAGGTCCTCGTCGCTCCGGACATCCTGGGTCTGACCGATGGGAAACTGCCGAGGTTCACCAAGGTCTATGCAGACCTCGGGCCGCGATCGGTCGAGGCATTCCGCACCTATGCCGAGGAGGTGAAGGCCCGACGGTTCCCCGACAGTGAGCACAGCTATCATATGAAACCCGGCGAGTTGCAGCGGCTCACGGACTTGCTGGGCCGCACGCCCTGATCGCCCCTCGTGCCGTGACGACATGAGGGCGACGGGCCCCGTCGCAACGAGGCCCGCCGAGTCAATTGCCCCCGGGGGCGACGCTGGCTTGTGCCGTGCCGCCGTAAGCACCCATATTGATCCGCAGATTCGTCACGGAGACACCGTTCACCATCGCAGGTTCATCCCGGATGGAGGCGGATGGGTCGCCCGCATCGATGCAAGGGCTGGTGTCCGCGTCCGAGACCCACGTGCCGGCGACCTCGCTCCAGCGCGCGCCCTGGCTGCGGAGATGATAGTCTCCTGTCACCCACGCCGAACCCACCCATTGCCCGCCGGCAACGAAGAGCGGATCGGCGTCAAGGTTGCCCTCACCGGACCAGCCTCCCTGGACGTCGGAGTACGCGACATCGGCGCGGTTATCGTCAATCTGCACGCCGGCGCCCGTGCTGTCATTGAAATAGATGATCGAGTTGGTCACCGAGGCGCCGGAGGTGTCCAACCCCACACCCGCGTTCTCCACCACAGTGCAGTTGGTCAGGACCGGTCTTCCGCCCAGCAGGCCCGCGCCCCGATTGCCGGCGACAACGCAGTTGACGAACGACGGGATGCTGTGACGAACCGTTCGCGACCCGGTCGGAATCCACATCTCCGCGCCGGCGCCGGAATTGGCCACGATGCGCGACTGAACCACCTCGGGTCTGCTCTGGTTGATGATAAACATGCCGTTGCGATTGCCTGTGATGGTGCACCGTTTGACGGTCGGTCCAGCGGCCGAGACAAGGACTCCCGCGTTTCCTCCTCTGATGGTCACGCCATCGAGAACGCTATCGCTTCGTTCTCCCGAGTCGAAGGTCACGACGTTCGCCGAGCTTTCGAGAACCGTAGCCGCCACAACAGCCGGATCGTCCGGGGCCGTCGATCGAACCGTCAGCGCCTTGCCGAGGAAATGGATGGACTCTCGATGAACGCCTTCGGGCAGCACGATCTCGTCGCCTGCGCCGCCGGCGGCGATCGCGTGCTGGACGTAATCGTAGCGCTGCCCTGTCGTGACATTCTGAACCACGCCATCGAACATAGCATAGCCGAATGCCAGTCTGAGGCCTTGGACCGGCCCGGAGGTGCTTCCCAGCCACACGAGTGAGGTGCCCTCCAGGACGGGAGACAACCCGTAGAGCGCGCCGGGCAGAGTGAGACTCATCACGCCATGATTCGCCGTGATGCAGGCCAGTCTGATCTGGCCGCCGGATTCCTCGCCGTCAAGATAGGTAACCAGACACCCGTCCACGGCCGGCTGCCGCTGCCCCTTGCGACCCTTGGCAATCTCAAACACTTTGATGTGGTCCGGATCGGAAATGTCCGCCCCATAGATATCGCCCTGGTCGTTGCATTCATCCGTCCAGACGACATACCGCCCCGAAACCGCCGGATCGCGCTGCCGAGCCGGATCGTCACAGATGGTGAACACCTTGATGTTGTTCAGATCCGCGATGTTGGCGCCGTAGATGTCACCGTCGCCTTCCCAGACCACGAGGTCACCGGAAATATCAACCACGTCGTCATAGTCGTTGGCAGGGTTCTGATATGGGAACGGGTCCCTGCGACCCACGTTTGTGGCCACCGTGAAGTAGATCGGATTCCGCGGGTCGCTCACATCGGCACCACAGATGTCGTACGGCATATTGGCCCATTTGCTGCCCACGTTCCTGTCAATGCCCGCGTGCTGGACCCAAACCACCTTATGTCCCGAGACAGCCGGGTGGCTGTAGGATTCGCTGTCCGTGTACGGTCGCAGGGTAATGTAGTCTTCGCCAGCAAGGTCTCGCAGATAGATCCCTGTGCACATCCGCGTCAGAGCCCCGCTGACGGGGGCTCCGCCCGCCCAGACGACCCAATTGCCGTCCACCTTGGGCTGCGCGCTGAAGCCTCCGGCGGAGAAGGTCTCGGTCAGGCCCGTCGCGAAATCCGTCCAGGCGATCCGCCAGTTGAAGTTCCCCGGGTCCGCCACAGCAACGATCCTGGTTCCGGAGACGTCAACGTAGCGTGGCGTCTGGTTGCTGACGGGCTCGATCGTCAGGGGTCTTAGATCGGTCGTCACATGCACTGCCACCAGAGTCACTTGGCTGGGCTCGCTATCAGCGAACCCATCGCTGACGACCAACTCAAACGTATAGGTTTCACCCGGCTGGGCGTCAAAGGCCGGCGTCGCGGTATCCGGGCGCTGTAAGGCCACACTCGGTCCGGCCAACTGGGTCCAGGTGTAGCGGAGGCGATCGACGGCGTCGGGGTCGTACGAACCCGTTCCGTCCAGCGTGACCTGCCCGGGAGCCGCCCAGACCCGATTCTCGCCGGCGTCAGCCACAGGCAGGCCGTTGGGCCCGACGTAGACGAGCACCTCATCGGGGCCGCTGGAATACCGACTGTCGGCTACCACCAGCCGGAAGGAGTAATGACCCTCGGCCGGGGCAACAAACCAGGGCATGGGGGAATCGGCGCCTTCGAGGACCACGTTCGGTCCGGAGACCTGCGTCCACTGATAACTCTGGACGTCGAACGGATCGTAGAAGAAGCTGCTGGTGCCGTCAAGCGTGACAGTCTCGTTCACGGCCAGGACGTGGACGTCCGGACCCGCCGAGGCGACCGGCTTGACATAGCCGACGTATTCGTCGGCCCCCATATCGATCCGGGCAGCGTAGATACGTCCCTCGCCGTCCATGTCCGTCTGGCCGGCCGGAGGAACGAATTCCGGATCCCCCGCGTTGATGCACGGCGATTCCAGCGTCAAGTGGAAGTTCTTGCTCGCCGCAGACAGGAATTGCGGATTCTCAGAGATGTTGCCGTTGAGGCCGGTCAGGTCCCCCTCCCCGTCGTACAGGACGGAATAGGTCTGCGAGTCGATGTACCCGTAATTGCCCGGAGAGTTGCCCCAGACGTTGTTATATGTCACGGATGCGTAGTCCAGATCCCCCTCCCAGAACAGGCCCCCGCCGGAGCGCGCATCGCAGATAACATTGTTGGCTACCCGGAGATACCCGAACTCCGCGGCGGGAACGAGATAGAGGTTGCCGCCCATGCCGGTGTCCAGCCCGATGCCGAGCGTCGATCCGAAATCGCAGTCATTCCGCACGATGGTGTTGTTGCAGACCGAGCCGGCAAACACAATCAGACCGCCACCCAGATACGCGGAGTTGTCAAAAATGACGTTATTGTGGACCGTGGGCTCTCCAAAGTAACCGATCATCCCGGCCGCGACATACGCGCTGTTGTTTCGGATGGTGTTATACGTGACGATGGGACTGCCCTGCCAGCAGCCGATGCCCCCGCCAAAGCACAGGTCGACCTGCGTTCCATCGTTGGATATGCGGAAGAGACCCGCGTTGCGAACGATCACATTCTTCGTAATAGTGGGCGAGCTGTTGCTGCAGTAGATCCCGGCGCCCATGTAAAGTCTCTCGGTGGTGCTGTCGCCCAGTTCGGGATGGTAGGTGCCGACGCCGCCGGTAATTGTGAAGCCGGCCAGCACCGCCCGCGTGGTTTCGCCACGGGCAAACGTAACCACCGAACCTTCGCCATCTGCGTTGAGAACCGTATAGCCGACAATCCTGGAATCGTCGGGGTCGGTGCTGGTTACCGTAATGTCTTTGCCGGCGAAGTCGATCTTCTGGAAGTACACACCCGGGGCCACCAGGACGGTATCGCCGTCCTCGGCGGCATCGATTCCCGCCTGAATGGTCGCGTACTGACTGGGAACCTTTCGTATCTCGCCGTCGCCGATCGCGGCACAGACGACGACAAGAAGGGCTGCGAATAGACCGATTCTTTTCATGTCCTCACCTTTCTCTGAGATCCGCACGCAGTAAGCAGCACCCGTCGAAGATCAACCTACCTCCGGTAGAAGCTGAAGCCTACCTCATGCTCGATTTCGAGCGTTTTCTCAAATAATTCGCGTTTGCGCCGTCATCGACGGCCTGACCGGGACGACGAAGTGCGCGGCTGCCGCTCTTCTATATAGACGGCTTGGCCGGGCCAGCATTGCGCAGAAAATGGCGGATTCTGCCGGTGCCAACACCCTCTTGACGTAGTCCGGGCCAACCGGAATCGTGCGAATCGAGCCGTCTTGGTCTTGCTCGTGGCAGTCCATGTGCGTGGTGTTACCGAGTTGTTACGGAATTGCGGATTCTGCGTGATCTTTGACGGATTTCGAACGTTCCGACGACGGACAACAGGGGAGAATCAGCCCTTTGCCCTGTCCGGAACGGGCAGGCCCAGCTCGACGAGGACTTTCTTCATGTCCTCCCAGACGCGTCGTCGGGTGTCGGGCGTATAGTTCCGCAGGATGTAGGCGGGATGGTAGGTCGCCATGAGCCTGATCGAGGGCTGCCCGAGACCGGGCGAATACTCCTGGAAGTGACCTCGGAGCTGGCCAATCGACTTGTCCGTATCCAGCAAGGTCCTGGCGGCATGGGCCCCGAGGGCCACAATGACCTGAGGCCGGATGATCTCGATCTGCCTTTGTAAGTACGGCAAACAACTGAAGATCTCGTCCTCGCGGGGATCGCGATTGTCTGGCGGCCGACATTTGAGGATGTTGGCGATATAGACCTCTTCGCGTTTGAGGCCACAGGCGGCGATGATCTTGTCCAGAAGCTGTCCGGCCCGACCCACAAAGGGCCGGCCCTGCGCATCTTCGTCGGCCCCCGGCGCCTCGCCGACAAACATGATCCGCGCATTCGGGTTGCCCTCACCGGGAACCCCGTGCGTACGCATAGCCCCCAGACCGCACTTGCAGCACCGCCGGACCTCCGCAGCGACGGCTTCCAGCTCCTCCGCTGCGTTGGAACTGAGTCCCGATATGGAAGGCTTCTCTTGCGGCGCGGGGTGAAGCGGCTCGACCGATTCGCGTGCCTTGGCGCCGCGGATCACGTACCCGGTGAAGAACCCCTCCATTTCGAGGTGCTGGCGAACCACCTTGTCCGTGTCGACTTCCTTTGCCATGACCGTAATGTATTGCCTCCGGCAGGCAAACGCAACGAAAAACACCACCGGCACCTTGGCAGCCCCGGCAACATGAAACAGAAAAGGGCGCCCCTGGAAGAGACGCCCTTTGGCACTCGAAAAGCAGGCCTTCCCTCAGACAAGCCCCTGGGCGAGCATTGCGTTGGCCACTTTGACAAAACCGGCGATGTTCGCCCCCACCACGTAGTTGCCCTCGCACCCGTATTCCCTGGCGGCCTCGCTGGTATTCTTGTAGATCGTGACCATGATCTTCTTCAGCTCGGCGTCGGCCTTCTCAAAGCTCCATGGTATGCGCTGGCTGTTTTGCGCCATCTCCAGACCCGAAACGGCCACGCCCCCGGCGTTCGCAGCCTTGCCGGGCAGGAAAAGAACCTTGTTTTCGAGGAAGACATCGGCGGCCTCGGGTGTACAAGGCATATTGGCGCCTTCGCCAACGGCGATGCAGCCGTTCTTGACAAGTGTCTTCGCGGCGGCCTCATCGAGTTCGTTCTGGGTGGCGCAGGGCAGGGCAATATCACACTTGACGTTCCAGACGCCGCTGCACCCTTCGGTATACTGAGCCCGTTTGCGGGTGTTGACATATTCCCGAATGCGGCCCCGCTCGACGAGCTTGATCCGCTTGACGGTGTCCAGGTCGATTCCGTCGGGATCGTACACATAGCCATTCGAATCACTGGCCGTCACGACTTTGGCACCGAGCTGCTGGGCCTTCTCGGTCGCAAAGATGGCCACGTTGCCCGAGCCGGATACGCTGACGGTCAAACCGTCGAGGCTCTTACCCTGCGCCCTTAGCGCCTCGTCCATGATGTAGACAAGACCGTAACCGGTGGCCTCGGTCCGGACAAGCGAGCCGCCCCAGTCGAGTCCCTTGCCCGTCAGAACGCCTGTGAACTCGTTCCGGATGCGCTTGTACTGGCCGAACATGAAACCGATCTCTCGGCCACCAACGCCGATATCGCCGGCAGGAACGTCTGTGTCCGGCCCTATATGGCGGCAAAGCTCCGTCATCAGGCTTTGGCAAAACCGCATGATCTCGCCGTCGGACTTACCCTTCGGGTCGAAATCCGAACCACCCTTGCCGCCCCCCATCATCAGGCCTGTCAGAGAGTTCTTCAGAATCTGCTCGAATCCCAGGAACTTGATGATGCCCAGGTAGACTGTGGGATGAAAACGGATGCCGCCCTTATAGGGACCGAGCGCACTGCTGAACTGCACACGAAAGCCCCGGTTGATGCGGAAGTTGCCTTTGTCGTCCTGCCAGGGGATGCGGAAGATAATCTGCCTTTCCGGCTCGACCAGGCGATCGATGATCCCCGCCCGGACGTACTCAGGGCGCCGGTCAAGAACAGGAACCAGGCTGTCGAGCACCTCTTTGACCGCCTGATGGAACTCCGGCTCGCCGGGATTCCTTCGCAGAACCTGATCATACACTTCTTGTACAACCGTCTTCGCTGCCACGTGAGTGACCTCCACTGATATGTGACGTAACCGTTGCTGGGAAAGGCTACCTACTCGTCGCGGCAGCCAGAACGACCTCGTAAGAGGTTGACACGGTTGATGTTATCCAACCAGGAGGGTGAGAACAACAGGCCAAATGCTGATATGTCCTATCAAGAAATCTTATATCAGACAACGGACTGCTAATAGTTCCCCACCCAGTCACTCGAAGAAGCACAGGGCCTGCTGCGAAACCACGTCGGCCAGCATACGGAGTCGGCCCTCCGTGATGTCGCACACTCTGACGACATCGGAATATCTGGCCCTTTCCGGCATCAGGTCCCCCAGACGGTTCGGCATGCCCTCGAGCAAGGCTTTCTCGAAAACGAAGCCCTTTTGACTTGGGAACACGGCGACGTAGAAGATGTCCTCCTCCACGAGGTCCTGGAAGAAATGGGTCCCGAACGACAGCTCCGGCATCAGATTGCCGCCTTCATAGGCAAGTTCTCCGAGCACGGCAATATTGTTGATCTCCGAGAAGCTGACCGGCACGCCGAGCGACGGCGTAGTCGTTCCCCAGCGACCCGGCCCCAGCAGCAGGGTGGGCATTTCGAGTCGGTCGGGAATCTGGCGGTTGAGGTTCCCCACGAGGCGCGCAATATCATACTTCTGCGTGTTGGGCAGGGATTCATAGCTTTCCGGCCGAACATATATGACCCGCTTGAGATCGACCGAGATGCTGCCTCCCATGAAATACCCGTCACAGCGGAAGAGGATCTTGGCCGGATCGACGCCGGAAGGAATTTCCACGTGCGGCTGCCGGCCTTTGGTTTGCAGCGGACGGCACTGCAGCACGTTGATCACGGGAGTGCCCGCGTCCGTGAAGTTCACGGTGAACTCGACATCCACCGGGTAGTCATAGGACCTCTCGAGAGTCTTCAGGATCGTCTGCATGTCCCGAACAAAGGACGTCTCCGTCAGGAGCTTCTCAAAGGTCAGCAACCAGTACCGCCGATTGCTGCCCAGCGCCCTGGCTCGCTCAGTCATCTCATGGTCCACGGTGCCCATCAAGTCTGTTCGGAGGTCGAGCCCCTCCTCGAAGATCTGGTGGACAGGAACCTCCCGCAGGGTGTTCTCGTTGATGTCCAGCAGGTCCACATGATGTTGAGAGAACCGACGGATGTCATCCATCCCACGCACAGGTCGCATCAAGGGAGCATCCAGTGCGAGAACGCGCGGATAGTCGTTCTCCACGCGGTTCACGGCACGTGTCCCCAACCCGACCACCAGCCGGACCATGCCCGCCTTGGGATCGAGCTGCGGATTCCAGACGAACGTATTCTGGGAGACCCCCACGCCCGCCAGATCGGGAAAGAAGTACGTCTTCCGATACGAGCCACTGACCCGCTGGACAAGCAGAGCCATCTGCTCATCGTGCTGGTCGAGTCCTCGCTGCAGGCGATACGTCAATGCGTCTCTGTTCATCGTGCTCGAGTACACTCGCCGAACGATGTCCTCGAAACAGGCCATCCGCTGTTCCGGATCGCCCTGATTGACGCAAAAGAAACTCTCGTACTTCCCCGCAAACGCGTTCCCGAAAGCGTCTTCCAGCAGACTGCTCGAACGAATGATAATGGGTGACTGACCGAAGTACTCGAGCATCTCCTGAAACTCGTCGCGAATCTGCTCCGGGAATCTTCCTGTCAGCATCTTCTCTTTCAGCTCGGCCGCCACCTCGAAGTAGCCCTCCCGGGTCTTCTGGGCCATACGTCGCTTCCACCAGCCGTTCTCAACAATGTAGGTGTAGAAGACGTCGGAACCGACATAGAACGAGTCATGCGGCTCCAGGTGCCCACTGTGAGAGAAAACCGGATCGTTCGCGAGAATCTTGTTGGCGAGCAGCATCCCGACGGCTTTACCGCCGATGAAGCCGGTTCCAATCATTCGCTTCTTGATTTCAAGTAAGTCATCGAGCGTGAAATGCTTCTGGGCCAGCGACAGGATTCGCTCCTCGCGTCCGATCATGATCCGGCACAGATACTCGATGGTCTGTTCCTTGTCCTGGACGGAGGCAGACTCGACCTGGCTCAACTCCTCGGCACGCAAGAACAGACGGTCCCAGTGATCCAGCTTACGCTGCATGGACTCCCGTCCGCTTTCGGAGATGTGCGAGATCAGCCTCGCGGCGTTCACGCTGCTGGTGATCGGTACGAATCGATCCCCCTGCTGCAAATGGGGCAGGAACATGGTGGGCGAATAGCGTCGGAAGACCTTCAGCGGATGGACGTAGATGCTCCCCTTGAAGTTGTAGAGGTCCAGCAGCAGTTGCGTCGTCTCACGGATGCGGGCAATGGTCTTGTAGGAATGGCTGTTGCGCAGAAGTCCGAAATAGGCGACGGTGTCAAGCTCGAATAGATAGGGACAGGTAATGCCGAAGAAGTTGCCGATCATCAGGTCACTGGCCCAGGCGCTGAGCAGATCGGAGAGGCAATCAAAGACGTAATAGGCCCCCCTGCCGTGCTCGGAGATGATCCGATGGACCTGGGTGGAAAACGTCTCGAAGCCGGCATATGCATCCAGCTTGTGCATCCTGATCCCGGAGTCCTCGGGCACCAGCGGCTCATGGTCGGCGAATCTCACGTAGATGATCTTCCGTCCGTCCTGCCTAGCCCGCTCCACATACGAGGCAATGAAGGGCCGCAGATCGGCGATGCTGTCCACCTGCCAGACGACGTTGTCCCCTTCCCTCAGATAATCGATCACAGCATCAAGACCCGCCAACCCGGTGCTCAATTTCGTTGCCATAGACAAACCTCGCCTTCGTGCATTGCCCCGCTCTAAGACGCAGCCCGGTCCGCGAACTTCCCGCAGTACAGATGATCGCTCGACTTCGACATCCCCCTCTCCCAGACTCCACAAACACGGCAAAGACAAGCACTTAGCCAGTAGGTAAGCACCAGGAAATGGTCCGCCTTGATAAGCACATCTGATATTGGTTTCAGGAGAGCTTGCGGTTTGGGCCCGAGTGCGGTATCATTTTATCGTGGCAATCGCTGTCTGACCAACGGTGAAATCGAGATAGCGAGCATCAAGGTGACTTATAATGCATGTGGAAACGCTCAGGATATTCTGCGACCTGGCCGATTCTCGGAGCTTCTCGAAGACAGCAGAGAAGCACCTGCTGAGCCAGTCGGCCGTTTCCCAGCAACTGGCACAGCTGGAGTTGGCCCATAAGTGCCAGTTCGTTACGCGCAAAAAGAGACCCATCGAGCTGACGGCCGCCGGGCAACTCTTCTACAAGGCAGCCAAGGACATCCTCGAACGGTACGACTTGCTCAAGAGCGAACTGAACACGCTCAAGACCACCACGGAGACCCGAATCAACATTGCCGCCATCTTCAGCATCGGCATGCACAGCCTCCCGGATTACGTCAAGAAGTTCATGGTCAGCTACCCGAACGTCAACGTCCATATCGAGTACCTCAGTGCCGACACCATCTACGAGCAAATCCTCAGCGGCGAGATCGATATCGGTATCCTGGCCGTGCCCAAGAAAGACAGGCGGCTTGAAGTCTATGACTTCGAGGACGAGCCCCTTCTGCTGGCCTGCAGCCCCAGGCATCCGCTGGCGAAGGAAACACAGGTCGATATCCACAGACTCCAGTTCGAGCGTTTCATTGCCTTCGAGAAGGCCCTGCCCACCCGCATCTGGATCGATGCCATCCTCGCCCGGTACAACACGGTGGTCCGTCCCGTCATGGAGTTCGACAATATCGAAACGATCAAACGCGCGGTGGAGATCAACGGAGGGGTCAGCATCCTCCCGGAGCCCACCATCGTCCAGGAAGTCGCCAGCGGCACCATCAAGGCGGTGCCATTCTCGAACGAACGGTTTGTTCGGCCCACCGGAATCATCGTTCGCAAAGACCGCGTCCTGAGCCAGGCGGCACGCTACTGCATCGAGCTGCTGCGAAAACAGGGGAAATAGGCACTGTCGGATCCGTTTGCGCCGGGAGGCGTCAAGGAACGTGGGCCGACAGGGCTGCATGGTCCGGCAGCAATCCCTTGACAGAGGGCACAGGACACGCCAACGTATGTGGTCATAGACGCAATCATGGCGCGTGTACATCGTTGTTTTTCGGATCGCTTCCCAACTTCGGCGTAAGGGGGCAACCGGGATATGCCGATAAGAGCCGTAGTGTTCGATCTGGATGGAACCATCACGGAACCGTACTTTGATTTTGACGCGATTCGCGAAGAAATCGGATTGCCGAGGAATAGCGGCCCCATTCTGGAGGCGATGGACCACATGACCGCCCAGGAACGTCAACGCGCCGAACGAATCCTGCACGATCATGAGGACCGGGCCTTGGCCGCGTCGAGGCTGAACCCCGGCGCGAGAGAGACGCTCGTGGCCCTCCAGAGCCGTGGGATTCGCATCGGCGTGTTGACGCGCAACCGAAAGCAGAACGCTCAGGCCATCGCGGACAAACACAGCCTGCCGTTCGATGCGGTTGTCGGCCGGGAAGACGGTCCGGTCAAGCCGGATGCGTTTGGCGTCCGGCACCTCTGCCGGCAGTTCAATGTCCGTCCGGCCGAGACACTTCTGGTGGGCGATTACCTCTTCGATCTCCAGTGTGCCCGAGCCGCAGGGGCCATCCCCGTGCTGATCACCAATCACCCCCAAGCGAGTCAATTCGCGGCGGAAGCCGACTTTCGGATCACGGAGTTGAATGAGATACTCGATATCATCGACCAGAAAGCACGCATCGAAAGCGGTACCCGAGAGGATGGAACCCATGTATAAGGCGATAGTGCTCATTACCCTGCTGGCTCTGTCGTCGGCACCGGCATGCCTGCAGACGGCGGCCGACCAGACTGGCTGCCAGAATCAGATAGAAGACCCGAACGCAATCGAAGCCGCGCTCGCCGACCTGCAGAAGCGAGCGGCCGGCCTGACTTTCTATCAGTCCAAGCTCGACTACGTAGTCCGACAGCCTGTGCTGGAGTCGCAGGCGCGCCGCACGGGCACCCTCTACTACGCCAGGTTTGACAACCGATCCTACCTGCGGATCGATTTCAACACCCTTCAATATGACCAGGAAAAGGAGCAGAAATACCGCGAGCAGTATCTCTTCGACGGTGTCTGGCTGACCTATATCAGCTACGAGGGACGAAGCGTGCAACGCCAACAGATGGCCGAACCCAACGAGCCGGTGGACGCCTTTGCGCTGGTGAGCCGGCGCGTCCCGATTCTCGGCTTCTCCAAGATCGAGGACCTCCGGAAGCAGTTCGTCATCGAACTGGTCCAGCCCACCGGGGCGGACTCGTCTGCGCGACGGCATCTCCACATGACGGTCAAACCCGACTCCGTCTATAAGGATGATTACGTTACGATCGATTTCCTGATTGACGCCCAGCAGGGACTGCCCACCAGGGTGGTGGCCGTCACGACCGAGCAGGACGTTCATGAGATCCTGTTGATCGAGGCTCGAGTCAATCGGGAGATCCGCAGGAACGTATTCGACCTCGAGATTCCGCGGGACTTCTCCGTAGAGACGATCCCCCTGGACAAGAGCCGCAAGCCCGGATAACGGACGTCTCCAGCGTATGTACCTTTTCACCGCCAAGAAAGCAGGAACGTGTGAGGAATGAGCGCGACTCTGGTCGATGAACGAGAATTTCTGGCGATGATGCAGACGCGGATGCAGGCGATGCTGAGCCTGTTGCTGTATCTGTCGAAATGCGAGTCGCCGGCAGGAGTCCTGACGCGCCCGCTCCTGGGCAGCCTGCTGTCGGAAGCCGTTCAGCTGGAGGAGGTGCTGGACTCGTACGACGCGGGCAAGAACCGTACGTGGTGCCACGCGCGGTCCCTAACGGCAGCGGTCAAGACCTTCGCCGATGCGAGTTACGAGTTGCTTCATATCCGGCATCGGCTGCCCAACTACCGGCTGCTTCCGGTGCAACGTGATTTCGTGACGGCCACGGACGACGTCCTGGGGTTCCTCGGGCACATCCTCCGCAACGTCGCGAGGGAGATGGTGGCCGAGGCGGGCGTTCTCGGGCTGACCATACCGCAGCGGGACGATATCCCCCAGAAATACGCCGAGCCGACACTCCGGGGCCACCTGCCCCACAACGGCGGAACGCGTCTGGCCGAGACCGGGTCCGACATGGTGGCCGAAACGGTGACCACCCTGGCCACGGAATTCCTGAACCTGGCCTCCAGCAGCGAGGATGTCCGCGCTGCCAGTCGGGCCAAGCCCGAGGATTATGCCCTGTGCATGGCCGCGTCGCTGCGTGAAGAGTCCCTGCGGACCCTCGAGCTGAGATTCCACAACCTCCAGTCCCAGTACGACACATACGTTTCCGGCACCCAGGTCGAGAGCCAGGACACGGACCTGCCGGTCTTGCGGGGTCAGGCCAGTGTAGTCTTCCATCTGCTCAAGATCGCCACATTGTTCGCCCACTTCTATGAGCGTCACGTCAACAAACCGAGCTGTCCCACCACCGACGGTCGCACGCCTTTGGTGAAACGGGAGGAGTTGCTGTACTCGCTGATGAAATACGCCATCACGTTCATCGACCAGTACATCGGCTGCACGATCAGTCTCTGTCAGGAGATGCTGAAGCGATACGCCGAAGAAGGACAGATCGAGGTCCCCATTCCCAAGTATCGCGGATTCCACGTCCGCCCCGCGACCCTGGTATCCAAACTGGTTCTTCATTACGGCAGCCACGTCCGGATGCGTCTGGGCGAGGAGACGTACGACGCCGGCTCGTCCCTCGATCTGTTCCGCGCCAACGAGCAGATCAACGCACAGAAACGACGCTGGTTGGCGCAGGAGATCGTCCGCTTGGGGCTTGTGCCCGAGAACACCCAGCCCCCCGACGTGGTGGGCCTCGTTCGCAACGTCATCCTGACGCTGGCGGCCAAAGGCAAATTGATCCTGTACGAGCAGCCTCTGCAATTGCCCGACCGGCTGTGCCCCACGGAAGGGACCGCGCTGGAGAAGGTGACCAGCGAAACAGGCCGGCTACTGGCCATGGGCAAGATCGACATCGGCACGGACATCACCGCCACATTCGTGGGGGACAAGCGGGTGCTGGAAGACATTCGTCTTCTGGCCCAGCACGGGTACGGAGAAGACAGCTTCGGCAACAACATCGCCCTGCCGGACAAGCTGGCCTACCTCAGACGGTAACGCGAGGCAGCGCCGGCCTGGCGAGAGACCCCCTCGGTAGCCACCATCTTGACGGAAGAGTCCTTTGAGGCTTTCATATCGGACGGCAAACGCACGCCAGACCGCCGGAACGAACCGGCCGGACCTGGCGGAGGCAGAAAAACCGCCGGTGGGCAGGATGCACACGGGCGCGCACTCGTGACGAAAGGAGCAGACATGGCACGTGGAATCGTGATCTACCACTCCCGAAGCGGCAACACCAAGGAAATGGCCGAGACCATCGCTCATGCGATGACTGCATCGGGGGTGCAGACCGAGTGCAAATCGGTGGAGAACGTCCATCCTGACAACCTGCCACAGTATGACGCCATCGTCATTGGCTCGCCATGCTACTACGGGCAGATGGCCGCGTCGGTCAAGCAACTCATCGACGATCTGGTCGGCCGGCATGGCCAGCTCAACGGCAAGGTCGGTGCCGCCTTCGCCAGCTCGGCCAACGTTGGTGGCGGCAGCGAAACTACCATCATGGGAATCCTTGAAGCGATGCTGATTGCCGGTATGGTCATCCAGGGCGATCCGCAAGGGTCCCACTACGGTCCGCTATCCATCGGCCGCCCGGACGACAGAGTCAAGCAGCAGTGCGAACGACGCGGCCAGAGGGTGGCCGAACTGGCCAAACGCCTCTTCCCCTGACCGCCAACAGCACGGCCAGAATGCCGGTTTTTTGAGCGAGGAAGCCATTTTCCTTTGACAAAGCACCCGACGCTGATTAGATTCTTCACAACCTCAACCTACTCTTGGAGGATAACATAGATGCAAGAATACGAAACGCTCAAGACGTTGGTCGCCGAGATCGAAATGGATGTTGACAAGGCGCAGGGGGGAAATAAGGCCGCTGGAACACGCGTTCGCAAACAGATGCAGATGATCAAGCAGGCCGCACAGGAGGTCCGCAACCGCGTCCTCGAAATCCGGTCCACCGACTGAGCAAACGTTCGATCCGACCGCGAGTTTGTACAAACAATTGCCTTTTAAGAACTTACGACTCCCTTGTCGTTGGTCGGAGGTGATTTGTACCGACGCAGCGGGTGATTGAATCGTCCATATCGAGGTCTGCGATGCCGCCATCCCTGCTTTTTGACCTTTCCGAGTTCGACCTCCACGGTAAGCCTGTGTTCGACAAGGAGGCCATCTGTCGGGTCAATCCCCAGCGATATGAGATGCAGCATCTCGACGGCATCCTGTGGTACGACAAGGACAAGGCGTGCATCCTGGGCTACAAGGACGTGACGAAGGATGAATTCTGGGTTCGCGGCCACATTCCCGGCCGGCCCCTGATGCCCGGCGTGATCCAGATCGAGTCGGCCGCTCAACTGCTGAGCTTTTTCGTCAAACAAATCTACCAGGAGAAAGGGTTTGTCGGCTTCGGTGGAATCGACCGGGCCAAGTTCCGCGCGGTTATCGAGCCCGAGTGCCGCCTGTACCTCCTCGGGCACATCACCTCCGCCCGTCCCGGGCGAAAGTATGTCTGCGACGTCCAGGGAGTCGTCGGGGACACGCTGGCCTTCGAGGCGACCATCTCGGGTATGCGCGTGTAGCCACCGGCGCGCCCTCCTCCGCCTCTTCGTTTGGCTCACCCCGGGCCAGCGCTCTCATTTCTGGACTGTGAGCTGATCGAACACGACACCATTCTGGTCGATCGCCTGGAGGTGAAGCGTCCTGCCGAAGATGTTGACCAGCACAAAGTGGTGGTCGCGATGCACCTTGGCAGTGAACCACGAACGGGTCGGCGCGTAGTCCTCCAGCCCGCCACCGGCGCCGCCGATCTGGAGGTAGATCACGCCGCGATCCGGATCGACCCGGTCGTCTCGGATGGGCCAGGTGCGCTCGTAGTCGTGGATGTGGCCGAAGAAGCAGATGTCCACATCGAATCGCTCGTAGAGATCGACCAGAGGGCGCAGTCTCAGGTCGCCGCGAGCAGATAACTTGCCCTTCCACGTATCGCCGTAGTCGTTTTCGTCGGATGAATACGGCGAATGGTGATGCACCGCAAACTTCCATGTTGCCGTGCTCCTGGCCAACTCCTGTTCGAGCCACCTGTACTGCTCGCTGTCGGGAGCGACGCTACGATTCGTGTCGATCATGAAGAACTGGGCGTTGCCATAGACGAAGCTGTAGCGATGCTCGGGAACCGGATTGCTGATGTAACGATAGTAATTCGCGTCGTCCTGGTCGTGGTTACCGAGAATGGCGAAGATCGGCACGCGGCTCATCAGACCGTGCGCGGGCTTCAGGAATTCATCGGTCCATTCGTGCCTTCTCGATCCGTTGCCCACGATATCGCCGGAGTGAATCACAAAGTTGGGACGCTCCCTGAAGACGAGCTGCGAGATCCGGCCCCAGACGGGCGGGTTGTTCTGTGTATCGCTGACACCGGCGAAGGCGAAGGCCGCTCCCTCCTCCACGGCCGTCTGGAACGTGTACAGATCGCTGAGCGATTCGGTGCCATCCGGCCCGACGGAGACAACGCGGTAGAAGTAGTTGGTCTGCGGTTTGAGGTTCTCCAGCCGGACCTCATGCAGATCGCAGTCGCCCGCCCCCGAGACGGAACCCGTCAGCGGCGTCTGCTCGCCGAACTCCACCACCGAAGTGGCCTTCTGGGACGTCTCCCACAGGATCGTGATGCCCGTCCTGGTCGCGTGCTGCAGGTATGGCCCTACGGTGATGATCGACGGAACCTCGACTTCGGCCGCCAGTTCGGTCGAGCCCTTCGCCTCTTCAAAGCGAGACTCAACCTGGCCTGCATCCAGAGCCTCATCGTAAACCGCGACCATCCGAAGGCTGCCGATCATCCCGTTGAATTCGTTGTCGTCGCGATACGCTCCGATCGTATACCAGGCGTGTGAGGGGTAGAGTATCCTGCCCTGCTGCGCGGTCGATTCGTTCGCCAACCGGCCATTGACGTAGAGCCTTTGGACCTTCCCATCGTACGTGCCGACGAGATGGTACCACCTGCCCGCCTCGGCCGGCCGCTCGGCTTGGAGATACGTCAATGACTTGGTGCCCTCGCTGGCCAGGGCGAAAAAGGGCCGTCCGCGGCGAGCGCCCAGCACCCAGCCCCGTTCGTAGTCGCCGTTGTCCTGAAACGCACCGATCACGCCCATGTAGTCGCCGAACTGCCGGAAACGAACGACCGCTTCGACGCTGATCTGTTCGACGGGCAGAGCTGGACCATCGGGATAGCGGCCCAGATGCACGACGCCGGATGCGCCGTCCAGTTCGAGGTACTCGCCGACCTGGTCCTTGAAGAAGCGGGCCCGGCCCTCCAGCCGTCCGTGCGCGTCGCCGATGCGGTCGGCGACAATACCGTCCTTGAGACCTGCCTTGGTAAATTGCCACTGGTTTACCTGGGCGCCGACAGTCACACACAGAAAAAGTACCCAAACGACGGCATAACGGCATGTCGCTCTCATTGTCGCCTCCATAATGAACAGACAGCGGCTCGCATAATGGACCTAAGGGTAGTCGATACAAAGGACCGGGATACACACGTGTCACGGCGCCAGATGAATCGACTGGATGTCGGCTCTGGGGATTTCCAGCTTCTTGAAGTTGCCCGAGGTCGGATAAGCCTTGCGAACGGTCAGGCTCTCGGGCGTAACGCCGTCCAGCTCGCCTTGATAAAAGGTGACCTGTCCAACCATCCGCACCATGCCCGGCGGAGGTGGAGGCGGAGCGATCTGGACGCCTCCCTCCGGCGTCCGGACCTCCACGAGACACTGCCTGCCCACATCGGACGACTTGATATTGGCAAGGCCGACCGGTTGCAACCCCTTGGCCAGAGCGTTCCGGACTGCTGCAATCTCCTCCGCGCTGACCGGCGCCGGGCCCGCCCCCTTCTGTGCGTCACCGTCTTCTTTCTTCGCACAGCCCGACCAAACCAGAAGCAGGGTCAGAAATGCGACACAGCCCTGGCAGGGTCTTCTCTTCATCGAGACAGTCCTTTCGTGGACGGATGCACAAGTCACCTACATGCTCGCTTCCGGGCGTTTCCCGTCGTACCAATAGGTCGGCACATCTTCCCCTGTTGTCTCCTTGATCCCGCTGACGTGACCATCCAGCCAGCAGGTATTGGAGACCTTTGAATGACGGAAGCATTCTCTTACGGTATCGTGTCCTTGCCAGTTGCCGTCAACAAAACCCGTTCCTCCCTCACGAGACGGACGCCACTGCGGCATGTTGACACGCGCGCCCGGACCGATACAGAACATATCTTGATTGGTGTCATCGAGCTTCTGCTCGATGTGGTCCTGGAAGACGATGACCTCATTGTGCCTCTTGAAGTCGGAGTTAATCTTCCTGTTCGCGATGTAGCCGTTCAAGCCGTAGGAGCAGTACCGGAAGTACTTCTGGTAAAGCACGCCCCAACCCTCCTCCGGCCAGTCGTCATTGCGGATCGTATCCGGACAGCGGAACACCTTCCTGGTCTTGACATAGGGTTTGTATGCGATGCCCCAGTACGCCCACGTGTCGTTCAGCGTGTAGTCCTGCACGACGGACGGATTCTCCCAGGCGTTGTCCCACAGTCCCCGATTGGGCGTCGAATGGGTCTTGCCGTCGTAATCCTCCAGGTACATGTGCAGAGCCAGCACGAGACCTTTGACGTTGGACCGGCACACGACACCTCGGGCCTGATCCCGTGCCTTCTTCAGAGAGGGGATCAGAACCCCCATCAGCAGCGCAATGATCGCGATCACCACCAGCAGCTCGATCAACGTAAAAGCCTTTTGCCTTCTCATGTGCCTGCCCCTTACACGATGCCTTCCTTGTCCTTGCTTCATCGACGCCGGGCAAGTTAGCCGGGGAACCTTTGGACTGTGTGAAAGCTACGCTAATTCCGCATTAGATCAGGAGAAGTCGCCGCGAGGCTGTTCCGATTCATAGCCACCTGTTCGCCGCATCGACCATGGGTTCGTAGCGGCGTCGTAAGACGCCGCATTCTGCCAACCCTGTGCCCTTCCGGACACATTGCAGACGGTCGTCTTGACGCCTGCCGCAATCCGAATGCTATTGTAACACGCCGGCCCCGGCTGAGGCAACAGCAATCCCAAACCGTTTTGCAGGGCCGCAGCGTGGCACGGAGAAATGCAAACCTAACCTCCTGCGAACGGGGATCTAACAACGTCCCGCTACCGTGATCCCTCTATGGCTGTCGAAGCACCGACAATCCGCCCTGTGGGTCTCGACCCGGTGCACCCCCGCCGCCAGGAGGCAATTCCACCTGCCGCCCTGAGACTCTGGCAGGGGCGGGCCTTCTTCAGCATGGCGGCGCTGTACCTGTTCTACTACTTCGGAAAGAAGAACCGGCCCTGCGTGACGGAAGCGGTGGAGGAACTGCGACAACGACGCATCCCGGTCGCGGTCAACGCCGGATACAATCGAGAAATGCTGGAGATCGTGCTCGCGAGGGCTGCCGAGGGCGGCTTCGTTCCGGACGCCGCCGCGTGTGCAGCCGATGTCCCCAAGGGCCGGCCCGCTCTCTGGATGGTCTTCCGCCTCATGGAGACCCTCAACGCCTATCCCCCCGCCGCCGTCGTCAAGGTCGGCGACACCGTTGCCGACGTCGAGGAGGGCCTGAACGCAGGCGTCCGGACGGTCGGCATCACGCGGACGGGCAATCTGATCGGCCTGACGCAGACCTCCGCCCGTCCCCTTTGGTGGCCCTCCCCGCCCCGCAAACCCCGGGCCGAACAGAATCGCCTGTATCTGATCCAGCGCTGATCTCACAAGTCCTGATCTGGCCGGGATAGACGGCAACACTCAGGGACGAATCTGAATCGTGCTGGGTCCGAGAACCTCAGCCTTGGTTGCACCGGTAGTGAGGTTCATGCGAATGCGATCGACATAGGCGCCATTGAACGAACACGACTGGCGGCCGTCGCCGTTGACGGTGACGAGGGTCTGGGGGTGGTCGTAGAACAGGACCGCCCCATCGAAGCGGTTAATCGGATCCTCGTAGGCGATGCCCTGCGAGGCGGTCAGCGAGAGCAGATCGGTGCGGCCGCCTTCGGCTTGGGTCAGCGCGATCTCAATGCGTCCGGCGTCGGCCTTGACGTGCCGCTTGTCATAGCGACCGTCGATCTGTGGGAAGTAATCCAGCAGAATCTGGTGGTCGACCGCATCCGCCACGATCGTGTTGGTCTGCGCCGAGTACGTCAGCGAGTCGAAATCCCGCAGGAAGGCGAAGCACGGCTGACGCAGGCTGAACTCGTTCGGTTCGATCGGCGTCGCGGGAGGCTGTCCGTTGTGCAGGCGGATCTCGCCGGGACCGGTCACCGTGAAGGTCTTCGCGTCGCCCTCGTAGTCGAGACGGGTTGAGTGCAGCGCGACCCAGCCGATCAACTCGTCGCCGAGACGGCGGTAGGCGCGCACCGCAACGGGGCCGCCGGAGGCCTCGAACCGCTTCAGGCCGATGGTTTTCTCGCCTGTCCTGACGTTGGGGTCCTCGAACAGATCGACCGCCAGCATCGGCGCCGTGAGCATGTATTCATGGGCAAGATTCGGCTCGGTCTGGCGGAGCGTCGCGATGCAGTTGCCATCAAGCTGAATGCGAGTCGAGGCCGCGATGAAGCGGACCGAGTCTTCGGCACTGACGGTCACGGGCATCCGCTCGCCGCCGCCGTCCCGGCCGGTCAGCTCGTTCGGATCGAGCGCGTACGTCAGGCGCACCGGTCCGGTCAGCGTCGTGTCTGTCGTCGATGCGTCGAAGTCGATGCGATGGGCGACGAGAGTCTGGCGGTTTGGATCGACTGCCGTGGGCTCATTCGCATCGGCCGGTGGTGTTGCGACGTCGAGCCCCAGTGCGCTCAGGTCGGGCTGGAGGCTGGGCGATCCCTTCGGCGCGATCACCAGGCCCCCGTGACAGGTGACGACGACGTCGAAGGACGATGCGGGAATCGCGTCGAGCGCCGGCGCCGGCGACGGGCTGGTATCCATCGCCTGCCGCGCAGGAAAGGGCAGTCCGTTCGGTTCGCCCGCATTCGGTTCGGCCGTTGCCGCCGTCGAGTCCCGCGCGGACCCGGCGGTCTCGGCCTCGGGCGAGGCGGGCCCCGTCCAGAGAATGTTGTCGATGACGAGGCGGTCCCGCGCCGTGATCTTCTGCTCGGGCGTCGTGATGATCACGTTGCGGTGCAACACGCACTCATAGTAATCCGGCATCGCGCCCCCGTTTGCGTCCGCCGTGCGTGCGTCGGTGTGCGCCGTAGCGACCTCGGCAGCCTCGGCATCGGGCTCGTTCGACGCCGCCCTCGAAGCGGCTGCGTCGGGAAGCGATGTGAACAGGTCGCTGCGCAGCCGCAGACTCTCCAGTTCCTTGACGCGGAACAGCTCCAGCCGCCGGCGTGACTCGTCGTACAGCAGATCCATGCCCCGCCCGGTGAGCTGCGCATACCGCGAGACGAACCGGACCGCTCCGGTCGTCGAGAAAAGCGAACTGTCGGCGATGAAGGCCAGATCGTCGAGGTAAACGTACAGCTCCAGCGGGTTGTTGGGGTCCGTTGGAGTCACGCGGATGACGACGTTTCCCGTAAACGTCGCATCGTCCGGCGAGGGCTGATCGAACGCGGTATCGAGCTGCACCTCGCCCTGGTCGGCCGTGATACGGCAGTTGACCCCGCCCAGAGACAGACGCATCCAAGGATGCGTGATCCGCCACTGATCGCCTTCGCTGTACAGCAATTGCTCGAAACCGAACTCGCGGTCGATGCGCCCGGTCTCGTCCGTTTGGAACAGGTGCGTCTGCCGGATGCCGCCGACCCCGACATCCCCGATGCGTCCCAGGTTGCGACCGGAAGACGCAGCATTGCCGTCGGAAACCTCTCGCGCGAGCTGGTCCCGCAGGTCCGCGTCCATAACTGGTCCGCCGCCGACCTGCAGGAAGACCAGATACGCCAAAACCATGGCGCCCAGGACGACAAACCCGATAGCGAATTTGCGTAGATTCACGGCATCCATCCAATGGCCCCGCGGTCACGCGAGGTATCGTTCCATCAGGGCCTGCCATCGGCCGGAATTCTTGAGGATGTACTCGATCGTTTCACGCACCGCCCCCTGCCCACCCAGTCGCGTCGTGACATAGTCGGCTTCCTGCTTGACCTCATCCACCGCGTTGGCAGGAGCCACCCCGAAGCCGGCGAAGCGGATCGCCGGCAGGTCCGGCAGATCGTCGCCGACGTACGCGACGTTCTCCGGCTTCAGATGGAGCTCTTCGAGCAGGGCTTCCAGCGCCGGCAGCTTGAAGTGGCAATTCTGAATCACGTGGGCGATCTCCAGTTGCTCGGCGCGACGCTGCGTCGGTTCGGAATAGCGTCCGCTGAGCAGGGCCGTCCGGCCGCCGGCCCGCTGCCACATGCGAATCCCGTGCCCGTCCAGCGTGTGAAAGCATTTGCTCTCGCGCCCGTCACCGTGCAGGATCAACTGCCCATCGGTCAGCACACCGTCCACGTCGAGCACCAGCAGCTCGATCGCCCGGAGATCTGGATTTGGCTCGTTCACCATATCTTCTGTCGCATCAACCTGTATGCGTCGCGCGAAACGCAATATCCTTTCATCCCACCACCTTGATCGTCACAATGTCCTGCACGTCGATCAGTCCGACCGGCCGGTCGTCGGCATCCACGACGGGCAGCTCGTCGATCCGGTACTTGTGGAAGATCGCGGTAGCCTCCGAGGCGAGTGCATCGGAACGGATGCGTTTGCACGGCGCCGTCATCACGTCGCCGACGCGGCGCTCGAAGGCGGCGGCCCCGTGCTTGGTCAGGAGCCGGCGCAGATCGCCGTCCGTGACGATGCCCGCCAGATGCCCGTCGCCGTCAACCACCATCACGGCACCGTGGCGTTTCACGTCGCGCGTGGCGGCCAGCATCGCCTGGACGGTCTGGTCGGCGTTCACGATTGGGAGCTTCTCGCCCCGCTGGAACATCATGGACTGCTCAACCGTCATCAACTGGCGCCCGAGCGAGCCGCCCGGATGGAACCGAACGTAATCCTCGACACGGAATCTGCGGGCCTTCATCACCGTGAACGCCAGCGCATCGCCGATCGTCAGCATGCAGGTCGTCGAAACGCTGGGCGCTACGCCCAGCGGACAAGCCTCGTTGACCTTGCCCATGCACAGGACCACGTCGCTGTACCGGGCCAACGTCGAATCCCAGTCGCTGGTCAGGGCAATCAGGCGAATCTGAAGCTGCTTGACCAGGTTGATCAGGCGAATGATCTCGTCGGTCTCCCCGCCGTAGCTGAGCACCATCACCACGTCGTTCTGCCGCAACCGGCCCAAGTCGCCATGCACCGCTTCGGCCGGGTGGAGAAAATGGCTGGGCGTGCCCGTCGAAGCCAGCGTCGCGCTGATCTTGCGTGCGATGATCCCCGCCTTGCCGATCCCGCTGACGATGCACGAGCCGCTGCAACAATAGATCATCTCCGCGGCGCGGACGAACGACGCGTCCACGATCCGCGTCATGGCCGCGATCGCATCGGCCTCGGCGCGGATCACACTGCGGGCGTAATCAAGATCGAATTCCACGGTCCTGTGAACCTCTTTTGTTCTCATGCTCCGCCAGATCGTTGGAGTCCATCGGTTGTTACGCCTCTCCCGAGCGGCTCCTTATACGCCATCCGGCCGATTCGGTCAAGATCAATCACCCGCCCTCGAGGCAAGTACGAAATCCGAAACAAACTCAAATCCCAACACGCGAATGCCTCCAACTGTCCGGATGCGTGCGGAGGTTTTGGACTTCGGACTATGGTCCTTCGAGCTTGTTTCGGATTTCGGACTTCGACATGCGCGCTTCCGGCAGACCGCCACGACCTTCGCAGACGCTACAGCTTGACCTCGCTGCCGCGTTCATTGAAGCAGACGAGCTGGCGTTCCTCCCCAACGCAGTCGGGAGAGGAATGGATGACGACCCGCTTTTCCGCCAACTGCTCGATCTGGGCGATGGCGGCGCGTTTCTCATTCTGTAGGTAGTCGGCCACCTCCGGCGAAACGGACAGCTCGATCCGTTTGATGTGCTCTTCCGAGACCGCCAGGTTCAGCAGGCGGATGATTTCCAGCGCCAGTGACTCGTGGCTCTTGACGAACCCGGTTCCGGCGCAGTGGGGACAGGCCAGGTACGTGCTCAGGTGCAGCGACGGGCGCATCCGCTGGCGCGTCATCTCGATGACGCCGAACCGGCTGATCCGCAGGATCTTGGACCGGGCGCGGTCGGTGCGAACCGCCTCGCGGAAGGCCCGCTCGACCTCCTTGCGGTGCTTCTGGCTGCGCATATCGATGAAGTCGCAGACGATCAGGCCACCCAGGTCGCGCAGGCGCAGTTGCCGCGCGATCTCGACAGCCGCTTCCATGTTGCTCTCAAAAGCGGTCTGCTCGGCGCTCTCCTGCTTACGGTGGCGTCCGCTGTTGACGTCGATGGAGACCAGCGCTTCGGTCTGTTCGATGACGATCGAGCCGCCGCATTTCAGATCGACCGAACGGGACTGGACCTTCGCGATTTCCCCTTCGATCTGGTACTTGTGAAACAGCGGGATCTTGCCGTCGTAATACACCAGTTTGGGCTTCAGCCGCGGCATCGCGATCGACAGAAAGTCCTTGATCTTCCGCACGGTGCTTTCCGAATCGCAGATGATCTTGTCGACCTTGCTGTTCAGCACGTCGCGCAGCGCGCGGATGACCAGGTCCGATTCCTGATAGATGTCGCCCGGGGCCTTCTCGCTCTCGATGCGATTCTGCACGGCGCGCCAGAGCCGATTGAGGTAGCGCAGGTCGTTCTGGATGTCGCGTTTGGAAGCGCCCTGCCCGGCCGTCCGGATAATGTAGCCCATCCCCTTGGGCGGCGTGCTTTCCTCGAACACCTCCGCTAATCGCTTGCGTTCGTCCTCGTCCTCGATCTTGTGCGAAATCCCGTACCCCTTCATCCAGGGCATCATCACCAGGTGTTTGCCCGGCAGCGCCAGGTATGTGCTCAGCGTCGGGCCTTTGGTCTTGAGCCCTTCCTTCGTCACCTGGACGACCAGTTCCTGGCCCCGGCGCAGGCAGTTCTGCATCGGCGGGCGGTCCTTCAGGGCCTGACGTCGTCCGATGTTCTCGAGCACAGTGCCCTTCTGGCCGGGAAAGTACCGCGGGTGCACGTCGGAGATGTGCAGGAAGCCGTTTCGGTCAATCCCGATGTCAATGAAAGCGGCTTGAATCCCCGACTCGATGTTGACGACCCGCCCTTTGTAGATATTGCCGACGTGTGCGCCGACGCTGGCGCGTTCCACGTAAAGCTCCTCGAGCGCGCCGTTTTCCACCACGGCGACCCGGCACTCCTCGCGCTCGGCAACATTGATCAACATTTCTCGTGACATATTCTACGTCCTCGTCATTTCGTATCGCGATTCGCCGACCGAGCGGCCGGCGGATTCGAAGGTCCCGTGATCGTCCATGCGATGCCGGTGCGGCGTACCGGACCGCTCAGATCCTCGGGCTTCAGCTCCAGCAGAGGCATCAGCTCATCGATGCGAACGGAGCCGGCGTCGCCGACGCGGCACTCGACGACCGCCCGCGTCCCGTGCAACTCCATGGTTTTCAGAAACGGCCGGATGTCCACGCGGCGTCCGGTCTGCCGCTCCGGCACGACCCGCTCGACCACCACGCTCTCGCGGGCCAGGATGTCACCGATTCGTTCGCGCAAGGCCTCGAGGTCCGTCCGACCGTCTGCACGGTCAAGGTCGAAGACGTACTGAGCCGACTGCGGCCGGAACGACACGCTCGATTTCATCAGGGCAACCGAGTGAACCACCAGACCCTCCGGAAGCGCTGCGCTCAGCGCCGCTTTCGTCCGGTCCTCCCACGCCTGCCGCGCACCGTCCTGACCTTCTGCCACCGGGATCCCCTCCGCGTCGAACAACCGCAGGACCAGCAGTTCGTCGTCCGATGCCACCCCGACCGGTCGCGGCAGCGGCAGCGACAGCTTCGGATGCGGATTGAATCCCTGGGAATACTTGACCGGCACGCCGGCGCGTACGCAGGCTCGTTCGAACACTCGCAGCGTTTCGGCATGCGAAAGGAACCGCAGCAGACCACCGATCCCGAAGTGAACCACTGCCGTGGCGTCGGTCGTGCGGCCGGTACAGGCCTCCTCCGAACGGCCGTGTCCGTTTTCCTTTGTCGCCTCTGTGCCCATCTCTGCTCGAATGGATGTCTTCTTGCTTTGTCTTTTGTCCCGGTGCCGCACGATCCGTTCGGGCGTCAGAACGCCTCCGGCAGGACCTTGCGCGCCGCGTTGCGCAGGTAGTTCGAGATCTGCCGCTCGGAATTCATGCCCAGCACCTTCCGCGTCAGGATGTGGCAGTCCTCCAGCGTGACACACCGGATCATCTGCTTGATCTCCGGGATCAGCGGTGCCGACAGGGACAGCGTGCGCACGCCGAGTCCCAGCAGGAGCATGACGTATTCCGGCTCGGAAGCCATCTCCCCGCAGACCGACAGGTCGATCTGCGCCTTGTACGCGTCCTGGATCACCGTCCGCACCAGCCGCAGCACCGCCGGGTCCGCCGGCGAGTACAGCGTCGAGACCAGCTCGTTGCCGCGGTCCACCGCCAGCGTGTACTGCGTCAGGTCGTTGGTCCCGATGCTGAAGAAATCGCAGTCCCGCGCCAGCGTCGAGGCCGTCAGAGCCGCCGACGGCGTCTCGACCATGATCCCCACATCGATGTCGCGGTTGTACGCGATACCTTCCTCGTCCAGGTCTTCCATCACGTCGTGCAGGATCATCTTGGCCTGCATCAATTCCTGGATGCCCGAGATCAGCGGGAACATGACCTTGACCGGCCCCAGGACCGAGGCGCGGAGGATCGCGCGGAGCTGCGTCTTGAACATGGTGAGATTCTGAAGACAGAATCTGATGGAACGCAATCCGAGGAACGGATTGGGCTCCGGCGCGAACCGCTTGCGTTGCGTGTACTTGTCGGCGCCGAGGTCCACCGTGCGAATCACCACGGGCCGATCGCGGCAGATGTGCACGGTCTGGGCATAGGCGCTATAGTGTTCCTCTTCCGACGGCTCGGTGGGCCGGTTCAGATAGAGGAACTCGGTGCGGTACAAGCCGATCCCTTCGCCGCCCTTTTCGAGCACGATTTCGGCCTCGTCGGGAAACTCGATGTTGCCCAGCAGGGTGATGCGCACGCCGTCACGGGTCTCGGCAGGCTTCTCGCGGATCGCGTCGAGCTTGTGTTCGAGGGCGAGGAACTCCCGCGAGTACGACTCGTATTGCTCGATGGTGGCCGCATCGGGGTTGACGATAACCAGTCCCCGGTTGCCGTCGACAATGACGCAGTCGCCCCCGCGGACGATCTCCGTCAGGTCCTCCAGGGCCACAACCGCCGGAATGCCCAGGGAACGGGCCACGATCGCCGCGTGACTGGTGCGCCCTCCGGCGTCGGAGGCAATGCCCTTGACGAACGCCTTGTTGAACCCTGCCGTCTGCGTCGGGCTCAGCTCCCGCGCCACGACAATCACCTCTTCGCGCAGCCGGCTGAGGTCCTCGCGCTTGTCGCCCAGCAGGTGACGCAGCAGTCGCCGCTCGATGTCGTAGATATCCGCGGCGCGCTCGCTGATGTAGGTGTCTTTGGCCTCGGCGAACCGTGCGGCGAACCGTCGGAGCACGGAGGCGACCGCATATTCGGCCGTGACCGATTCGTCGTGGATCAGGTCCGTGACCTGCCGCCGCAGGCTCCGGTCGCGCAGCAGGCGCAGGTGTACCGCGAAGATGTCTTTGATCCGCCCGCCGCCGGCCTGCGGCTGCGCCTGCTCCAGCCCGCTCAACTCGTCGATCGCGTCCCCGAAGGCGTTGCGCGCGCGCTGGACTTCGACCATCCGCTGGGACGGCTCAATTTGCCGCCGGGGGATCCGATAGTCCTCCGAATCGATGATCAGGCACTTGCCGATCGATATGCCCGGCGAAACAGCGATTCCCTTTTTGATCTCCATGCCAGAGTCTGCGTGGCGGTTTACTGGGTGTCTTTGGGCGGTTCGGAGTCGAACGTCTCACGTTCGATGAAGGCACGCAGGGCGCCGACGGCCTCCTCGGCCCCGGGTCCCTGCGCCTGGATCTTCAGTTCCGTCCCGAACCCGGCGGCCAGGCCGATGACATGCATGATGCTCTTGGCGTCGCCGAGTTCCGGCCCGTTGCCGATGGCAATGTCACATTCGTACTGATTGGCCAGATCGACGAACTGCATGGCCGGGCGCATGTGAAGGCCGTTCTTGCTCTTGATCTGTACAGTGATCTGACAAACCGGATTGTCCAACGTTGCTTCTCCTGCCCACATGGCGATCCTCCTCGCGCTGTCCCGGCGGCCTTCCGAACCGGATCACCACGATGGGTTCTCGTCGGCTTCTCTCAAAAGGTCTTCGAACGCCTCCGGCGTACGGCTCTGACGCAGGAACTTGCGGAATTTCTCCTTTTGCAGATGCCGGAAGATATTCTCCATCGCCTGCAGGTGTCGGTCGGCGTTGTCCGGCGGACTGATCAGCAGGATCACCGAATAGACCGGCTGCTCATCCAGCGCCGAGAAGTCGATCCCCGTGTCCGTCTGTCCGATCACCGCGACCACGTCACGAACCGCCGGGTGCTTGACGTGCGGAACCGCCACGCCCTTGCCCATGCCCGTGCTCGCCTCATTTTCTCTCTTGATCACCGCCTTGGCCACCTCGTTCGCCGATTCGGCCGGCAGCTTGCCCGCCTTCACCAGCGACAAGACCAACTCGGTGATGGCCCCGTTGCGGTCGTGGGCCGCCAGCACGGGAATCGTCGCCTCGAAACACACAAAGTCTTGAAACTTCATTCTTCGCGTCCAGTCCTATGTTCCAGCCGTCATCTGTCTGTCGCCCCCGGGGGTCCGGCACACCCCCGGCCGGGCCGCCGTCTACGCCGGCTCGTGCCCGCCTCCCGTGTGCTTGTTGTTCCGCTCCTTGGTCTTCTTGCGTCGCAACTGCTCCTCCAGCTTGCGAACCGCCGCGTCGACACCCTTCAGGGCATCCTCGGCCACCTCCGTGGCAACGAACACGTTGCTGTGCTCGCCCCGGGCAATGATCTCGACGCTGACCTTGCCCGCGGTCGCATCGCCGTCAACCAGAACCTCCACCTGACTGATCGTGTTGTAAAACCGCGGCAGGCGGCTCGTCTTCTCCTCCGCGTACGCCCGAATGGCGTCGGTGATCGTAATGTGCTTGCCCGTGATTTTGAAAACCAATGCTCGTCTCCTTAATCAACCATGATCCCCACGTTACTGTTCCTGTGGCCGCTCGGTGTACGCGCGCGGCAACGCCACCGCCTCCTGACGATCCGGGGCGATAACGCCGGCACTGATACAGAACCGGAACGCCTCCTCGATCGTCATGTCCAGCGCGATCGTCTGCTCCTTCGGCACCACGATCACGTAGCCAGTCACCGGCGTCGGCGAGTTCGGGATCAACACCGTCAGGAATTCCTTCTGCACGCTCTGCGTGATCCGCGTCAGCCCCGAACCCGTCACGAACCCGATCGACCAAATGCCCTTGCGCGGGTATTCGACCGCGACCACCCGCGAGAACATCTTCTGCTTTTCTTCCTGCGTCAATACAAAATCGGTCACCTGCTTCACATAGGGATACACCCGTCGCAGGATAGGGGTGTTCATGATGAACACCTCGACCAGCCGCCACAACGCCCGACCTACCACGCTGGCCAGCAGAGCCCCCACGACGAAGACCACCAGCAGGGCAATGATGAAGCCGACCGCCGAGCCGGCCATCCCGTCGACAAAGATCCTCGTCAGGTCCTCGTGACTGAGCCCATGCTCGCCCTGAAACTGAAGAATCAACCAGACCAGACCACGATTGATGTGGATGCTGACATTGTCTTTGATGACACCGTAACCCCATACGAGGATCCAAATCGTCAACAGCGTCGGCAACAGGACCGCCAACCCGCGGAGGAAGTAGCTCTTGAATCGTTTGGTTATGCCCATCCCGTTACAACAGCCCTTCGCCGCCGTCAGGAAGGTCCGGTCCCAGACGTCAGGCGATCGGAAAACTGCATCTATCCAATGTGCATAGCCTAATTTGCGCCATTTTGGCCGTCAACTAAAAACTGCCTGGGCAGGTGGCCGCCGAGCAGATGAACCATCCCGCCGGGCAGCGACGCCAGCACCCAGACAAACCGCTGACAGAACGCCAGCGCCAGGGCGCTTTCCCGCGTGGCGGCGGTCAGCGACGTGAACAAGGTCACGATGCCCGCCTCGAGCACGCCCAGTCCGGCGATGCTGACGGGAATGGCCCCAATCACCCATGTGACAGGGAAGATCACGAAATAGTACCTCGGCCCGGCCTGGAGGCCGAGATTACGGCCCAGCGGCCAGAACGCCACGATCACGATGGTCTGGCCCAGCAGCGTCAGGAGCATCGCCGCGGCCATCGTCCACGGCTTGCGGCAGTAAACCACCAGGGCGGTCCATACCCTGCCGAGCAGTTCGGCGCCGCGGTCCCAGAGCCGCCCGCCGGCCCGCCGCAGCCGCTCCCGGCTGACCGGATGGACCAGCAGCACCGCCAGCACAAACGCCCCCAGTATCAGGATCCACAGAATTGCTCCGTGCCACCATGCAACGCCCCGCTGGACCGGTTCGGCCGGCCCCGCTTCCGCCGCCAGTGGCCGGCCCCGCAGGAACAGCAGGTAGGCGACCAGCGCCATCAGCATCATGCCGGCCAAGCCCACCAGCCGGTCGATGAATACGCTCAGTACCCCTTCGAGTCTCCGATGCGTATGTTTGGTCACGTAGTACGCCTTCAGCAGGTCGCCCCCCACCGAACTGGGCATGACATTGTTGTAGAACAGCCCGGCGAAATACAGCCTCACCGCTGCGATGACGCCGATGTGGATCGACTGGGCACGCAGCAGCAGCCACCAGCGGAACGCCACCACGATCTGTCCGATAATGTAGGCCGCCAGGCTCAGCGCGAAGTATCCCCCGCTGAGCTGGCCGAACACCTCTCGCAGTCTCTCCCAATCCTGGCCGCGAAAGACCCATACTATCGCGAGCGTCGCCACCACGATGCGTACGACCAGCGACAGATGCCGGGTTTTTCTGGCGTCCTGTGCCTCTGGCAACTTCTGCCTCCCAAAAGCGCGTTCCACCAAATCATAGCGACTAAAATCAACCGTGACAATACGTTGCCGTCGCCGATTCGCCCGCTGGCCATGTGCCTGCTGGGGCGAGGCACGGCATGGAGACCGAAAGCGCAAGATGCCTGCCCAGACAGGGGCCGGAGAACTCGACGGCCAATTGCTGTGTGCTCGCGCTGCGCGACGCCTGCGGGAAAACCCGGCGAGCCGTCTGCCTCTCCAACCTTGCGTCCGCTCACACTCGCTTGGCTCGCCTCCCTCTATGAGTCAGACAGTCCTTTGCCGATAATTGCAGAGGGCCAGGCGACAATCACCATGCTGGATGTCGTGGATAAGACGCGGAACCAGAAACTGGTGGCCCCGGACAGGCAAGCCGCAGCACAGCGGAGGTGAGCGGAAAGCAAGGGTCAACAACCACGCCGCCGAGAAGGCCTCTATTCCTCCGCCCTGACCCCTTGGCGACGCACTTTGGCGAGCTTGTGGTTCCGCATGTTCTCCTGGTTCTCTGGAGTAATCAGACTCGCATACATGGGGTACAGGGGCGTTGAGGATGGGCGGTTGAGAGTGCCTGGGCCTCGACACGCGCCGGGCCGCACGTCCGGCTGGTTCGCATTGGGGTCTATTATGGCGGAATGGGGTGCGGGGCAAGAAAAAAGTGCGGCCCCGTGTCCGCTGTCGTCCGCATTTACGCGTCTACGCTTTTACGCGCCTACCGGGCGGCGTCGAGGAGAGCCCGGAGGACTCTGGCTCTGGCCTTGGCGTCGTCGGGTGGAATGCGGGCGGCTTTGATCTTGCGGGCGGCGGCACGGAGCTCGTTTTCGAGGGCCGCCGGGTCGAGCAGGGCCGCCGCGCGGCAGTAGCAGCTCTTGGAGCGGCCGTCGTCGAAATGCGCGAGCATCCGTTCGAGCAGCTTGATCCGCTTTGCCTGCTGCCTGGCGAACGCTTCGATGCCGTGCTCCTTGACGGCCTTCAGATTCGCCATGACCTTTTGATACGGCGGGTACGAAGACGATTCCTTCACCTGCCCATATTCCTTCTCGCTCTTGAACTTGGCGCAGGGAAAGTCGGGGCACTGGCCGCAGGCCTCCAGGCCCTTGTTCCTGACGGCGCAGGTAATGAAGGAGCACGACGGGTGCTTGTGGAAGAAGTCGGGGCCGGCGCAGCCGGGACAGCGCGAAGGCCCTGCGGTGTAGTACCTCGGGCACAGGCCGCAGTCGAGGCCGCACACGCCAATCGCCGGGTACTTCTTCACAACCGCACTTGTCGGTTTATTCGCCATTTCAGTCAACTCTGAACTTCCGGTGGCCCCTCGGTCGCCCCACCATACTCCACTCCCGGCAGCAGGCTCTGGTGGCGTTCATTATGGCGCGGCACTTGCGGACAGACAAGAAGAAATGCGGCCCGAGGCCGCGTCGCTCGTCGCAGGTTGCTCGGGCAACGTAGAGGCGTCGGAGCGTATATGGGTGGATGGGTTTGCCGGCGGCGTCTCTGTTATCGTCCGCTTCTACGCTTCCACGCATTTACGCTTGTACCCATGCACTCTCCGGCGTCGCCGTGAGGGCGGGCGCCGGATTTTTGCGGAAAAGTGGAGCGAGGGGGAAATGTTGGGCCACCAGACGCGACGTACCTCTTGAGGTCGCCGGTCCGACATCGCGGATATCAGCGCTTCAGGAGGCCGGCGCCAACATGGTCCCGAACGGGGACCGACCTCTGGACAAAGGAGCACAAAGATGAGCAAGACAACCACTTGTTCGGCGGCTCTGCTTTTTTCGCTTCTGGGGGTTGCGGCTCTCTGTACGATGCCCTCGGATTCGACAGCCGCCGACGCCACCGAAGACCAGATCGACCGTCTCGTGGCTCAGAAGGTCAAGCCCGATGGTCCCGGCTGCGCCGTGCTGGTGGTCGACAACGGCCGGATCGTATTCAAACGCGCCTATGGAATCGCCGACATGGACAGCGGGCGGCCCCTCACGCCGGGCAGCGCCTTCAACATCGAGTCGGTCAGCAAGCAGTTCACCGCCGCATGCATCGCTCTGCTGGCCGAGCGAGGACAGATCTCGCTGGACGACGACATACGCACGTACCTGCCGGAGATGCCGCAGTACGACTGGCCGGTTCGCGTACGACACCTGATATACCATACCAGCGGAATCCGCGACTTCGAGATTCTCTCGTTTCTCAAGGGGCTCCCTGTGGACGAACCTCGCCCCGCACCGGTCCTTCTGGACCTGATTGCCCGCCAGAAGCAGTTGAACTTCCGTCCGGGAGACCTCAGACGATACAGCAATTCCGGCTATTTCCTGCTGGGCCTTGTCGTCGAACGCATCACGGGGATGTCTATCGGGCGGTATGCAGAGAAGGAAATCTTTGCGCCCCTGGGCATGACGCATACCGCGTACCACTACGACCCCGCTCGAACGGCCGGGGATCTGGCCGTCGGCCACATTTCCGACGGCGCGGGTCACTACCGCACCAGGCCTGTGGTCCTCGATGCCGACGACTTCGGGTACGGGGGAATCTACACAACCGTCGAGGACCTGTATCTGTGGGATCAGAATTTCTACACCAGCCGGATCGGCACCAGCGGTTTCAATGCGGTCCTGCTGACACAGGGCACGACCAATAGCGGGGAGAAGCTCGGCTACGCCTTCGGCCTGCACATCGGCGATCACATGGGTCTGACAACGGTGAGCCACGGGGGCGGGTCCCTGGCTTATAACGCGTTCCTGCTGCGCTTTCCCGAGCGGAAGTTCAGCGTGATCTGCCTGGCGAATCACCAGTTCAACACGGGTGCGCTCTGTTATGAAATCGCGGACCTGTATCTGGAGCTTCCGAGAAAGAATGCGGAGCCGACCCCGCATACGGCATCGGCCTCGCGGGCCGTGGCTGACGTCGATCCCGCTGTGTACGCGGGCTATGCGGGCAAGTACAGCGGCGACGATGGCGCCATTCTCACGGTTTCCGTCGATGACAAGCGATTGTTCATCCAGCCGCCGGGTGCCGGCCCGCTGGAACTGCTTCCGGAGTCGGCGACGGAGTACTTTCTGAAAGGGGCCGACATCGAGGTGTCCTTCTGGCCCGACGAAAACGGAACCGCGTCAAAGCTCGTCTGGCATCAGGGTGGTTTTCACATCCCGGCCACCAGAATCGACGACCGGCCCCTCACCCCCGAGCAACTGGCGGAATACGAAGGGGAATACTACAGCGACGAACTGGACGTAACCTACGGGGTGTACGTGAACCAGGGTCGGCTGTGTCTGCGGGCTCCGCGCGTCCCGGACGTCCTCCAGCGCAATTTCCGCGATCCGGACGGGGAGAATGCGCTCAGGCCCGGGGCACCGGACCAGTTCACGAGGTCTTACGGCACGCTCGCATTTTCCCGTGATGACAGTGGCAAGATCACCGGCTTCAGCATCCGTGGTGGGCCGGACCTGAGCGACGTGAGGTTCACCAGACGGTGAACAGTCGGAACGCACCGGCCCGCAGATGAACCACAGAACACCCTGCACCGCGTGATGGGATCACACGGGGTGCCCCCGCATCTCAGAGTGTAATACCCGGTTCGGGCCGGGATCGGGTCTCGCGGGCGGTGATCCGTCAGGGTTTCCTTCCGGTTACGCCGAGGTTGATCCATCCATGGTCGTCCCCGCGAACCTCTTCCCGCCGCAAGGGTCTGACGTCTTGCAGCCCGATCTTCACAAACAGTCGTTCGAGATACTGGGGTGTGAAGAGAGCGCGATGCCAGTTGGGATGATTCAGCTTGCCGGTGCCGTCGCCAAACGTGAAGAGCCTTCCCGCCGCCCAGACGCAGGGGTCACGTTCCGGATTGAACTTGTACCATCCATCCAGATGGGTCCGATCCTGGTGGTTGTCTTCCGCCTCGACCAGGGTCCGGCAGATCTTCAGACCATCGGGCACCCATATCTCCAGGCAGCCTCCCGCCTTCAGCACGCGCACCCATTCGCGCAGCGTGCCCTCCACCAGGTACCACGGAACGTGCTCGAGAACATGGCTGGCGTAGATCAGGTCGAAGGTTCCATCCTGGAACGGCATCCGCCGAGAAGCGTCCCCCACATAGTCGACCCCCCAGGCCGGGACAATGTTCAAGGTCTCAAAGCCCTCGATGCGGCACGGTCCGCAGCCGATCTCGAGTCTTCTGTGCGCCCTGCCCTTGTACCGACGGGCACTGACGGCATTGTACATACCAGGCAGCAGCCATCCATAGAGCCGGGCCGCACGATTCAGGGCGGCCCGTACAATCCTTTTTCCCGAGGGGGCCATGTCAAGGCAGCCTCCAGTCACAAGGTTCGTTCCTCTCGACCAGGTGTGCACTTCTCTGCAGCCGCACACCCGGTCTCATTTTCCGGCATTGCATTGTCGCGGAACGCCGCCGAGCGGACAAGGACAATCACGGAAAGTCTGCAAGGACGAATGGTCATTCGCCTTCCGCACGAACCCTGAAAGGTGCGGGGAGGTACCCCGCCGCCCCGAAACCAGTAATCGCGTCACGACATCGCCTTGACGGGATGGGGCAAACGGTGTATCGTGATTATCTATGGTCATTGTCCTTTAAGAGAAGTCAGGCTCCCGCAAGCAAGATCGCAGGCATGTGGCTCCCCTCGTCGCCACGTGCGGCGCCGGAAGTATGGCTTCTCACCCTCCCGACGGATTTCCACGACAAACAGACGGCGCGGACCTGCCTCTTCCGATGCGGAGTTCGCAGGCAAGAGAACACTGGAGATACGAATCATGGGTACAGAAAGACTCCCGGAGTTTTTCTACGAGGTTTTCGACGCATCGCTGCCCCGGCTCGGACCGGGTGACGAGGCCTCGACAACGAGGGCATGGCGAACGCTGTATGCCGCGATGGCACGGGACGAAGGCCGGACGGCCGGCCCAATGCGAATTCTGGACATCGGTTGCGGCAACGGCGCGCAGACCATCTGTCTGGCGCAGCATGTGGACGGCTCGATTCTGGCGATGGACAACCATCCGCCCTTCCTGGCCGAGTTGGAGCGTCGCGCTGCGACGGCAGGCGTGTCCGCGAAGATTCAGGTGGCGCTGCGCGACATGCACACCCTGACGAAGGACGACGGCCCGTTCGACGTCGTCTGGTCGGAGGGCGCGCTGTTCGTCATGGGCTTTTGCGAGGGTCTGACCGCCTGCGCAGCTCTGCTGCCGTCCGGGGGCGGGCTGGTGGTCAGCGAACTGGCCTGGCTGCGGTCCGATCCACCGGCGGATTGCCGGCGGTTCTGGGCCGAGGCGTATCCGGCCATGGCGAGCATCTCCGACAATCTGGCCTGGATCAAGGCCTGCGGATACGAGGTCCTCGAACACTTTGCTCAGCCGGAATCGGCCTGGTGGGAACCGTACTACCATCCGCTCGAACAGCGTCTGGCGGTGTTGCGAAAGCGCTGCGGCGCAAACGCGGAAAGACTGGCCCTGATTGAGTCGATTCAGAAGGAGATCGACGTCTATCGCCGATACTCGGCATTCTACGGCAACGTGTCCTACGTGATGCGGCGACGCTGATCGGCCGGGCATGAGGCGTGCGGACGGTATTGCTCTGTGGTGAGCGTAAACGACAGGCAGGGCAACGCCATGTTGCCCTGCCTGCTGGCATCTCATGCAGACCCTTTACCTATCTGGTCGCGCCTTCGACTCAGAAGGGTTTGTGCAGCGGCTCGGTGTGGCCGGCCAGTCCGGCGACCTCTTCCGCCGACAGGACGCGATTGTAGATGCGCACGTCGTCGAGCATCCCCTGGAAGAAGTAGTTGCCCGGTCCCTCGGTGGCGCCGCCGCCGATCCGCAACGGACGCTGGGTGTTCAACGAGAGCGCCGCGGTGCTTCTTCCGACCAGCCGCCCGTTGACGTAGAGCGCTTTGTCGCCGTTGACACAGGTCCCGACGACATGGGTCCACTCGCCCAGCTGGGCCGACGGGCCTGCGGTGCCGTTCCATCCTGTCCCGGTACCGGTCCAGAATTCCCACGTGTTCGTCGGGGTCAGGTAGAGGATGTAGCCCCTCTGCGGGTTGTCGTCACGGGAGGTGAGCGGCGAACGATAGTTGCTTCCCGCCGGGTCCGGATTGGCCCAGACGCTGACGGTGAATGTCTCCGTATTCAGCTCGGCGCTGTAGGAGACGTCCACGGCGTCGCCCGTGCCGTCTACCGCCAACACCTGCCCTCGGGCCGGATCGCTCACGATCGTAGCATCACCCATCGCAATGCCATGATGAGACCCCACGGAATCACGGAGGTCGCCGTCGAACGTGTAGCGGGCCACCAGACCTGCATCATCCGGCGTCGTCGGAACGACAAACTCCGGGGCCCTGGGGTACAGCCGGATATCGTCGATGTACAGCGTCCCGGTGGCGCCCGTTCCTTCGATGCCGATCGTCAGAGACGTCACGCGGCGCAGGTTCCCGCCCACGGCGGACAGATCGA
>Ga0209506_1000402_pt1 | contig 58837 bp, 48 predicted proteins | sample AD_JPNHG2_MetaG_FD_184409 | JGI IMG/M metagenome (GOLD analysis project Ga0209506, IMG submission 184409) | Active sludge microbial communities of municipal wastewater-treating anaerobic digesters from Japan - AD_JPNHG2_MetaG (SPAdes) (version 2) | ecosystem: Engineered > Bioreactor > Anaerobic...
CGACAAACCGTGCCCACTCCTCCCGCGCGCACGGACGCACCACCACCTGCCCCAGCACATCCCTATCCGCCGCTGTCAGCCTTCCCGGCTTCATGCTCCATCTCTATCATGTCCAGACCGGCTTGTTCAGCCCCCTCCCTATCACGCTCCTAACGCTCAGCCTTCCAGTCACGGTGACGGAGCCCTGGGTCGCGACATCGAGCCTGATCCAGTCCAGCAGCTCCGGCTTCAGGAACGGGCCGACCCAGAGAACAAACGTGGTGAGGATGGCGCCGAACAGGCCTGCGACCGGCCACAGCCGGGCCTTGGTGCGGAACGGGTTGCGTGCCGTGATCTCCCCCAGGGCCTGGAGGAGTGCTTCAGCGGTTGCGGGCGACCAGGCAGCACGAAGCGCCCCAAGGGCCTTCTCGCTCAGGCAATCGCGGAGTTGGCGATCGAAGTTCTCCAGCAACTCGGCCCCGGCGCCGGCGAACCGCCCGATCGGCACCACCGGCTTCTCGAGCATGGCGGCGAGGTAGCCGATGAGGGCGGTCATGTACTTGCCGCCGATCACGAGGACGACGTCCGCCTGGCTGATGGTGCGAAGGAACACCGCCTCGCGCGGACCGGCGACGGTCTCCCGCTGCCAGCTTGACTCGGGGACGAGGCTCTGGCCCTCTGCGTCGCGGAAGGCCTCGTAGTCGGGGTTCTCGTGCACGACGATAGTCCGCTTCGCCGCCCTGGCGGCCCCGCGGACGATGTGCGGGTCGGCAGCGTCCTCCTTCGACTTGTTGACCATGAGCGTGTGACCGGCGCCGGCCAGCGTCTCGCCGATGCCCTCGCAGGTGGCTTTGAACTCGCCGATCACATCGGCCGTCACGCCAGCCGGGATGGATCCGATGATGAAGACCTTGAGTGCCATGTTGTTGCCTCCTTCAGTTGCTTCCCGTAGTGAGCCGTGGGCCTTGCCTGGTCACCCATACATCTTCTCCAGCCCGTCCTTGACGTACTGCGGGAGGTTGCGTTGTGCCGTGATCGCCGCGAGGAAGCCGCGGTGGTCGACGACGGTCAGCGGGTCGAGGGTGAGCGTGGGCAGATCCTCCGGGGCGACCGCGGCTGCGGTGATGGTCATGGGGCCCGCGGCGTCGCGCAGGCCGGGCATGGCGATGCGCGGGCGCATCTCGGTGGGGGAGGGGAGCAGCTCGTCGAGGGCGAGCGTCCACACCTCGGGGCCGCGGTCGCGCGGCCCGATGCCGACGCTGGTCACCGCGACGCTGGGAGTCGCGGCCTGCGCTCGGGCGCGCGCCGGGAGGGTGCGCAGTGCTTGGCCCAGCGCCGTGCGGCCCTGCGTGAGCGTCACCGGCCTCACGGCCGGGTCCTGTGTGGTCTGCTCGAGGTACAGCCGGCGCGGGCTGCCGCCCACGGCCACCTTCTCGGCCGTGTCCGGCACGCCGAGCGCAGTCATCAGCGCCGGCACACCGTAGCGGGGCACCCCGTTGATCATCACCAGCGTGATCGCCGTTTCCTTGGCCCGGATGAGCGCCCGGTAGGGGTCGCCGGTCGTCCCCTTGACGACGAGGGGGTCGGCACGCCGACCCTGAGCGAGCGAGCCAAGCGCCTGTTGCCAGCCGAGGATCGCCGCCCCGCCGCACGTCGCCATCGCCACCAGCTCGCGGTCGGAGAAGACACCGCCCAGCTCGCGGCTCACCACGAAGGCAGCCTTGAGCTCACCGAGCAGGTTCTTGCTGCCGGACGGCGACCAGTCCGAGCCGAGGCCGATGCGCACGCCCGCCGCCTTCGCTGCCGTGACATTGGCCGTGCCGCCGTACAGCAGCAGATTCGACAGCGGCGACCAGACCATCGCCGCACCGTGCTGCGCCATGACGCCGAAGTCGATGGGCTTGAGCGCGGCGCTGTGGATCCCGGCCAGCGACGGCGTGATCGCCCACTCGCCCGTGGCCGTGTCGTGCAGCGCGAGGAAGTGGTTGCGCGCCGACTGGTCAAGCCCTTCCGCCAAGTGCAGGAGGTAACACGTGCGGGTGCCGAGGGCGCGCCGGAAATCGGCGAGCGAGCTGGCGGCCACGTCGCCGACCCGGGAGCCGGCCTCGGGCAGTGCCGGGTCGCCGGTCTGCTCGACGTTCCGGACGATCCCCTTGTAGTAGCGCGGGGCGCTCTGGTTGCTCGCGAGGTACAGGCCTTGCGTCGTGGTGACGCCGCCGAGCAGGCACTTGCACTCGGTGTAGCGCGCCACGGCGGGGAGCAGCTCCGGCGTCTGGCCGATCACCCGCATCGGGCCGGAGACCAGCCGCGGGTAGTCCGGCACGCGCGTCCACTGCCCGCGGTTGGTGAACGGCTGCGGCACCGCCCACAGGCGGAGGATGTTGTACGCGAGGTGGTTGTGCAGCTCGATGAGCCCGGGGAAGAGCGTGCCGCCGGTGTCGACGACGGGCACCCCGGCGAACGCCGGCGGCGCGGCGGCCCCCGCTCCCGCCGGGACCACGTCCGCGATGGCGCCGTTCTCGATGTAGACGGTGGCGCGGTCGCGCACGGTGTAGGCCGGGTCCATGCACACAACGCGCCCCGCCAGCGCCAGCTTGGGTCCGGACAGTGGGTCGATGGGCACGGACGGCATGAGCGCTCCCTTCAGGCCTGAGGTAGCAGTGATACGCGACCGCCGCGTCCGAGTATCCCTCGACCTGCAGCGCACGGATGAAGCCCGATGGCGACGCCTCAGCGGCCAGAATTATCTTTCGGACGAGTTCAAGGTCCCGCTTCATGAGTTCCTTCCCTTCCTCAGCGTGGGAATGCCGTTCGTGCCTGCGGCTGGCGGATGCGGCCCCGAGGGGAGTCCTGTCAGTCACGCGGCGGGCGCGCCCCGAAGTGAGAGGCGCGCCCAGGTCGATATGGCCTTTCCGGATCCCCGACACCCCGAGCTCAACTAGTCTTTCCACTAGGTCTTCGGCGGCGACTCCCGCTGGTTCGGCATAGGACCGCAGGACCTGGCAGATCTCGCGGCCGAAGATCACCGTCACCGGCACGCGGGAGTGCCTGGGCCGGTGAGGCTCGTTGGCGGGAATCTCTGGGTTCTCCGGGCTCTGACTGGCTGGGGATGGGAACCCCACCAAGCCGGGTACATCAGGGCTGCCGCCTGGATCGGCTTTGCCGGGGCAGCCACCGGATCGGCGGGCTGCTCCATTGCTCTGCCCGGAGAGGCTCCGCCTACCCATCCCTCGACGTCCTGACTGCGCGCTGGATGCCCGGGTCGCCGTCGGCGAGCAGGTCGAGGCTGTAGGTGAGCAGGACGCCGGCGAGCTTGGCGGGGCCGATCTCCCACGCGCGGGCGGCGGACTCGAGGGCGCGCTGCTGCGTTGTGAGGAGCGTGAGGGTGCGGCGCTTCACCCTGCGGGTGCGCCGGGCAGCGGGGGTTGGTCGGGTGGTTACCATGCGGGCTGTCCTCCTTTCGGTGTGTGGCTGCGTGCTGCGGTGGTCGGGGTGTAGCGGTGGGCCTCAGCCCTGTCGGCGGTCCCAGCGGCGGGTGATGGCTGCCACGTGGGTGGGTGCCCCGTCCCAGCCATCACTGGGGACGGGCGTCTGGGCCTGTTGCGCACCGCTTCTCTCATGCTCGGCCTCACGTCGACAGCAGCATCTTCACGAGGTTCGGAATCCCGGCGCCCTGGAAGAGCGGGTCGCGGCCGAGCTGGGTGCAGTTGCCGAGGAGGATCTTCTTGACGTCGTCGGGGCGGCCGATGAGCTCGCGGCGGAGCGAGAGGAACGCGGCGAGCAGGCCGGAGACGTGGGGCGCCGCCATGCTGGTGCCGCTCATCTGGACGTACAGCTCGGCAGGTAGCTCCTCGTGCACCGCAGCGCGGAACGAGGCCGACATGACGCGCTCGCCCGGGGCGACGAGGTCGGGCTTGGGGCGCCCGTCCGCGGTCGGCCCGCGGGAGGAGAAGTACGACACGCCGCACGTGTGCGGGTTGGACTTGTGCACGGAGCCGACGGCGATCGCCTCGTCGAGGTTGGCGGGGTCGCCGATCGAGACGTCGAGGCTGACCTCCCGCAGCTCGGTCTCGCCCTGCAGCAGCATGATCCCCTCGTTGCCGGCGGCGATGACGACGGCGACGCCCTGGCGCCACAGGCGCAGCAGCTCGCGGCACAGCGGCGAGTGGCCGCAGCCGTACACGCGGGGGTCGAACGCCCCGCCCAGGCTGAGGTTCGCGCCATGGATGAGCAGCTCGCTCGCCTTCTCGTTGACGGTCCAGATGTGGTCGAGGGCCTTGATGATCCACGAGTCGCGGCCGCGCCCGTCGTCGCCGAGCACCTTGTAGACGTGCAGCTTGGCCTCCGGCGCCATGCCGGCGTAGGTGACCGGGTCGGCGCCGTCGGCGGGCGCGGACCGCCACCAGCCGGCGATGATCCCCGCCACGTGCGTGCCGTGGCCGTTGCCGTCGAGCCGCCGGCTATCCACCCGCGAGTCCCACTTCTTCGGGGCGCCCTGGCGGGTGCAGTCCCACTGGGCCGCGACGTTGCCGTACCGCTTGAAGTGGGGGTGGCCGGCCCACACGCCGGTGTCGAGCACGGCCCAGGTGATGCCCGCCCCGCGGGCGCCGTACGACTCGTTGGCCGGGCGGGCCTGCACGGTGTGGGTGGAGACGTCGATCAGGGCGCTCTTGGCGGCATCGCGCCAGACGGTGGTCATGGCGCCTGCGTCCTTGAAGCCGCGGAGGACCTCGACCTCACGCCGGGTGAGGTTGGCGGCGACGAAGTGCCGGAGCGGCTCGATCGCGGCGTTCTTGGCCGACGGTCCGACCAGCGCGGTCAGGCGTTGCTCGACCTCCTTTCGCCTGAGGTCGAGGTCGGAGGCGGAGCCCTCGGCGCGGAGCTCGATGAGCACCTCGCGGCGCTCGTCGGGGAGGGCGTCCTCGAGGTCGGCGACGACATCGCGCGCGATGAAGAACCGGGCGACGGCCTGGGTGAAGTCGTTGCCGACCGCGGCGCGCACCCAGCGCTGGACCTCGGCGGTGCGCAGGTACCCGGAGGCCGAGTGCGGGTGGCGGGGCGCGTCGGGGTTGAGCAGCAGGCCGTGGACGTCGATGATCTTGGCCCAGCTCTTCGCGTCGTTGGAGAGGGCGCGGTCCGCCGCCACGGGGTCGAGGTGCTCGGCGACCTTGACCCAGCGGGTCACGCACGAGGGGAACTCGAGGGAGGTACCGTCCCTGAGCGCCTTGAGCCGGTCCTACACCTCGTCGAGCCCGAGCGGCGAGCCCATGGTCACGAGCAGGCACACCTGCACCCGGTCGGAGTCGCGCAGCTCGCGCAGCACGTCGTACGCGATCATGCTGCCCTGGCTGTGGGCGATGACGACGAACGGGCCGCCGCCGGCGAGCAGCCGCTCGCGGAGGCGCTCCTTCATCTCCTTCCGGCGCTCGTCGTCGAAGAGGAAGTCGTACACGTCGGGGAGCAGCTTCCGGGTGAGCCGGCGGGTGATCGACTCGCGCATCCAGCGGGGGAGCGGCAGGACCCTGGCGTCGGTGCCCTGCGCGGTCACCCCGCCGGTGTCGGCGTGGCTGGCCGCGCGCTCCCACATCGCGGCCGCGACGTGGCGCAGGAGGGAGACCGCCCGGAGGTCGTCGATGCCCGAGAGGTCGCCCAGGTCAAGCTCCGGTGAGCCGAACGCCTGCGCGCCGACGCCGAGCTTTTCTGCGGGCTCCGGCCCGCCCTCGCCGAGGTCGACGCCGAACAGCGCCCGGTCCCACTGGCACTTGAGCACGGAGGCCGGCGGCTTGTTGCCGATGCCGTGCACGTACACGACCGTGTTCGCGTTCGACGGCACGTTGAGCGCGATCCCCGACGCCCACTTCTGCCACGCCCGCGCCCGCTCCGCCGCGCCCCGCGCCTGCCGCCTCGTCGTGCGCCCCGAGCCCGCCGTCTCGTCCTTCGTCATGACCGCACCTCCGCATGGCCCCCGGTCGGCCGCCGGCGCCGCCCCGCGCCCGTGGCGCGTGATGTGCCCCGCCGCCCGCCGCCGCCGTCCGAGTCACCCATCTACGGACGACGCTAGGGCACGGTGTGTCGGCTTGTCATCACCCAAATGGGTGGTAAAGCGGGCGAAGATGTCGAGTGAAGGTGGGGCGTGGTCGGTACCACGGTGTCGAGCAACGGACTCCCCCCGTTGTCGTCCTTGCCGCGCGTCGCGCGAGAAGCAGGTGCGGCATGCTGGTGTGACGGTGGCGCCGGAACGTGCGCGCCGACGGGTACGGGCGCTGGCGGCGGGCGCGGCGCCTCGCAAGGTTCGACTAGGTCAACTCAGCTCGACAACGTCCGCTCGGCCGTCGCGACTGCCGAGGTCGCCGTCGTCCTCGCCTGCGTCCGCATGACGACGGGCTGCGCCGCGCCCTCGGCCGCTCTCACGTGCCACGGCGGGAGGTTGTGCTCCCGGGACGCGCGACGACCTCCGCCGGCTCGGCGACAGGCTCCTATCGGAGCTTCCCGCCGGGATTCTCGTTGCGGGGCTCCTCCGTGCCCTTGCTTCCTGCAATAGGTGATGGCAAGGGCTGGGGTGCAGGCGTCGCCGCCGCTTTGCCAGTGGCCTGCGACGCTTCGACCAGCGAGCGATACACCGCACAGGGGTCGTCGAGGGGCTCGGCATGCTCCGGAAGCGGCCAGCGAAGGAACCGTCGGTCAGTCGTCAACAGCCACGCGTGCTGCTCTTCGAGCGCGACGAGGTGAGCACCCTCCGGGAGCTGGCCGATGGCCACCACGGCTTCGGTCGTCATGTCCCAGAGGTCGATGCGATCGCCGTTGGGCAGCCTGGGATCGCGAAGCGCAACCGCTGTCGTGCGCCGGAACGTCGCCACGCTGGTCGCCGCCGAGAAGAACGAGTCGCGTCGAGTGCTTGCCATCGACTGTGCCCGAACCTCGGCAGGTACCCCCTTGAGCAGGACCTCCTCGTAGAACCTCCGGTTCTCCTCACCCGTCACTCGCCGTCCCTTCACAGCCAGGCACTCCGGCGGGACGACCTCTCTGAGCGGCAAGCCGCGCTGCGGGGGTCGCCACAGCTCGTACATCGAGTGGGGGAGGAACCACACCTCCTTGGCGCTGGCGAAGAGCCGGCCGTTGAAGGCACCATAGAGATCTGCCAGCTCAAGCTGCTCGACCCGCTTGCGGAGGTGGCGCAGCAGGTCGAACCTCCTTACCACTCTTCCGTCGTCGTCCATCTCGATGAACGCAAAACCATCTTCGGCAGGGAGCTTCTCGTTGACCACCAGCAGCCAGCCGTCCGAAGACGGAGCAACGGCCATCAGCGCGCCGGGTATGCCGAAGTCTTTGAGCACCTTGCACCGTCCGAGGTCGAGCACGGCCCCGCGCTCGTCACCCCTGGAGCTCGCAGCGGGGGGGTCGTAGAAGCGCAGGAAGGCCCGATCGCCCCGTACCGCGACCCGAGATGGCGAGACTCCCAGGCGCGGATCGCTGGCCGCACACTCGGTGAGCAGCGCACCGTCGCCTTTCCAAACACTGATACGACCGGTGTCCCAGTCCCACGCGGCAACCCTGCCCTGGGCGTCGGCGCCGACGGCCAGGAGGTTCACCACCTGAACGGACTCGAGTTCGGTCTCGGCAGCCCCATCTGGTGCGGCACCGAGGGTGACCGGGTTCAGCAAAGCCAGGACAAGCAGACCGCGAAGAACCGGTTCTTCCATCTCAGTACCTCCACGTTCCGAACCCGCTCGACAGCGTCTCCGGCGGTGGGACCTCTCGGGCCCACCATCCAGCAACTCCTATGGACCGTCAAACACGGATCCCTCAGTGCCCCCGCCGCCACCGATGCAGTTCCATGTCCGAATGAAGCAGTAGCCTCCCTCGATCTGGTAGTCCGGGCTGTCACAGTAATCACACCCACAGCAGGCCGGATGGCAACCCTCACTCGGGACCGAGAACCCGATGAGCGACGCGGCTGCGATCCCAGCGACGAGCACAACCGAAATTACCCTCTTGCTCACTGAAGCCTCCTTTTCGCACTGCAATCGTCGTGAAGATGCAGGGGCACTCGTCGTAATCCTACTCCTTTGGTCTGTTTGCCGGTTGCGCGATTGTGGACCTACCCCTTCGGCGCACGAACGGTGGCTCCCTGGCCCGAGCAACGCTCGAAGGTGGCCGGCGGTATGACGCCAGTAGAGCGAACGGCGGAACCTGCGGTCATCTCCCGCGATCTCCAGGGAGTCCCATCCAGACAACCCGGCCCCCTACCAGGGCCCAGATTCCATCGCGGCCAGCCGCGATCTGTGTCGGACATGCCCCCGAAATCGGCTCCGAGCGAAGCAATCCCGGCGGACCGAATTGCCAGACATCGACGCGACATCCGCGGTCCTCGGCCGCCAGGTCGACGACGACGAGCACATATGCCACTTGGTCCAGGACCGTCACCCGCCGTACGGCCGCGACCGCGAACGTCCCGCTCCTCTGGCCGACTGCGGGGCTGCGGAACTGGTCGACCCAGGTGGCCCTCGCCGATAGCTCAACTTGACACTGGCTGGCGAAGAGCTTCGGCGGGACCTCGACGGGACCAGCAGGCTCAGCCCCCAGGGGCCAGAGACTGTAGTGACCCACTGGAACGGCCCACAGCTTCCCAGACGCCCCGAATACCCGAGCGAGCCACAGGTGTTGCTGCGGGCCTGCAGAGGCGGCGGCCTGTCTCCACCCCGACGGGAGAGGCACCATACCGAGAGGGCGTCCCCGGACGTCCACCTCCTCGAGCGTCGGTCCACTCTCACCGTCGCCAGGCGTCTGTACGATGAAGCCCCGCGTACCCGGGTAGATCCAGGTCGGCCACGAATCAACCCCGAAGGTCCCAAGGCAGTCGCCGCGCGGAAGCTCGATCACAGAGCAGCGCTGAGGGGGCCCTTGCCTCGACCCCATGCACGCCAGGAAGGTGGAGCCCTTGCCCACGAGAGCCGTGGGATAGTCACCCTCTCGGGCGCCAGGCACCGCCACACACCGTTCGGGCTCACCCCCGTGGCCCCACCAGCAGAGCTTGCGGCCATCGGCCAGCAGCAACCCCACCGCGACGGCGTTGTTTTCGATCAACGTACCACGCGGCACCACGGTGTCCGCCAGACGTTGGCTCGGCCCAGCCAGGGCCACGGAAGCGACCACAATTGGGGCGACTGCAGGAAGACGGGTGAGCCGGCGAGTGATCGACTCGCGCATCCAGCGGGGGGGAGGAAGAACTTTGGCCTCCGCGCTCCGCGCCGACACGCCGCCACCATCGGAGTGGCTGGCCGCGCGCGTCCACACAGCTCTGGCAACGCGGCGCAGCAGGGCAGCGGCCTTGATAACGGGGTCCGCGCGGTCGCCGAGGTCACGCTCATGCGTGCGGAGCGCCTGTTCGCCGACGCCGAGCTTCTCCGCCTGCTCCGGCCCGCCCTCGCCCAGGTCGGCGCCGCCGCACGTCTCGGCCAACGGCGGGGATAGCGGGCGCGGTTGACCCAGTACGCCATCCGGCTCTTCTCGCCGAGGTCGACGCCGAACAGCGCCCGGTCCCACTGGCACTTGAGCACGGAGGCCGGCGGCTTGTTGCCGATGCCATGCACGTAGACGATGGTGTTCGCGTTCGACGGCACGTTGAGCGCGATCCCCGACGCCCACTTCTGCCACGCCGGCGCCCGCTCCGCCGCGCCCCGCGCCGACCGACTGCCCACACGCCCCGAGCCCGCCGTCTCGTCCTTCGTCATGACCGCACCTCCGCATGGCCCCCGGTGGGTCGCCGGCGCCGCCCCGCGCCCGTCGCGCGTGATGTGCCCCGCCGCCCGCCGCCGCCGTCCGAGTTGCCCATCTACGGACGACGCTAGGGCACGGTGTGCCGGCTGGTCAATACCCAAATGGGTGGTGCCACGAGTGCGGATGTCGTGGGAAGGTGGGCCGTGGTCGGCGCCTGCTGTCGAGCGACGGAAGCCGCCGTCGTCGTCGTGACCGCGCGCGGTGCGAGGAGCAGGAGCGACAGGATGGTGCGGCGGTGGCTCCGGAACGTGCGCGCCCCCGGTCGCTCTCGCGTGCCACGGCAGGAGGTGATGGTCCTGAAGCGTGTGACGACCTCCGCCGGCTCGGCGATAGGGTGCTACCGGAGCTCGCCGCCCGAATCGCTCTTGCGGCGCTTCCAGTGTGTCGCGCTCACCGGTGGAGGCCGCGGAACACGCCGTCCTTGCCCGCGGCCGAGGCGAACTCGGCGAAGTCCATGTTGGCCAGGCGCAGGTTGTTCTCGATGGCCCATGCGTGCGCGGCAACGACGCGGAAGGTCCGGCCTGGTTCGTCGAGGAGGTCTACCACGAGCACCGGATGGCCGGGCGTTTGACACGCCCGGGCGTCGGCCAGGAAGACGAACGGTCGCCTGGAACCCGGCGGGAGCAACGCGGCGACCGCTTCTGGCGCGAGCCCGGCGCACGCCTCGTCGCTGATGCACTCCACACTGGCTTGGAACTCATCCGGGGTCTGTGGTTCCTGAACGGCCCGGCAGACCTCTTCCCATGCTCGGTCGTCCGAGAAGTCGGTTCGAATCAGGAGTGAGACCAACGGTGAACTCAGCTTTGGTCAGCTGGGCCTGTCACGGGTGCCGCTCTCAATAGGATTTTACCTTTTCCTCTGGTTCGACTGGCTCTGGATGGACCGCTTTCTTATCCTCGAGGACAAGGGGAGGCGGCCCGCAGCACTCCTTCTGAGCTTCGTTTCTCAGGTTGCCGTGCTCACGGCACTGGGTCTCTGCATGTTGTTTATCCTCAAGGGGAAAGAGCGACCAGCGCTATTCCTGGAGTGCGCTGTCTTCTGGTTCGCGGTGTATTTGGTTTTCGTAGTTCTGTGGGGCATACCCAACCCGAAGAAGGGCGAGTGGCAGGGGTTCTTCACGCTTCTCAACCTCCTGGTGGCTCTGGTCGTCCTGGTGTTCTGGCTGCTGGACAGGTGGCGGCCGCAGCCAGACCTGGATTTCTCGGCATACATGGCTTTCTACTTCGCTGTGCGCATTCTGCTGGGCATTCTGGGCGAGTGCTTCCCGGAGCTCTGGAGGGAGCGTGTATCGAACTGCCAACGTCAATGATGCCCACGTGCTCGCACTTGTCGAGCACGCGTTCTGCGTTCCCCGAAGTATCCCGCCAGAGGTCGAGGAGGGGGCAGCGTGGTTCCTTGAGAACGGCGGCACGATCAGTCTGGTGGAAGAGAGTGGTTCGATTCATGGAGCGTTCTGGGTCATCGGTGTCGGCTCACTGCGAGCCGCAGACGTCGGGGTCCTGCCTGCGCGGTCGCCGATCCGGGGGGTTGTGAGCTGTGAGGCGATGGGCTGGGTCCAATCAGAGGATCTCCTCGTCTACAGCTGGGCGGCGCTGGGGAACCGCGCCAAGTGGCTGTATCGGTTGATGAAACATCGGCTTGACTCGATCGGGAAGCGGGCCGTGGGGTTTGTTTCCTGTTCTGACAGCAGGGCTCTGCGCAACTACTGCCGGATGGGCTGCCGGGTCGTGTGCGAGGTTGGCGATCTCTACGGTGACATGAACTCTCACTTCCTGCTTTCGTACGAGCCCGTACGCTCGGAATCGCGCCTGTGTGGAGGGAGTGCCCAACTACTTACAGTCGGTGGCGCTGGTCTGGCGGAAAGCGTTTGTTCATGCAGACTCTGCTGCAGTGCCTAGCCGACCTTAGGGTGGCTGCCGATCGGGTCGGGTTCTTTCGCCTCGCGATCGCCAACGATGGGCTGCGGTTCGAATGCCAGAAATGCGCCCGATGCTGCCGGGCGGGGCTTCCGGTGTTCTTGACTCCCAGAGAGGTCACCTCTCTGGGGACTAGGCCTTGTCGTGGTACTGCGGATGGTGTTCAGTTCTTCGGGGGTGATGGAGTCGTCTGCATCTTCCTGTCCACCAGGGGGCTCTGTTCCGTGGAGCAGGCGAAGCCCGCAAGATGCCGCTACTATCCCTTTCACGTCGATCCTCGAAACGGCGCGGTGCTGGTGGACCTTTCGTGTCCAGGCGTAGGCAAGGGCGATCCAGTCTCCCTTGAGGCGATAGGTCAGTCGCACCAAGAGTATTTCCAAGAACTCGGGCTTTCCGCCGACCTTCTCGGCGAGGTCGGTGGTGTGTTGTATGACGGCGTTTCTGGGGCCTCTGGCAGCTAGGGTCCTGGGCAGCGTACAAACCGGTCCGAGATGATCACCAATCAGGAGCCCGAACGCTGCGGAGCCGGGTTGAGCTTCTCTGCGCAGGAGGGGACGCACGTACCTGCCCCTGCGGCGGTCCCTGGGCGACGTGATACTCGCGCCGTTCGACGTGGTGATCCGCTTCGACCGTGGCAAAGGGCTGCGGGTGCGCAAAGGGGACGACCACTTCCACCGCGTCCTCAAGGTGTTCGATACGTTCCAGCGGACGGTGTGGGCGGGGCTGCCGGACGTGGGGCCGGACAAGGTCGAGACGCTCGATCTCGGCAACCTGCCGCTCCGGGACCCCAAGCGCGCACCCGCGCTGTGCGACCGCTTCCCGCGCGGGGCGCTCGCGCGCAGGCGGCAGGTCGAGGGCAAGCTCGTAACCGACCCGCTCAAGGTGGCGTGATCGTCGAGTACGCGCGGTTCATCGCGCCGCAGGGCTAACCGTCGTACATCGCGGACCTGTCGCGGACGCTCATCCACCTCGAGGACTGGGCGGCGGACCCGGCTATCACCAGCGAGTGCCTCGCAAAGCTCAAGAAGGAGATCATCGAGAAGCAGGTGTTCGGGCGGCTGCAGCACCTCCTGACCGACCGCACACTCGGCGACGTGGCCGGGCACGTGACCAGCTCCTGGGTGGGGGAGGGGAATGCGCTGACCCGCCGCACGCAGTCCGAACCCCTGGCGTAGCCCAAATGGGTGATGACAGCGATGGCGGAGGGGTGCTGTGATGGCCGAAGGGGGGAGCGGTCTCGCCTTCCAGGCGCGAGTTGCCTGGCGCGATCCCCGGGGCAGAGGCGAGGCGGCGCCCAGACGAGAGGCTTCAGCAGGCGAAAGGAGCGCGACGATGGGATCGCCACCGACCGAGTGCACGGAACCGACCGTCGACGACCTCGAGCAGCACTTCCGGACCTTCGTCGAGAACTCGCTTCTGGGTGTGTATCGCACGACGCCGGGCGGGCGCGTCTTGCTGGCGAATCCGGCGCTCGCCCGCATGCTCGGCTTCCCTTCGGTCGCGGCCCTCGTCGCGACCGGCATGGAGGAATGGGCCGCCGGCACCAGGTACCCTCGCACGCGCTTCAAGCAAGCGCTCGCCCTGGACGGCCATGTGGACGGATTCCAGAGCACGTTCCTCCGCCCCGACGGGAGCGTCGTTCACCTCCGGGAAAGCGCCCGCGCGGTGCGGGATCGCAGCGGTGCGATCGAGTACATCGAGGGCTTCGTCGAGGACCTCACCAGGCAGAAGGACCTGGAGTGGCAGCTCCAGCAAGCACAGCGGCTGGAGGCATTGGGACGGCTGGCCGGGGGCGTCGCCCATGACTTCAACAACATCCTCCAGGCGATGATGAGCCAGGCGCAGTTGATGCGCATGCGGCCACAGGTGCCGGCGCGGATCGACGAGGCGGTCTCGGAGCTCGAGCAGGAAATCCGCAGGGGCGCATCCCTGACCCGCCAGCTCCTCCTGTTCTCTCGTCGTGAGGCGCTCAAGCCCGAGCGCCTTGAGCTCAACGGGGTTGTGCAGGCGGCGTTGCGGATGCTGCGTCGGCTCGTGCGCGAGGAAGTCGTGATTCGTGAGGAGCTGGCGGCAGATCCACTCCCGGTCGACGGAGACCGGGTCAGCTCGAGCAGGTACTTGGCAATCTGGTCATCAACGCGGCCGACGCGATGCAGGAGGGAGGGGCGCTCACCATCCGCACCGCCTGGGTCGACCGTGGGCACCTCTCGCTGGCTGTACAGGACACGGGGACAGGCATTCCCGACGACATCCGCGACCACATCTTCGAGCCGTTCTTCACCACCAAGGGCGAAGGCAGGGGCACGAGGCTGGGGCTGTCGGTGGTTCACGGCATCGTGACGCGTCATGGGGGCGGCATCGCGGTGGAGAGCGTGGAGGGGCAAGGGACGACATTCACGGTGATCCTCCCGCGTGCGGGGTCGGAGGAGTTTCCTGCCGTCAACGACGTGGCGGTGGCGGACCAGCCGGCCGACCGAGGGCACGGCGAGCGGGTGCTCGTGGTGGAGGACGAGCGCACGACCCGGACCGGTCTGCACGAGAGCCTCACGGCCCTCGGCTACGAGGTGGTGTCGGTCGCCAGCGGCGAAGAGGCAGGGCTGCTTCCGGCCGACCCGCCGTTCGCCCTGCTGCTGACAGACCTCATGCTCCCGGGGATCCGGGGCGCCCAGCTCGCCGCGGGCCTGCGCGACCGTTGGCCGGGCCTGAGGGTCGTGCTGATGTCCGGCTACACCGACGACGAGGCGCTGCGGCGCGAGGTTGAGGTCTGTGGGGTCCGCTTCCTACAGAATCCCTTCGAGATCGGCGCGCTCGCGCGCGAGCTGCGGGCCGCGCTGCGCGGCGAATAGTTGCGGCAGCGGCCCCCGAGATCTGGGTCCGTTCGGCTCCCCGCCCGACTCGCACCGCCGGACTCGCCAGGCGCTGAGCCGCGCAGGCGTGCTCAGGCCACCGATTCGCCGGTTGGAGTGCCCTGCCTTCGCCCGTGCCGACTCTGCAGCTTCTTCAGGATGGCGTACCCGGGCTCGCCTGGGGGCACCGCGGTGACGCAGGCCGTGTGCCTGTACACTTCCGCGCGGAGGCAGCCATGGGATACGAGCTTCCGGGGTGGGCGGCGGAGATGCGGGAGATCTTCCGGTCGGGCACGACGAGCCAGTTCGTGCTGTTCGGGAACGTCTTCGACCTGGTGCCGGCGGACGACGGGAAGGGCGGGCGCACGTACCTGCCGCTGCGGCGGTTCCTCGGCGAGGTGATGTTCGCGCCGTTCGACGTGGTGATCCTCTTCGACCGCGGCAAGGGGCTGCGGGTGCGCAAGGGGGGCGACCACTTCCACCGCTTCCTCAAGGCGTTCGACACGTTCCAGGGGACGGCGTGGGCGGCCCTGCCGGACGTGGGGCCGGACAAGCTGGAGACGCTCGACCTCGGCAACCTGCTGCCCCGCGACCCGAGGCGGGCGCTCGAGCTCGTCGACCGCTTCCTGCGCGGGGCGCTCGCCCGCACTCGGCAGGTGGAGGGCAAGCTCGTGGCCGACCCGCTCAAGGTGGCGGTGCTGGTCGAATACGCCCAGTTCATCGCGCCGCAAGGGGAGCCGTCGTACATCGCCGACCTGTCGCAGACGCTCATCCAGCTCGTGGACTGGGCGGCCGACCCGGCGATCACCGGCGCCCACGTGGCGACCGTGCTGGTCTCGGAAAACCTCGCCGATCTCAACCGGGTGCTGGTGGAAAACCCCTACAGCGCCAAGATCCAGGTGCCGCTTCCGAGGGCGGCGGAGCTGCGCGAGTTCGTGGCCGACCTCACGGCCGGGGTGGGGGACTTCGAAGCCGTGAGCGAGGTGGCGCGGGACACGCTCGCCGACCGGCTCGTGGGGCTGTCGCGCGTGAACGTGCGCAACCTCGTGCAGCGGGCCGTCAGCTCGGGCCAGAAGATCACCGGGAAGTATCTCACGAAGCTCAAGAAGGAAATCATCGAGAAGGAGGCGTTCGGGCGGCTGGAGTTCCTGGAGACCGACCGTACGCTCGACGACGTGGCGGGGCATGTGGAGGCCAAGGCGTGGCTGCGGCAGGACGCGGTGCTGCTGCGCAAGGGCCGCACCATGGCGATCCCGATGGGGTACCTGCTCACGGGGCGCATCGGCACCGGCAAGACGTACCTCGTGGAGTGCCTGGCGGGGGAAATCGGCATCCCGTGCGTGGAACTCAAGAACTTCCGCGAGAAGTGGGTCGGTGCCACCGAGGGCAATCTCGAGAAGGTGTTCGGCATTTTGCGGGCGCTCGGGCAGGTCATCGTTTTCGTGGACGAGGCGGACCAGGCGATGGGCAAGCGCGGCGGCGGGGACGGCGACTCGGGGCTGTCGGGGCGGATTTACGCGATGATGGCCAAGGAAATGTCGGACACGCGCAACCGCGGCAAGATCATCTGGATCTTCGCCACGTCGCGGCCGGATCTGCTGGAGGTGGACCTCAAGCGGCAAGGGCGGCTGGACGTGCACATTCCACTGTTCCCGCCGGGGGACGCGGAGGGGCGGCGGGCGCTGCTGGCGGCCATGGCGCGCAAGCTCAAGGTGGACATCAAGCCGGAGGAGCTGCCGGAGCTGCCGGAGGGGCAGGAGCTGGGCGGCAACGAGATGGAGGGGATCCTGGTGCGGGCGCTGCGGCTGTTCGACACGCAGCCGGAGGACCAGCCGAAGAGGAGCTTCCCCGAGGTGATGGCGGAGGTGGCGCGCGACATGCGGCCGTCAGCCCACACCGAGCGGCTCGAGCTCATGGACCTGCTGGCGGTCAAGGAGTGCACCGACACGCGGTTTCTCCCGGAGCGCTTCCGCACCCTGTCGATGGCCGAGGTCAACCGCCGCATCGCCGAGCTGAAGGACGCGGTGGGGGAGGGATAGAGTCGCTCGCCGTGGGTGGCGGGGGATAAGGCGTCCGCAGCGGGGCTCGCGAGGGCTCCCATCTCGGGCGCGGGCGGGGAAGACGTTCGGCCTTCGACCGGGCTGACGTGCGGGCGGCTTCCGTCGCTGACAGCGCTGGGCTACCCTTCCGGCGTGACGCGATCGGGGAAACGGCGGCGGCATGAGCCAGGTGCTCGCACCGGCACGCCACGGCAGCTCGACGCCGGCTCGCGGGCTGCGGCCGTGGGTCTTGTCGTGGTGGCGCTGGCGGCGGTCGTACCGTACCTGGGTGCGCTCGGCAACGGTTTCGCCTGGGACGACCTCAGTCTCATCGTACGAGATGAGGCGCTCGCTTCTGCCAAAGGAGTCTGGCAGCGCCTCGGCCAGGACTTTTTCGCGGCCAGCCGCGATCCCGCCTCGGCCGGCTACTGGCGGCCGCTTGTCACCCTGTCATTTGCTCTCGACCGGGCGATCTGGGGCCTGTCTCCCCGCGGCTTCCACCTGACGAACCTCTTCTTGCATGCCATCTGTGCTGTGCTCGTGGTGGTCCTGCTCCGCGCCATCGCGGTCAACCTCTGGGTGGCGACCTCGGCCGGAGTGCTGTTCGCGCTCCACCCCAAGCACGCCGAAAGCGTGGCGTTCATCTCGGGGCGGACGGACACGCTCGCCGCGCTGCTCGTGTGCCTGGCGATGCTCCTGCACCTCCGGGGCGCCCGTACGCTGGAGGCGGGCACGCCGCGGGATGGGGTGAGGGGCCGCTGGCTGCACGCGGCGGCCGTGGGGTTCTACCTTCTCGGCCTGCTTGCCAAGGAAATGGCGGTCGTGATGATTCCGTGGCTCGCCGTCCTTCATCTCGTCGTCGAGCGGCGAGGGTGGCGGCGCAGCGCCGTGCTGCTGGTGCCGTTCGTCGGGGCCACGCTGGCCTATCTCGCCGTGCGACTCCTGCTTGTGCAGGTGGATCTGCCTGAGGCCGCAAGTGTCTCCGTGGGTGCAGTGCTCTTGACCGCCCCGGCCACGTTCGCCCGCTACTTGCAATGGCTCGTGGTGCCGTTCGGCTTGCAGGGGTTCGTTCAAAACCCTCCCGTCACATCCGCGCTGAGCCTCCGCTTTGTCATCGGCGCAGGGGTTCTGGTGGCCGCGAGCTGGGGCCTCGTGATGCTGTGGAGGCGATCACGACCGACCTTCGCCCTCGGGACGATGTCGGTGCTGGCTCTGGCGCCCCTTCTCCACGTGCTGCCGATCAAGGGGCCCCCTGACATGGGCCTCGTGATGGCCGAGCGCTTCCTCTACTTCGCGTCGATCCCTTTCGTGGGTTTGCTCGCACAGGCTGCCGCGGCAGTGACCATGCGGCTGTCCAACCGGTACCGGGCGCTCGTGGCGGGCCTGGCACTGGCGGGGGTGGGCGGCTGGTGGAGCGCGATGATCGTGGCGCGCGTGCCGGACTGGCGCGACGACGTGACCCTGTTTTCGGTCCTCGTGCGCGACGCGCCTCATTCGCCCACGATGGTCGCGAACCTCGCGAATGCGCACGTGGAGCGCGGGGACTTCGCGGCAGCGGCGGCGGTTTTCTCGCGCGCTCCGTCGTCCGTGCTCGACCAGCAACCGGTGCTGCTGGCACGGGCGCAGGTCCTCGCGGCAGATGGACGGTTCGCCGAGGCGATCCCGCTGCTGGAGGCGGTCACCGCCAGCCGATGGCCCGGCGATGGCCGCGCTCGGAACAACCTGGCGTGCCTGTACCGGCTGAACGGCAGGCTCGACGAGGCGACGGGCCTGCTCGAAGAGCTCGTTCGTGAGGGCAACGACCTGCCGGAGACGTTCGTCAACCTAGTGGAGGCGTTTGCCGCGCGAGGCGAGAAGGAGCGGGCTTCGATGGCCTGTCAGCAGGGCCTGGCGAGGTTCCCGGACGACCCGGGGCTGGTCCAGACGTGCCGTGGGCGCGAGCGGACTGCTCGCTGACCAGCCCCGGGAGGTGGCCTTGCCGGCGGTTCGTGCCGGAACGATTTCCCACGCTGTCGATGGCTGAGGCCAGCCGCCGCATCCGCGAGCTTTCGGTGGTGGATGACCTGCCCCGCCGCGGGCTCGCGGCCCCAGGCAGCCCTGGCGGTCACCGGCCAAGGGCGATGCGGGCGGGGGGGACCGCGGGGCCGCAGCCCCGCAGGAAGGGTGGGGGCAAAGGATCGGAGCGGGCCTGCGGGCCCGCGGTCCGCGGTCCCAGGAAACTGTGCGGGGTCGGCGGCGAATCCGGTGCGGGGGGGCGACCAGACACCTGAGAGGGTGTGGTGGCCGCACGGGATGCGCTAGGCTTCGATCGAGGAGGCTCTCATGACGCACGCGATCCGATTCCATGCGATTGGCGGACCGGAGGTGCTGCGCTGGGAGCGCGTCGTGGTTCCGGCACCGGGTCCGGGCGAGGCGCTGGTCCGCCACACGGCGGTGGGGGTCAACTTCATTGACACGTACCACCGCACGGGGTTGTACCCGCTGGCGCTGCCGTCGGGGCTGGGGATGGAGGCGGCCGGGGTGGTCGAGGCGGTGGGGGAGGGGGTGGCCGAGGTCGAGGTGGGCCAGCGTGTGGCGTACGCCTGCTTGCCGGTCGGCGCGTACGCCGAGGCGCGCACGATCCGCGCCGACCGGCTCGTGCCGCTGCCGCCCGGCGTCGATGACCGCACGGCGGCGGCCGCGTTGCTCAAGGGCATGACGGCGCAGTACTTGCTGCGCAGCACGTTCCGGGTGGGGCCGGGCCACGCGGTGCTCGTACACGCGGCAGCCGGCGGGGTGGGGCTGCTGGCCTGCCAGTGGGCGCGGCACCTGGGAGCCACGGTGATTGGCGTGGTGTCGAGCGAGGCCAAAGCGGAGCTGGCGCTGGCCAATGGCTGCCATCACGTGGTGGTTGCCGGCCACGAGGATCTCGTGGCGCGGGTGCGGGAGCTCACCGGCGGGGAGGGCGTGCACGTCGTCTACGACTCGGTGGGCAAGGACACCTGGGACGCCTCGCTCGACTGCCTGCGGCGGCGCGGCATGATGGTGTCGTTCGGCAACGCCTCCGGGCCGGTGCCGCCGATCCAGCCGCTGGTGCTCTCCCGTAAGGGCTCGCTGTACCTCACGAGGCCGACGCTCATGGACTACACGGCCACTCGCCGCGAGCTGCTGGAGTGCGCCGGCGAGCTGTTCGAGGTGCTGGAAAGCGGTGCCGTGCGGGTCCGCATCCACGCAACGTACCCGCTGGCCGCCGCCGCGTCGGCGCACCGCGACCTCGAGTCGCGCCGCACCGCGGGCTCCCTCCTCTTGCTGCCGTGACGAGGCGCACGGGCCCGAGAAGGTACAATCGCCCCGTGGCGATCACGAGGACGCTGCCGCGACCGCTGGGAGACGGCTCCCGAGTGGGTGTCGTGGCGCTTTCCGGGCCGGTGCACGAGCCCTCGCTCGAGGCCGGGCTCGCGGTGCTGCGCGACGCCGGGTTCGTGCTGGTCGAGGCGCCGAACCTGCGCGCCCGGGAGGGCTACCTGGCCGGGGACGACGGCGCGCGCCTGGGCGGGCTCGAGGCCGTCCTCGATGCGGGCGTCGAGGCGCTGTGGGCGGCGCGCGGTGGCTACGGCACGATGCGGCTGCTGGAGCGCATGCCCTGGGACCGCCTGGCCGCCTGGGGCGGGTGGGTCGTGGGGTTTTCCGACCTCACTGCGCTGCACGCGGGCCTGGCGACGCGCGCCTCCTTTGCCACCGTGCACGGCCCGATGGTGCAGTCGCTGCCGCGCGGCCCGGTCAGCGCGCGCGCCACGATGGCGCTGCTGCGCGGCGAGCAGCCGGCTCCGAGGATGCTGTTCGGGCTGAGAGAAGTGGTGCGGCCCGGCCTCGCGAAGGGGGTGGCGGTGGGCGGCAACCTCGCCATGCTCGCGGCGCTGGCCGGGACCCCGTTCGAGCCGGATTACGCCGGGGCAGTGCTGTTCGTCGAGGACGTGGGGGAGCCGCTGTACCGGCTGGACCGTTTGTTGACCCAGCTTAGCCTGTCCTCTAGACTCGAATCGGTCCAGGCGGTGGTGGCAGGAAGGCTGGCGAGGTGCGGGCGGGGAGAGGTGGGCTGGCGCTCCCGATGGCGGGCGATGCTCGCGGGGGCGGCGCCACCCGGCGCCGTGGTCTTGGAGGGGCTGCCTTTCGGCCACGGCAGGTTGAACATGCCGATCCCGCTCGGGGTCGAGGTGGTGGTGGACAGCGAGCGCGGCACGGTGACGTGGGGAGGTAGGTAGGTGGTCAAGGTCCGGGTCGGCGGCGGGGTTTCGACCCCGAGCATCAGCGACTTCCTCAAGCGCTTCCAGTCGGGCACGGTGATCTTCCGCGAGGGCGAGCTGGGAAGCGAGATGTACATCATCCAGAGCGGCCAGGTCATGATCTCGCGCCACGTCGGCGGGCAGCAGCGCGAGCTGGCAGTGCTCGAGAAGGGCGACTTCTTCGGCGAGATGGCACTGCTCGACGAGAACCCCGAGCGCTCGGCCACCGCCACGTGCCTCACCGACGTCGAGGCGCTGCAGCTTCGCTCGGCGGATCTCGACACCATGCTCCGCCGCAAGCCCGAGATCGCCATCCGCATGATGATGAAGCTCGCCGACCGCCTGCGGGAAACGAACCGCAAGTACGAGGAGCTGGTGGGGAAGTCGGCCGAGGCGGCCAACCTCACGGGGGCGCCGGCGAACCAGGGGATCATGGCGTGGGCGCTGCTCACCCACGAGGCGTCTGGGCTGTTTTTCCCCCTCAAGCCGGAGGGCGAGACGAGCCTGGGCCGGCACGATCCGGTCACCGGGGTTACGCCCGACGTGGACCTCTCGGGTCTCGACCCCGAGCGCACGGTGTCCCGCCGCCACGCGATCATCAAGGCGGCCGACCGCACGCTGACGCTCACCGAGATCAACCCCGCCTCCAACGGCACCTTCGTCAACGGCAAGAAGCTGGCCGCCATGGAGCCCCACCCCATCGCCCACGGAGACATCGTGCAGCTGGCTCTGGTCGCCATGCGCGTGCACGTGCTCCCGGGCGGCGAATGACGCCGGCCGGCAGCCCGCTCCGCAGCCTCAAGGGGGTCGGCCCGGCGCTCGAGCGAACCCTGAGCGAGGCAGGCGTCAGGACCGTCGAGGATCTGCTCTGGCTCGTGCCGGCGCGCTACGAGGACCGCTCCAACCCGACGCCGATCGGCTCGCTCGGCTTCGACTCGGGGACGGTCACGGTGTGCGGGCGGGTCGTGGCGCTGCAGGAGCGGCAGGCGCGCGTCCGCCGGCTCCGCCTCACCGAGGGTGTGGTCTCCGACGACACCGGCTCGATCGCCGTGGTGTGGTTCAACCAGCCGTTTCTGCGCACCTCGCTGCGGGTCGGCATGCGGGTGTGGCTGTACGGCCCGGTGCGCCCGGCGCCACGCGGCTGGGGGCTGCAACTCCAGTCGCCGGAGTGGGAGGTCGAGGAGGACGACGAGGAGGCGCCTCTCCACATCGGCCGCGTGGTGCCGATCTATCGCCGGATCGGGCGTCTCGGCCCTCGGCGACTGCGGGCGCTCGTGGCGCGTGCTGTGGAGACGATGGCTGACCGCCCCGAGCACCTCCCGGCCGAGGTGGTGGCTGAGCTGGGGCTGCCGCCGCTCGACACGGCGCTGCGCGGAGTGCACTTCCCCGAGCTCGGCGAGGGGCCGGCTGCCGCGGCGGCACTCGCGGCGCTCGCGACACGCCGCTCACTCGCTCACCGCCGGCTGGCGCTCGAGGAGCTGGCCGGTCTCGCGGTGGTGCTGGAGCGCGAGCGGCTGCGGCGGCGAGCGGTGCGAGCCCCGGTGTGCACGGTCACCGACGAGGTGCGCGAGGCGGCGCGGCAGCTGTTGCCGTTCAAGCTGACGGGCGCCCAGCGCCGGGTGGTGGCGGAAATCGTCGCCGACCTCCAGCGACCGGAGCCAATGGCGCGCCTGCTGCAGGGCGACGTGGGGTCGGGCAAGACCGTCGTCGCGACACTGGCGGCGCTGGTGGCGCTGGAGGCGGGCCTGCAGGTGGCGCTGCTGGCGCCCACCGAGCTGCTCGCGCAGCAACACCACGCCACGCTGTCGCGCCTGCTCGCCCACACCCGACACGTCCCGGCGCTGCTCATCGGATCGCTGCCGGCGCGCCAGAAGAGCTCGGTGCGCGAGGCGGTCGCCGAGGGCCGCCAGAACCTGGTGATCGGCACGCACGCGCTCATCGAGGAGACGGTGCGGTTCCCGCGGCTCGGGCTGGTGGTGATCGACGAGCAGCACCGCTTCGGCGTCGCCCAGCGGCAGGCGCTGGTGGACAAGGGCACGGCGCCGCACCTGCTGGTCATGACGGCGACGCCGATCCCCCGCTCGCTGGCGCTGTCGGTGTACGGCGATCTCGATGTCTCGGTCCTGGACGAGCTGCCCCCGGGACGAACGCCTGTCACGACCGTGCTGCGCGACGATGCGGCGCGGCCGCGGCTCGTCGAGTTCTTGCGGCGGGAAGTGGCGCAGGGCGGGCAGGCGTACTGGGTGTTTCCGCTCATCGAGGAGTCGGAGGCGATCTCGGCCCGGGCGGTGGAGACGCACGTGCAGACGGTACAGGCGGCCCTGCCCGGCATCACGGTGGAGGTCGTGCACGGGCGGGTGAGCGCCGCCGAGCGCGAGGACGTGATGGGTCGGTTCGCGCGCGGCGAGGTGGCGGTGCTGTGCGCCACCACGGTCATCGAGGTGGGGGTGGACGTACCCAACGCCTCGGTCATAGTGATCGAAAACGCCGAGCGGTTCGGGCTGGCACAGCTGCACCAGCTTCGCGGGCGGGTCGGGCGCGGGCGCCGGCGCTCGTTTTGCGTGTTGCTCACCGGCCCGGACTGCCCGCCCGAGGCGGCGCAGCGGCTTGGGTTTTTCGCCTCGACCACGGACGGCTTCAGGATCGCCGAAGAAGACTTCCGCATGCGCGGCCCCGGCGAGCTCACCGGCCTCCGGCAGTGGGGCCGGCCCGAGTTTGCCGTGGCCAGCCTCTGGCTGCACCAGCGCGAGCTGGCGGCAGCGCGGGACATGGCGCGACACGCGGCGGCGGCCGGGCGGCTCGAGGCGCTGGCCGCCTCGCTGCGCTGCCCGCGGGGGGCCGCCGCCGAGGTGGGGGCGGCGTGAACCCGGCGCCTGTCGCGCGGCGCGCCGGTCCTCCGCCGTGGCTTGCTTCGCTGGTGGCCGCGGCGCTGGCGGCGGCCGCCATCACCGGGATCGGGGCGGGGGAGCTTCTCGAGACGGTGTGGCCGCTCGTGCTGCTGCGCGACGCGGCTCTGCTGGCGTGCGTGGTGCTGGCCGCCCGCGGGTTCGGTCAACTCGTTGCGGCGCCGGCGCGCCGATCCCTTTCGGCGCTCGAGCGCCGTCTCGGGGAGGTCGGGCTCGGGCTCGGCGTGCTGGCGCTTGCCGTGCTGGGCCTCGGGTTCGCCTCCTCGCTCCATCGCGGCACGGTCGCGGCGGTCCTCGCGGCAGGGCTGGGGATGGCGGCGCTACCTGGCGGGTCGCACACCTGGCGCCTCGGGGTTGCCTGCCTTCCGGGCAACCGCAAAGCGCGGTTGCTCGCGGTGGCCGGGCTCGTGCCGGCCGCGGTCGCGTTCCTCGGTGCCGTCACGCCGGAGGTCTTTTTCGACGCCTTGCAGTACCACGATGCGCTGCCGGCACACGTCCTCCGGCAGGGGCGCATCGAGCCGTTGCAGCATATGCTGCACGGCGTCATGCCGGCCAACGTGCACATGCTGTACGTGCCGCTCGTGGCGTGGGGGGGCACGAGCACGATCAAGCTCGCGCACTGGCTGTTCTGGGTCGGGACGGCGGGCTGGGTCGGGGCTGCTGCACGTCGAATCGCGGGCCGGGCGGCGGGCGCGGCCGCCGCAGCGGCGTTCGTGGGCGTGCCGGGGATGGCCGTGATGGCCGGCTTTGGCGGTGTCGATCACGCCGTGACGTTCTTCGTCATCGGCGGCGCCGCGCTCACGGTTGCCGCGGTCGAGAACTCGAGCGCCGGGGCGCTGGTGGCTGCCGGCGCGCTTCTTGGCGTGGCAGCAGGCTCCAAGTACACGGCGCTGCCTGCTCTCGCGCTGTGGGGCGCAGGGGCCGCGGTGTGGTGGGGATGGCGGCAGGCAGGCACCCGCCGCGCCTGGGCGGTGCCAGCGCTCGCGCTGGCCGTGGCGCTGCTGGTGGCGTGTCCGTGGTACCTGCGCAACTGGGTTGCGCTCGGGTCGCCGGTTTACCCGTTCGGGGCGGGACCGGGCTCCGAGGGCGAGGCGATCGTCGCGCGCGTGCGCGCTGATGCGGCTACGCCGGGGCCGTGGTGGCAGGCCCCCCTCGACGTGGTGGCAGCGTTTGGCGAGCTGCGGCCGATGGGCGCTGGCAGCGAGGTGCTACCGGTTGCGGTGCTGCTCGCGGCAGGGCTCGCGTGGGGGCTCGGACAGCCGGGCGGAGCGAGGTGGCTGGCGGGGCTGGGGTTGGGGCTGCTGGCAGCCAGCGGCCGCGGCGCGCCCATCCTGCGCTACGCGTACGCCGCGCTGGCTTCGGGCGCGGTGCTGGCGGGGGCGGCGATCGCCAGGCCGCGCTCTCGCGCCTGGCAAGCCGCGGCGGTCGCCCTCCTGATCGGTCTCGTTTTGGTAGGAGCGGCACGGACGGCTTCCCTCCAGCACGTGCTGCTGGGCGAGCGGGGTGCGTTCCTGGCCGGGCGCGAGACCGCCGCCGCGTTTCTGGAGCGCCGGCTGCCCGCGTTCCGCGCTGCCATGTGGGTGCGGGGCCACACGCCGGAGGCCGGGACGCGCCTGCTGCTCGTGGGGGAGACGGCCGCCACCTACTTCGGGCGCGACTTCGTGCCGGTGAGCGCCTACAACCGGCATCCCCTCGCGGCCTGGCTGCCGGGGTGCGAGACCGAGGCCGACCTGGCCGAGGTGCTGCGAGACAGGGGGATCACCCACGTCGTGCTCCACCCGGCCGAGCTGCAGCGCCTGCAGGCCCGGTACGGCCACCTCCCGCTCGCGTCCCGGGAGGCCGGGGTGCTGCGAGAATTCCTCGCCTCGTGCCCTAGCCTCTTCGACGACGGCACGGTCACCGTCCTGGCGCTGTCACCGCGGCCATGAGCCGAAGATGGCCCCCTCGCGCACCCAGCGCACGCGGGTGGCAAGCCCTGGCGGGACGCCGGCCATGGCGAGGATTTCCCGCCGCCCCGGCGTCGGGCCGTCCTCCTGCCGGGCGTTGACGACGAGGTGGAGGTCGTCGCCCGAGGCGCTCCATTCGAGCACTCCGGCGGAGCCTTCCGGCGGCGCCGGGGGCCAGTCCGGCAGGCCCTCGCCGCGGCTCAGGCGCAGGCGGAAGGCGGCGAGCGCCTTGCCGAGGCGGGGAGCCTGCTCGGGAAGAATAAGGCTCGAAGTGATTTCCAGGCCCTCGGGCAGCAGCCGGTTGGCGCGGGAGAGCATGCCGGGCTCGAGGGGGGCGTGCAGCTCGACCTCGAACGGCTCGGCCAGCCCCTCGGCCCCGAGCGGGAGCGCGGGGCCCATCGACAGTCGGACGTGCGGGTTGAACCCTTCGGTGAAGCGCACCGGCACCCCTGCTGCCTGCAGCGCCCGGGCGAGCAGGTCCATCACGTTGCGGTGCGAAAGCCAGCGCGCGTCGCCGGTCTTCGCGAACGTCATCCGGGCACGAAGGACGGTTGGTGATTGCTGGTTGTTGGTTACTGACTCCCCCTCACGCCCCCTGACTCTCCGCTCTCGGCTCTCAGCCGGGTGGGTGGGCGGAGGACTCTCGACTCTCGACGCTCGACTCGCGACTTGGCTGGCCAGGCGCAAGTCGCGCCCGGCGCCGGGTATTCCGCACCCCGTGCAGCGACCGCGCCGGCAGTCGGGGGTACGCTCCTCGCGGTACGCCCGCTCGTGTTCGGCCAGCATGTATGCCCGCGTCACCCCCGGATCGACGATGTCCCAGGGCAACTGCGCGTCGAGTGCACGGGGACCGCACTCGGCCTCGAGGTCGATGCCGGTTTCGGCGAATGCCTGCGCCCAGGCGGCAGGGCGGCGCCGCTCGCTCCAGCCGTCGAAGACCGCACCGAGGTCGTGGGCGCGGGCAATCGCGGCAGCCATCCGGCGGTCGCCCCGGGCCAGCACCGCCTCGAGCCGCGCGTCTTCCCACTCGCCCCATCCCAGCCTGACGCCGCGCACGGCACGGCAGCGCTCGCGCAGCGCCCCCAGGCGCCGCTCGTAGTCCTCGGCGGCGACGAACGGCTCCCACTGGAACGGCGTCCACGCCTTCGGCACGAAGGGGTTGACCGAGACCTTGATCTCGGCGCGTCGGCGGCCGGCTCGCCTCGCTTCAGCGACGAGGTCGGCGGCGAGGTCGGCGAGCGCCACGGCGTCCTCGTCGGTTTCGGTCGGCAAGCCGAGCATCCCGTAGAGCTTGACGAGGTCCCACCCCCTGGCGAACGCGGCCGCGGCGGCGGTGCGCATGTCGGCGTTGGTGATGTCCTTGTTGATGACGCGCCGCAGCCGCTCGGAACCGGTCTCCGGCGCGAACGTGAACCCCGCCTTGCGCACCTGCGAGACCGCGTCGGCCAGCTCGACCGAGAACGCGTCGGCACGCAGCGACGGCAGCGAGACGCCCACCCGGCGCCCCGCGAGGCGGTCGGCGAGGGTGGTGGTGAGAGGCCCGATCGCCGAGTAGTCGGCCGAGGAAAGCGAGAGCAGCGAGACCTCGTCATAGCCGGTGGCGTCGACGTGCGCTTCCAGTCGCTCGACTACGGCCTCCGGCACGTGCTCGCGGGCGGGCCGGTACCAGAAGCCGGCCTGGCAGAACCGGCAGCCGCGGGTGCAGCCGCGCGCCACCTCGATCCCCAGTCGGTCCTGTACCGCCTCGACCGCCGGCACGAGCGGCAGGGGGGGGATGTCGGCGGGGTCGAGATCGTCGACCCAGACTCGCCGGACGCGGGAGGGGATTCCGGGGACCTCCGGCACGTGCCTCCCGCCGCGCGACGGGTGACCGGCGGCCTCCCACCGGTACAGCGAGGGCACGTAGAAACCGTCGTGCGCCGCGAGCCGGCGGAGCAGCTCGGGGCGCGGGAGGCGCCGGACCCTGGCGTCGCGGACAGCGTCGAGGAGCACCGGCAGCAGCGCCTCGCCATCCCCGATCGCCAGCACGTCGAAAAAGTCGGCCACGGGCTCTGGGTTGGCCAGACACGGCCCGCCGCCCACGACCAGCGGCGTGCCGTCCGCGCGCTCGCGCGAGCGGCGCGGCAGGCCGGCCAGGTCGATCAGGTATGGGACGTTGATGTAGTTGAGCTCGGATTGCAGGGTGATGCCGACAAGGTCGAAATCCGTCGCCGCGTGGTAGCTCTCGAGCGAGTAGAGCGGTACGCCGCGCGCCCGCATTGCCGTACCCATGTCCGGCCACGGCGCGAACGCCCGTTCGGCCAGAGTGTCCGGCCGCCGGTTGGCGAGGTGGTAGAGAATCCGTGTGCCCTGATGGGACATGCCGATCCCGTACTCGTCGGGAAACGCGAGCAGCAGACGAACCTTTACGCTTTCCCACGGCTTGCGGACCTGGTTGGCTTCGAGCCCGACGTACCGCCCCGGCCGCTCGACCGCGGGCAGGATTTCGTCGAGCGCCGCGCGGATCTGTGCAGGTGTCACCGGCGCTCTCCCCCTCCGGATTCTAGTCGACTGCCGGGTGGCTCGCTCGCGCCGGTCCAAGCCGGCGATGTGAAGGCAGGAAGCAACAGACACGATGCAGGAGGAGGACGCGAGGTTGTCCCGATCCGACGCCGGCCAGCCACGAATTTGAACCGTGAACCGCTCACCTCGGCAGTAGAATTGCAGCGTGGGCTCGCGCATCCGTGTCGCCGGGGGAGGGCTCTCCGGGCTCGCAACTGCCGTGCTGCTGGCGCGCCAAGGGGCCGAGGTGGAGGTGTTCGATCGGCGGGTCGGCGGCGGCGGGCGCTTCTGGGGCGGCTGGCAGGTGCTCGACAACGGCCTGACGCCGACCGACGCGCTGGTGGAGTTCGAGCAACTCGGTTTTCCCGGCGTTCCGCCCGTGCGGCCCGCGCGCCGCGCCGTTCTCCTCGACGCGTTCGGGGGCCGCCACGAGGTCGCCAGCGCCGAGCCGTACACCTACTTCATCCGGCGCGGCGGGGAGGGGAGCCTGGACGCCTGGCTCCGCGACGAGGCGCTGGCGAGCGGCGTGGCGCTGCACGAGGGACACAACGCCCCGCCCGGCACCGAGGTGATCGCCACCGGCCCGCGCCGCGCCGACGGCGTGGCTCACGAGCTGGTGTTTCGTTCCGACCTGCCCGACACCGTGATGGTGCTTTTCGATCCGACCGTCACCCCCTCCGGTTACGCCTATCTGTTCTGCCACGAAGGACATGCGACGTTCGGGGTGGCGCAGGTCCGCCGGCTGCGCACCCTCCCCGAGGCGCACCGCATGGCGTGGGCGCGCTTCCGGCGGGAGCTGGGCGGGTTCGCGGTCGAGGATCCACACGAGGGCGGGCAGCGCATGGCGTTCGCGCCGCCGCGCTCCCTGCGTGGGGCTGACGGGCGCTGGTATGTGGGCGAGGCCGCCGGGGTACAGCACTTTCTGTTCGGGCTCGGCAACCGCCTGGCGCTGCGTACGGCAGCGCTGGCCGCGTCTGGAGTCGCCGGCCTGTGGGACCCGGAGCGGTACGAACGGATCCTGTATCGGCCGATGCTGGCCTCGCTGGCGCTCCGCTGGGCGTACGAGCGGCTCGGGCGCAGGGGGTTCAAGCACCTGTGCAGGCTCGCGTCGCGCCTCGATTTCCGGAACTTGTTGCTGTGGCTCAACGCCACTTCGGGGTTGCGCCGCGGCGCGGCCCGCCTCGTCATGGCCGCGTGGAGGGAAAATGGGGACGAAAGCGGGCCCTTGCCCGGCGCCTGGCACCGCCGGCGGGAGCGCGCGTGAGCGACCTGGCGGCGGTCCGTCGCATCGCCCATGCCCGCGGGGCCAACTTCTCTCTCGGCTTTCGCCTTCTGCCCGCCGCCAAGCGGGAGGCCGTGTACGCGGCGTACGCGGCGTGCCGGATTCCCGACGACATCGTCGACGAGGCCCCTCCCGGGGCCGACCCTTCGGAGGTCGAGCGCCACCTCGACGCCTGGGCGTCCGAGCTCGAGGCCACCTACGCTGGGCGGCCTGCCCTCGAGGCCACGCGGGCGCTCGCCGCTGTGCTCGAAAGAACGCCGATCCCCAAGAGCGCCCTGCTCGGACTCGTCGAGGGGTGCCGCATGGATTTGCGGGTCCGGCGCTACCGCACGTTCGCCGAGCTGGAGCGGTACTGCGAACTGGTGGCCGTGACGATTTCCGACATCTCGCTGGCGATCTTCGGCACCCTTCGCGCCGAGGCGGCGCGCTACGGGCGCAACCTCGCCATGGCGCTGCAGCTCACCAACATCTGTCGAGACGTCGGGGAGGATGCTGGGCGCGGGCGAATCTACCTCCCGCTCGCCGAACTCGACGCGTTCGGCGTCGCCGAGGCCGATGTCCTGGCCGGCCGCGTGGACAGCGGGGCGTATCGGGCGCTCATGGCCTCCGAGTGCGCTCGCGCCCGCTCGTTTTTCGTCGCCGCCAACCCTCTCGCGCCCTGCCTCGCCCGCGACGCGCGCCCGGCCGTGCGGGTCATGGGAGGCGTCTACCGCCGCGTCCTGGATCGCGTTGCGGCGGATCCGGTGCGTGCCTGGGGACGCCGCACCGAGCTGCCGCGCTGGCAGCGCGTGTGGGCGGTGGCTGCCGGCCTCCTCGGCCTCGAGTTCGCGTAGATCTTGGTCGACCCCCGCGGTCGGCGGGCCCCGGCGATCACCACTCCAGGTGATTCACCGCCCGGGCGAGGTGGCGCCCGACCCGATCCAGCCAGCGCAGGGCGGCGATGCGGGCGTCGGCCTGCTCGGCGTCGAGCTCGCCGGCCGCTGTCCGCTCGAGGATCAGCCGCCGTCCGGAAGTCAGTTCGGCCGCGACCTGCTCGGCGCGAGCGGCGGTCTCGGCCCGCGGCGCCGTGCCGCCCGCTCCAACCAGCCATGCGTGGGCCAGGCGCAGCGCCCCGGCCACCGGCTCGCGGGCCCCGGGTACCTCCGCGAGCAGCGCCGGCGGCGGGGCGGCGAGCCCCGCCTCGACCAGCTCATCGAGATGGTCGAGGGCGTGCAGGACGGCCAGGTGCCGTTTCCGGTCGGCGTCGACATCGGAGCCGCGGACTCTCCCGAGGAAGCGCCGGACTTCGGCAATCGCCTCCCGCGCGGCGCCGAGCGTCGCCTGCTCGTCGGCGTCCGGCGCCCCGTCGAGGCGCGCCGCCAGGACTGCAGCCGACCGCGCGGCCACCTCGCGCGCCGTCCGGTGCGCCGCCTCGACGCCGATCTGGCCGATCTCGCCCACCGAGTCGTCGAGAAACCGCGTCATGGATCCGTGCCGCTCGGGGATGAGCCGGATCACGATGCGCGAGAACGGCCGGATGACCGGCAGCAGGAGGAGCACACCCAGGAAGTTGAACAGGGTATGAAACGCCGCCAGCGCCAGCGCCGCATCGGGAGAGACCCCGGGCCCGTCGAGGTTGTCCGCTAGGCCGCTGGCGAGGCGCACGAAAAGCGGCAGCGCCCCCAGCGCCACGATGCCGGTGAGGAGGTTGAACAGGCGTGAGCGAGAGCAGTGCGCCGGGCGGCCGTCGAGGCGCCGATCGCCGCCAGCCCGGCGGTCACGGTGGTGCCAACGTTCTGGCCGATGACCAGGGCGGCGGCGTGGTCGAGCCCGATCGTGCCGGCGTGCAGCGCGGCCAGCGTGGTGGCCACCGCAGCGCTGGAGGACTGCATCACGACCGTCATGAGCACGCCCAACCCGACCAGCGCCAGGCGGCCGGCAAGGTTGTCGCCGGGCAGCATCGAGGGATCGAGCCGGGTGGCCAGCCCGGCCATGCCGACCTGGAGCTGATCGATCCCGACGAAGATGAGGCCGAACCCGGCCACGGCCAGACCGGCCGCCCGCCACCGCCCTCGCCCGAGCAGGTTGGCGAGTGCCCCGGCGCCGACCATGGGCAGCGCGAAGGCGGCGATCGAGACCTTGAACCCGAGCAGGGAGACGAGCCACCCCGTGCTGGTGGTGCCGAGGTTGGCTCCGAAGACTACTCCAACCGCCTGCTCGAAGGTGAGGATGCCGGCACTCACGAAGCCGATGGTGGCGAGCGTCGTGGCCGAGGACGACTGGACCAGGGCGGTGAGCGTCGCGCCCGAGAGCAGAGCCGAGAGGGGACCGCCGGTGAAGCGCGCGAGCGCCTTTCGGAGGGCGTTGCCGGCCGCGGTCTTGAGGCCGTCCGTCATGAGGATCATGCCCAGCAAGAAGAGCCCGATGCCGCCCAGCATGCTACCGACCATGCCACCTCCTGTCCTCGGGACCAGCCCGGTCCACGTGACCAGGATACCCGCCCACCCGCCCAGTCCAAGGTCGTCCGCCCGCCCGCCCGGTCGAAGGTCGACGGCCAAAGGTCGAAGCGGGCAGGTGAGCCGGGAGTATCATGAATTGCAGGAGTTCACGTCAGGTCGGCGGGCCCCACGAGTTGCCTCGAGCGCGGGGGCACGGGGCTGAGCTTAGCGAGAGGAGGATACCCGTCATGGCAAGGAGGGCGTTCTTCGCAGCGGGGTGGTTGCTGGCAGTTGGTTCGATGGTTGGAGCGGCGGGGCTGGCATCGGAGGAGGTCCCGGCCACCACCGCGCACACCTACTGGGTGCAGGTGGCGTCACGGGCGGCGGGGCTGGCGGGGAGCCAGTGGCGCACCGACGTCGGGATCAACAACCCCGGTGCGGCGACGGCGAATCTGGAGCTTCGCTTCCACCCGGCGGGCGGGGGCGCGGCGCTGGCACAGACCACGTTCGTGCCGGCGCTGGCGCAGTCGCTGTTGTCCGACGTCGTGGGGCAACTCGGTGGTAGCGGGAACGGCGCGCTGGAGGTGCGGTCGGATCGGCCGGTGGTGGTGACCTCGCGGACGTACAACGCGGTGCCGGCGTCGGCGGCGTGCACGCCTGGAGGGACGTTCGGGCAGTACTACGCGGCGTACACCGTCGAACAGGGGCTGGCGGTCGGGAAGACGGCCCTGATCCCGCACCTCGTCGAGAACGCGGCGTTTCGCAGCAACCTGGCGTTCACCAACATGGGCAGCAGCGCGGCGAGCGTGAAGGTGGAGCTGATGGACGGGGCCGGCGGGAAGCTCGCCGAGTTCACGGTGAGCCTCAACCCGGGGCAGTTCAAGCAGGAGACGCAAGTTTTCAGAAACCGCGCCGGGCAGACGAACCTGGCGCGGGGGTACGCGCGGGTGACGGTGCTGTCGGGCGGCGGGGTGATCGTTTCCGGCTCGGTGGTGGACAACCGGACCAACGACCCCACGACGATTCCCTGGGTGGAGGTTGAAGCGCCGGCGGAGGGGCAGGAGATCACGATCATGCTGCCCGGCAACGTGCCGCTGGTGCTGGTGAGGATCCCGAAGGGGACGTTCATGATGGGCGCCGCGAGCGGTGAATGGGGATACGTGGGCAGCGAGGGTCCCCCGCACGAGGTCACGCTCACGCAGGACTACTACATCGGCAAGACCGAGGTGACGCAGCGACAGTGGGTGGCGGTGATGGGAAGCAACCCGTCGCACTTCGCGGCTTGCGGCCTGGACTGCCCGGTGGAGCACGTGTCGTGGCACGCCGTGTGCGGCGGGAGCACGGGGCGCGACTGCTCGCCCTCCAGCTTCCTCGGCAGGCTCAACGCCCACCTGGTGGCATCAGGCCAGCCTGCGGCCGGCAAGCTCCGGCTCCCGACCGAGGCGGAGTGGGAGCGGGCAGCACGCGGGGGCAGGAGCGGGCCGTTTTCCTTCGACACGGCCGCCAACCCGACCTGGGATCCGATCTGTGGCAGTTTCCCCGAGGCGCTCCCTCACATGTGGTGGTGCCACAACGCCGCGGACACCACCCATGGGGCCGGCGCCAAGCAGGCGAACCCGTACGGATTGCATGACATGCATGGCAACGTGGGGGAATGGGTGGCGGACTGGTACGGGGACTACAGCCCTGCGCCCGCGACGGATCCAACCGGCCCGGGCTCGGGTTCCGGGCGGGTCATCCGGGGCGGCAGCTGGGACAGCGCTGCCCGCGAGTGCCGGGCGCCAAGCCGCAGCGCGCTGCCACCAGACTCCCACAACTACAACCTCGGCTTCCGAGTCGCTGCCTCGCCGTGACCACGGCCGCTTCGAGCCGCGGGCGCGCGAGCCCGCGGCCCCGGCCCTGCCGGCCTGTCACTGCGCCGGCGCCAGCGGCGAGCGGTTCCGGCCTTCCCGGCGCGGCTACAATCCCTCTCGTGGCCAAGGAGCTGCCTCCGACCGATTTCTTTCAGCGGCTGCTGCCGGACTACCTGGCGGTGCTGCTGGTGGAGCGGGGGTTGGCGGCACACTCGGTGAGCTCGTACCGCAACGATTTGAAAACGTTCGGGATCTGGCTGGCAGCCAGGGGGCTGGAGGCGGCCGGATGCGAGCGGGCGGATCTGAGGCGGTACATTTCGGAGCTGCGGGGGCGAGGGCTGTCGGCGCGCTCTACGGCCCGGGCGCTGGCTGCGATCCGCGGCCTGTACCGCTACTTGCTGGAGCGGGGCGAGACGAGGCAGGACCCGACGCTCGAGCTCGAGACGCCGAAGTTGCTGCGGGCGCTGCCGTACTTTCTCTCGGCCAAGGAGGTGGAGGCGCTGCTCGCGGCACCCGACGCGGCCACCCCGCTCGGCCTGCGCGATCGGGCGATGCTCGAGACGATCTACGCCACCGGGGTGCGGGTCTCCGAACTCGTGAAGCTGAAGGTCGGCCAGCTCCGCCTCGACCCCGGCTACCTGCGGGTGTGGGGCAAGGGCAACAAGGAGCGACTCGTGCCCGTAGGCTCCTCGGCGGTGGAGTGGCTCGGGCGGTATCTCCGTGAAGCGAGGCCGCGGCTCGACACGCGGCACTCCGAGGTGCTGTTCCTCACCAACCGCGGCGAGGGAATGACGCGCCAGATGTTCTGGATCCTCATCAAGCGCTACGGCACGCAGGCGGGCATCACGACCCACCTCTCGCCGCACGTCATGCGCCACTCGTTCGCCACACACCTTCTCGAGCACGGCGCCGACCTGCGCGCCGTCCAGGCCATGCTCGGCCACTCCGACATCTCGACCACCGAGATTTACACCCACATCACCCGGGAGCGCTTGCGCCAGCTCTACGACCGGGCGCATCCGAGAGCATGACGTGGCTGTTGGCGGCTGGCTGGTGGCGCGGGGGCGAGAGCTGGCGCTGGCGCCGCGCGGCCGCCGTCTGGCTCGTGGTCCTCGCCCTGGCGGCGGTGGGCCGGCAAGCCGCTGCGCAGTACCTGGCGGTGTTCGTCGACGGGCGGATGCTGCCGGTGAAGGCGGCGCGCCTGCTCGACGAGCGACGGATCAGGCTCGAACTCCCCTCGGGCGGGACGATCGATGTGCCGCTCGCGCGGCTCGATCACGTCATCGAGGACGCGGTCGAGCCCGACCCGCAGCCAATCCCGCCACCGCCGTCGTGCCCCTACCGGTTCGCCGAGCAGCCGTTGCCCGAGGGTACCCCGTTCGCGGCCGAGATCACGGCGGCGGCGCTGGCGGCCGACCTGCATCCGCGCCTCGTCGCGGCGGTGGTGGCGGCCGAGTCGGGGTTCCAGCCGTATGCGGTCTCCCGCGTGGGGGCGGCGGGGCTCATGCAGCTCATGCCGGCGGTGTGGCTCGGAGCCGGGCTGCAGGCCCCGTACGACCCCGCCTCCAATTTGCGAGTCGGCAGCCGGCACCTCGCCGAGCTCGTCAGGAGGTACGAGGGAGACCTGGCGCTGGCGCTGGCGGCGTACAATGCCGGTGCGGCAGCCGTGGAGAAGTACGGCGGCATTCCCCCCTACGCCGAGACCCGCGGCTACGTGCGCCGGGTGCTGGGCCGCTTCTGCCCGGAGCCGGCGGTGACGCCGGCGGCCATGGGGGCCGCAGGCGGGGGTGGTTGAACGTGCGGAGGAGGGAACGATGACCCCACGCGACCTGAGTATCAGTCCTGGCGGCGGGAGCGGGGAACGGGCAGCGGCCCGACGCCCCGACGGCAGCCAGGTGTTCCTCACCACGAAGCTCGACGCGCTGCTCGACCTGGCGCGCCGCAACAGCCTGTGGCCGTTTCCGTTCGGGACGGCCTGCTGCGCCATCGAGTTCATGTCGGTGATGATGTCGCACTACGACCTGTCCCGGTTCGGGGCCGAGGTGGTGCGCTTCTCCCCCCGGCAGTCGGACCTGCTCATCGTGGCCGGCACGGTGACCGACAAGATGGCGCCGGTGATGGTGCGGATCTACGAGCAGATGGCTGAGCCCAAGTACGTGATCTCGATGGGGGCGTGCGCCTGCACCGGCGGGTTTTACCGCGCTTACCACGTGGTGCAAGGGATCGACGAGTTCATCCCGGTGGACGTGTACGTGCCCGGCTGTCCGCCGACGCCGGAAGCGCTCCTCAAGGGCGTGGTGCACCTGCAAGAAATGATCCAGCAAGGGCAGACTCACTACCAGCGGCAGGCGGCGGCCGCCAGGGCGGCGGCGCGGGGAGGGGCCGATGGCCAGTCGTGAGGAGATCGTGGCGTCGATCCGGCAGGCGTTCCCGGAAGGCGTTCGCCCGGTCGAGGGCGGGGACCTGCCGACGTTCGTGGTCGATCGTGCCGTGCTGCCGCGGCTGGCCCGCCACCTCAAGGACGACCCGGGGCTCGACTTCAAGCTTCTCGCCGATGTCTGCGGGGTCGACCACCCGGGGCGCGAGCAGCGCTTCGAGGCGGTGTACCACCTGTACTCGCTCCAGCACGGCCACCGCATCCGCCTCAAGGTGCCCGTGGGTGAGGACGACCCTGTGGTGCCGTCGGTGTTCGGGGTGTGGAAGGGCGCCGACTGGTTCGAGCGCGAGGCGTTCGACATGCTCGGCATCCGTTTCGACGGCCACCCCAACCTCAAGCGCATCCTCTGCCACCCCGCGTTCCAAGGGCACGCGTTGCGCAAGGACTACGACCCCGGCCAGCGCTGGCTGCTGCGCGAGGGGGAGCAGGACGAGCCGTTGTGGGCCCGCCAGCCGCAGGAGGACGACGACCACTTCGAGACCCAGGTCCTCAACCTCGGCCCCTCGCATCCGGCGACCCACGGCACGCTGCGCACGGTGGTACGCCTCGACGGCGAGGTCATCACGCAGGCCGAGGTGGAGATCGGCTACCTCCACCGCTGCTTCGAGAAGATGTCGGAGCGGCACACCTGGAACCAGGTGATCCCCTATACCGACAGGCTCAACTACTGCTCGCCGATGATCAATGGCGTCGGGTACTGCCTGGCGGTGGAAAAGCTGGCCGGCGTCGAGGCGCCGCCGCGCGCCCAGCTCATCCGATTGATCCTCTCCGAGCTGTCGCGGATCATGGACCACATCGTCTGTATCGGCGCCAACCTCAACGACCTGGGGGCGATGACGCCGTTTCTGTACATGTACAAGGCGCGGGAGGAGATTTACTCGGTGCTCGAGGCCTGCGCCGGGGGCCGGCTCACGATCTCGTACGTGCGGATCGGGGGGCTGGCCAACGACGTGCCCGCCGATTTCGTCCCGGCAGTGCGCTGGCTCCTCCAGCGCATCCCGCCGCTGATGAACGACATGGAAAAGCTCATCACGCGCAACCGCATCTTCCGCGACCGCACCGAGGGCGTGGGGAAGATCTCGGCGGCGGAAGCGCTCGACTGGGGGTGGACGGGGCCGTGCCTGCGCGCTTCGGGGATCCCCTACGACGTGCGCAAGGCGCATCCTTACCTCGGCTACGAGACGTTCGATTTCAAGGTGCCGATCGCCACCACCGGCGATACCTTCGCCCGCTACATCGTGCGAGTCGAGGAGGTGCGGCAGTCGCTGCGCATCATCGAGCAGGCGCTGGAGCGGCTGGAACCGGGGCCGATCATCTGCGATGAGCACCACGTGGCGCTGCCTCCCAAGGAGCTCGTCTACACCGAGATGGAGGCCCTGATCTGGCATTTCAAGCTGATCATGGAGGGGGCGCGCATTCCCGCAGGGGAGGTCTACGGCTTCACCGAGGGGGCCAACGGCGAACTCGGCTTCTACATCATCTCTGACGGCGGCGGCAAGCCGTACCGGGTGCGGGTCAGACCACCGTGCTTCGCCATTTTCCAGGCGTACCCCCACATGCTGGTGGGGCACATGGTCCCGGACTCGGTGGCGATCCTGGGCAGCCTCAACATCATCGCCGGGGAGCTGGATCGATGAGCACGCAACCCGAGGTCATCGTCTGCGATCCCAAGCCGATGGGCTTTTTCCAGCGGCTGTACCTGGTCGAGATTCTCAAGGGGCTCGGCGTGACGCTGCGCCACTTCCTCGGCAACGTCTTCAGGCGCAAGTACACCGTGACCGTGGAGTGGCCGGAGGTCAAGCGCGAGTACTCCGAGCGCATGCGCGGCCGCCACATCCTGCTGGCGCGCGAGGACGGCTCGCCGCGCTGCGTCGCCTGCTACATGTGCGAGGAGGCGTGTCCGGCCGACTGCATCCACATCGAAGCCGAGGCGGACGACTCGGGCGGCGTGGAGTTCGAGAAGCGCCCGAAGGTCTTCGAGATCGACCTGCTGCGCTGCGTGTACTGCGGCTTTTGCGTCGATGCCTGCCCGAAGGAGGCGATCATCATGAGCCGCGAGCACGAGATGGCGTTTTCGACGCGCGGCGAGTCGGTCGTTGGCCTCGACGTGTTGCTGCAGCGCAAGCCCCTCCGCAAGGAGGACATGGGCTACCGCCCGTACTACGGCAGGCCGCAGTCCCACATCAAGCTGCCGATCCCGGTCAAGCCCGAGGGTCTGCTGGGGGAGTGACCTCGACGGCCCGCGGCCTCGGGAAGACCCCCATTCCGATCCGCTTGGGTCCCGGACCCGCCCCCGCGCCAGCCGCGACCTCGCTCGCCGGGCGGGCCAGCAGGCACGTGCTACAATCCCGCGCCGCATTTTCGGCGGCTGGAGGCTCGAATGTCGGTGGGCAGGTTCCTTTCCCTGGTGGCGGTCGTCGGGCTCATGGCGGGTGCCGTGTCGGCGCAAGCCCCCGAGCCGACCAAGATCGGTTTCGTGGACGTGGAGCGCGCCATCGTCGCCATCGAGGAAGGCAAGGCGAAGCTCAAGGAGCTGGAGAACTGGGCGAAGCCGCGCCAGGAGGAACTCCAGAAGCTCGGCAAGGAGATCACCGACTTGCAGGGCGAGCTCGTTTCCAAGCGAGGCGTCGCGAGCGAGGACGCGCTCGAGCAGCTCCAGCAGCGCCTCGTGGCCAAGCAGCGGCAGTTCGAGGACCGGCAGCGGGTGGCCAAGCGAGAATTCGACGAGCGGCAGGACGCCATGCTCCAGGAGCTGGGCGCCAAGATGCAGAAGCTCATCCAGGGGTTCGCCGAGAAGTCGGGGTATGTGGCGGTGTTCCTGCTGAAGCCCAACGACGTGGCGTACCTCGCGCCGTCGGCTGACCTCACCGACATCGTCGTCAAGCTCTACAACGAAAAGCACCCGCTCGCTGCGGCAGCGACCGGGAAGTAGCTCCATCATCGAGGGCTACGAGGAGCGACAAGGTGCGTCGACTGACTCGCAAGCAGATCAAGCAGGATGAGTTCATCGGTCTTGTGGACCGCGGTATGCACTGGCTCGGGCAAAACTGGCAGCAAGCCGCCATGGGGCTGATTGGGGCCGTCGTCGTGGCAATGGTGGTGTGGGGCGTCAGGGCGATCCTTGCCTCGCGCGGCGAGGCGGCGAGCGAGGCGCTCTCCAAGGCCGTCGCAACGTTCTCGGCGCCGGTCGGGGCCGCGGCGCCGGCCGACGCGAAGCTCAAGTTCGCCACCGACACCGAGAGGCTGGCGGCGGCCGAAAAGGCGTTTTCCGAGGTGCGCTCGAAGTACTCGCTGACCGCCGAGGCGCGCATGGCCCGCCTGTACCTGGCGCGCATCGCCCTCGAGCGCAACGACAGGGACAGGGCGATCCGGGAGCTCGGCGAGCTGGCGAGCAAGCGCTCGGCGGATCCCGTGGTGCGAATGGCGATGCTCAACCTGATCCGGCTGCGGATCGCCAGCGGCGAGGGTGCGCAGGTCGTGAGGGACCTCGAGGCGATGGCCGCCGGCAAGGACCCGCGCCTGCCGCGCGATGTCGCCCTCTGGCAGCTCGCGCAGCTGTGGGAGCACGACGGCAAGCCCGAGGAGGCGAGCAAGCTCTACCGCAAGCTGGCGGACGATTTCCCGGATTCGCCGTACCGCAGCGAGGCGGCACAGCGCGCCGGCTCGGCGAGCTGAGCGGCCGGGCGATCGATCGTGACGCCGGGAGAGGCTGCGGCCCTCCCGGCGTTCGGCTGTAGAAGGGGACCACGGTGCTGTACCGACTCGACGAGGTCCGGGTGTCGTTCGGCAGCCGGGAGGTGCTGCGCGGCGCCAGCCTCCAGCACAACCCGGGGGAGAAGCTTGTCCTGCTGGGGCGCAACGGCGGCGGCAAGACGACGCTGTTGCGCGTGATCGCGGGCGAGCAGGAGGTGGAGTCGGGGGTCGTCGAGCGAGCTCGGGGCCTCGACATCGCCAGGGTCGAGCAAAGGCTGCTCGCCGACCCGGCGACGCCGGTCCTGACCTTCTGCTTGCAGGCGTTCGGGCCGCTGCTCGAGATCGAGGCGGACATCGCCCGGCTCGAGGCACAGGCGGGCGAGACGGCTGCGGCGCGCCTGCACGAGCTGTTCGAGCAGCTCGAGAAGCTGGACGGGTTCCGGGCGCGCGCCCGGGCGCAGGCGGCGCTGCAGGGTCTCGGGATCGGCCTGGATATGCACGACCGCCCGCTCGGCTCGCTGTCGGGCGGCGAGCGGACGCGGGCAGCCCTGGCGCGGGCGCTGCTGTCGCCTGCCACGCTGCTGCTGCTCGACGAGCCGACCAACCATCTCGACCTCGTGGGCGTCGAGTACCTCGCCCAGGAGCTGGCACAGCGCTCCGGGGCGCTGCTGCTGGTGACCCACGACCGCGACCTCGTCGACCGAGTCGGGGGGGAAATCCTGGAGCTGCACGGCGGCCGGCTCGAGCGCTACGCGGGTGGCTACGCGCGCTACCGCCGGGAGCGCGAGGCGCGCCGGGCGCAGGCGCGCAAGGCGTGGGAGCTGCAGCGGGCGGAAATCGAGCGGCAGGAAGAGTTCATCCGGCGCAACATCGCCGGCCAGAACACCCGCCAGGCGCAGGCGCGCCAGAAGCTCCTCGACAAGCTGCAGCGGCTCGAAGCGCCCGAGCCGGACCTGCCGCCGGTCCGCCTCCGCTGGCCCGCCGTCGGGCGCTCGGGGGACAGGGTCGTCGAAGTGGAGGGGCTGGCGGTCGGCTGGAGCGCGCCGTTGCTGCGCGGAGTGTCGTTCGCGCTGCGGCGGGGCGAGCGGCTGGCCGTGGTGGGGCGCAACGGCAGCGGCAAGACGACCCTGCTGCGCACGCTGGCCGGCCGTCTGCCGGCGCTCGGCGGGCACATCCGGTTCGGCGCCGGCGTGGTGGCGGGGTCGTACGACCAGGAGCACGCCGACGTGCCGGACGGGGTCAGCGTTCTCCAGGTCCTGCTGGAGGCGCGCCCCGACTGGACGCCGGCCGAAGGGCGGGCGTGGGCGGGGCGCTTCGGTTTCTCGGGGGAGGCGGCCGACGCCGACACCGCGACGCTTTCGGGGGGCGAGCGCGGCCGGCTGTCGCTGGCGCGCCTGCTGGCGCTCGGACCCAACCTCATGATCCTCGACGAGCCGACCAACCACCTCGACATGGTCACCTGCGACGTGCTCGAGCAGGCGCTGGCAGAGTTCCCCGGCGCCGTCGTGCTGGTGAGCCACGACCGCCACCTCGTCGAGAAGGTGGCGACCGGCGTGCTGCTGCTCGACGACGGACACGCAGTGCCGCTCGACCGGGTTGAGGACGCGTTCGCACGCCTGGGGCTCGCCCCGGCCCTCCGGCCAGCCGAGGACAACGTCCGGGGACCCCGCCGCAGTGCGGTCGAGGAGGAGCGCCGCAGGCTCAAGCGGGACGCGGCACGCGCGCGCGAGCGGGCGGACGCGCTGGCGGCGGAGCTGCACGCCGCCGAGCAGCGGCTGCGGGAGATCGACGCGCTGCTGTGCGAGCGGGAAGTCTACTCCGACCTTGCCCGCGCCCAGGCGCTCGCGGCCGAGGGCGAGAAGCTGCGCGCCGCTCTCGATGAGCAGCTCGAGCGCTGGAGCGAGGCCGAAGAGGACGCAGAGGCCCTCGAGCGCGCCCTGGCTGAGCTGGCTGCCAGGGACAGGTAACCTCGCCCGGCGGGTGTCGTACACTCGGCCGGTGCGCCGGCCGGGAGGCCGCGTGGCGCGGAAGGGGGAGACAGTGCGCAAGATCGTGAGCATGCTGGCCGTGGCGGCGCTGCTGGCGGTCGGGGGGTGCAGGCGCGCCCCGGCAACGCCGGAACAGCTCGAGGCGGCGTACGCGGCGGTCGAGGAAGCGTGGGACGCGGCTGCGACTCCGGAGGCCGGGCTCGGCATTGCCAGGAAGTTCCTCCGCGATCACCCGGACACGAAGTACACCGCGAGAGTCGTCCGCAAGGCCGTGCGTGTGCTTGCCGAGGACCTCGAGAGGCCCGCCGAGGCCGAGGCGTTCGTCCGCGAGGTGAGGAGCAAGGTGAACGACCCGGCCAACGCCCGCGCGCTGGCCGTGACGCATGTCAGGACCTTGTCGGCGCTCGGAAGGGGCCCCGAACTCGCCCGGGTCGCCGCCCCGCTCGCCGGAGACGCCGGGCTCGACTTTTACGACCAGGTGGGCATCGCCGAGGCGGCCATCGCGGCCGGGGCCTGGGAAACCGCGCTGACCTTCGCATCACTCGCGGCCGAGATCGACGGCGAGAAGCTGGCGGCCATCAGCCCGGCCGGCCGGTACCCGACGCCGGCCGACCTGGAACGCGGCGTCAACAAGCGGAAGGCGTGGGCGCTGGCCGACAAGGGGTGGGCCGAGCACAACCTCGGGCGCACGGGCGAGGCTCTGGAGACGTTCGGCACCGCGTGGAAGCTCGACGCCCGCCAGATCATGGGCAACTCGGAGACGTCGCTGCCCGTCTACTGGGGCCGCGCGCTGCTCGCCGCGGGGCGCCCGGCCGAGGCGGTCGAGGTGCTGGCTCCGAGCGCGCTGTACGGTGGCGAAAGCGACGCCCGGGAAGTCCTCGAGGAGGCGTGGAAGACGCTGGGTGGCCAGGGGTCGTTCGAGGATTACCTCTGGGGGGAGCGGCAGCGGCGGGCGATTCCAGCGCCCGAGTTCACGCTGCCCGACTACGAGAGGCGGCCCTGGCAGCTCGCCTCGCTGCGCGGCGCCGAGGCGACGCTCCTGTCGTTTTGGTTCCCCACGTGAGGGGGCTGCCGCGTGGAGTTGCCACGCGTCGAGGAGCTGTACCGGACCTATCGCGACAGAGGTTTCAACGTGGTGGCCGTCGAGGCGCTGCGCGACACCGAGAGGGCCAGGAAGTTCATTGCCGACAAGAAGCTCTCTTTCAGCTTTCTGGAAAACGGCACGGGAGAGGCTGAGGTCGTTGCCAGGCTGTACGGTGTCGGCGGGTTCCCCACCTCGTTCCTGCTCGACCGGGAGGGCAGGATCATGTTCTCGCATCTCGGCTTCGAGGCGGGTGATGAGAAGAAGCTGGAAGAGGAGATCCTCAAGCTCCTCGAGAAGCAGTGAACGGCGATCGCTGAGTGGCAGGGGACTGGGGTCTCTCCCACCTCCGATCACCGATCACCACCCAAGCCGCCCGCCGTGAACAACCCGGCGGGCGAGTGCGTAGGAGTGAGTGCAAGCCACACGCGTCGGGCGAGATCGCGGCAGGGCTTGGGGGAGGTCGCATGGCCTGCGCAGCACACGAGATCGGACAGCACGCCGCGAATGTCGGGAGCGGCCCCCACCGCGCTTTCGTGATCGCCGACCGCGGTGACCGCGCCTTCGTGGTGGCCGTGCGTTTCCAGGCCCCACCGGTGGTGGGCGATCGCTTCGACTTCCTGGGGCTCACCTGGGAGATCATCCGCCCCAGGACCCTGCAGCGCGGCCTCGTCGCACGGCCGGTCCGTCGCCGCTGAAGTCCAGGCTCGCGGCCCTCGGCTCACGACAACACCTCTGGGCTTGACGCCGACCTTGTGATAGGTTGCACGGCGTCGATGCGACAGCTTTCCCAGGAGGGGTGGGTATGCGTGTGAGAGCGGCGGTCTCCAGTGTGTTCCTGGCTGTCTCGCTGCCAGCGACAGCTTGGGCGGAAGGCGACCAACGGCCGGCCGAGTATGTCCGGATGCAAGTGTGGAGAGTGGCCCACACCGCCATTCCCGTGCCGGCCGAGGGCCTGACGTTCGCCCGCGACGTGGCCACCTGGCGTCTGGAGTCGGGGAGCTTGCGGCCGCTCGAGCCGCTGGCCGACGGCTTCGTGCCGGGGTTCGTTTTCGAGGGCAAAGGTCGCTTCACGATGGAGATCCCGGATGCCTTCGAGCAGGAGCAGCTGCGCCGCTTTTCCGGCAAGCCTGGCCTGACCCGCATCGACGAGCCGTTCACCCGGTTGGTGCTGCACACCTCGTCCGACCTCGCGGGCACCCTCGCACCGGTGGCGGAGCGAACCGTCTTCGAGCCCAGCTCGCTGTTGAAGCAGCGCAGCGAGGAGTGGCTGCGGCGCGCCCCCTGGGACGTCGACGCCCGGGTGCTGGCGGGTCACCTCACACCAGGCGACGATTACCTGCTCGTGGACATGGACACGGCCTCCTTTGGGTGGCTGGCGTTCGAGTTCGCCCCCGAAAACCAGGAGGAGGTGAGCCTGGTCAAGCTTCGCGAGCTCAACGACTGGGTGGAGGCCTGGGTGAGCCTCGATCGGGCGTCCGAGCGGGACGCTGACGGGCGGCCGACCTCGCCCTACAGGCCGGCGATCGACGTCACACAGGCGACGATTGCGGTGGACCTGACGGACCACTCGGGGAGTCCGTTCGACCCCATGATCGAGATGAAGCTCGACAAGGCCACCTATCGCGCCACGATCGCGTTCCTGCCCCGGATCGCGGGCGCGAGGGCACTGCGGCTGTACCTCGCCCCGAGGGCCAGGGTCAGCCGCGTCACCACGGGCGACGGGCGCGAGCTGCCGTTCATCCGCGACCGCGTGGGAGGCCGCTTCGCGGGTGTCGAGAACGACATCCACGACGGCGGCCTGACGGTGCTCCTCGCCGAGCCGCTGCAGGCCGACACGTTGCAAGAAATCACGGTCGACTACGTGATGAAGCAGTACAACTACGCGAGCGGCCGGTCGTGGTACCCGGGCGAGAGCAACGGCTTCGACGACCTGCACGAGGCCCGGCTGACGTTCCGGCTGCCCAGAAAGTCCCAGGTCCGGTGCGTCGGCGTGCGCGAGGAGGAGAAGGTGGAGGGGGACGTGCTGGTCTCCACCTGGAAGACCACGGCACCGACCAAGATGCTTGGCTACGCCTTCGGCAAGGGGTTCAAGGAAGAGCGCATCGCTCAGCAAGGCGTCCCGACGGTCGTGGCGTTCGGGTCGCCGTCCGGCCTCTCGACCGGCAACATGGTCCGCAACGTCGCAGTGGACGTCTCCAACGCCCTGCGCTTCTACCAGTGGTACTTCGGCGTCACCTTCCCGTTCGAGGAGATGCAGGCGACCTGCATCTCGGGTTTCCACGGCCAGGCGTTCGAGGGGTTCCTGCATCTCTCGCAGCTCACCTTCAACGCCGAGCACCCCGGCGCCAGCGAGCTGTTCCGGGCCCACGAGGCGGCGCACGCGATCTGGGGGCACATGGTCGGCTGGAAGAGCTACCGCGACCAGTGGCTGTCGGAGGCGTTCGCCGAGTACTCCGCCATGCTTTTCGTCGAGGCCAGCCTGCCGAAGGAGAAGTACTTCGAGGAGATCCTGCAGATCTACACCAACGAGCAGACCGGGTCGATCAAGGGGGCGTTCTCCAAGTTCGCGCGGCCGTGGAACGTGGGGCTGCGGGCGGACCAGCTCGCCGAGCTGGGACCGATCTCCGCCGGCTTCCGGGCCAGCACCGCCCGCCTGCCGGGGGGGTACCAGATCCAGAGCTACAACAAGGGCGCGCTGGTCCTGCATATGATGCGCTCCGTGCTGGCCGGGATGGCGCGCGACCGTGACCTCTTCCGCGAGGTCATGCAGGACTTCCTCAAGACCTACACCGGCAAGCAGGCGTCTACGGACGACTTCCGGCGCCTCGTCGAGATGAAGACTGGCGTCTCGTGGAAGGGTTTCTTCGACACCTGGGTGCACGGCACCGGCATCCCCCAGGTCACCTGGAGCCAGCGGACCGGCACCGGGGCGGGCGGCAAGCCCGAACTCACGCTGAGCGCGCGGGTCGAGGGAGTCGCGCCGGGCTTCTCGCAGCTCGTTCCGGTTCACGTCGTGCTCAAGGGCGACAGGACCGGCACGATCATGCTGCGGCTCGACGCGCCCGAGACGACCCGGACCATCGAGATGCCGGAAGCGCCCAAGCAGGTCGTGTTCGCGCCCCGCAACTCGCTCCTCGCCCGCATCAAGGAGAAGTGAGATAAGGGCCGCCCCGCGAAAGGGGCGGCGTGCTCTGCACCGCGGCCAAAAGCTCTCGACCCGAGACGGGGCCGCCGCCTACGCGGCGAGCTCGGCCGTCTGGCTGCGGCGGGCGAAGGTCTTGACCGCGAGGGCGACGACACCCGCGGCGAGCACCAGCATGAGCACGTCGGTGGTGGCCAGGATGTAGTTCCGCTGCGCGATGTAGCCGCGCAGGAGGATGAGGAGCGAGGCGATGGTGGTGACGATCATGAACGCGGCCGGCACGAGGGCGAAGGCGTAGCTGCGCCCCTTGAGCAGCAGCCAGGCCGAGGCGGTCAGCAAGCCGAGAGCGGCCAGGAGCTGGTTGGCGGTGCCGAAGATCGGCCACAGCTTCGAAAAGGCGTTGGAGTACGCCAGCACCCACATGAGGACCACCGAGAGCCCGGAGTTGAACCAGTAGTGCCGGATGAGGCGCGGCGGGCTGGTGAAAAGGATGGCCCACAGCTCCTCGAACAAGTAGCGGTTGAGGCGCACCGCCGCGTCCAGCGTCGTGACCACGAAACCCTCCACGAGCAGGATGCCGAACACGGTGCCGAGCGCCACGGGAATCCCCAGGCCCTTGTGGAACAGCATGCCGGCGGCGAGCGAGAACCCCAGGATCGGGTTCGACTTGACCGCCGGGTCGTCGGGCCAGACGATCGAGCGGTAGTCGCCGAACGCCATTACCGAGCCGAGCGCCAGCAGCACGCACACCGCCAGCGCCGATTCGAGCAGCATGGCGTTGAACCCCACCTTGCGGGCGTGGCACTCGTTGGCGAGCTGCTTGCCGGTGGTGCCTCCCGCCACCAGCGAGTGAAAGCCCGAGATCGCCCCGCAGGCAATGGTGATGAACATCATCGGCCACAGCAGGCCGAGGTGCTTGACGCCGTCGGCCAGGTTGAAGGCGGGCATGGTCACGGTGGCGCCGCCGGCGCCGGTCGCGAGCAGCGAGACCACCATGAGCGCCATGCCGCCGTACAGGATTTGCACGTTGATAAAGTCGCGCGGCTGAAGGATGAGCCATACCGGCGCCCCGGCCGCGAACAGGACGTACGCCGAGATGAGGACCATCCACGTCGTGGGCGCGAGGCTGACCGGGTAAGCGATGCCAAGGAGCACCGAAACCCCGCAGATGACCGCCGCCAGGCCGTACGCGGGCACTGTCTTGATGCCCCGCTTGTTGATGAGCCAGCCGAGCAAAGGCGAGCAGAGCGTGATGACGATGACCGACATGGAGGCGATGCCGCCGATGCGGCCCATGACCACGCCGTCAACCGTGACGGTCTTGAGGAAGGTATGCCCCTCGGTGACGCCGATCTTGGCGAGCGGCCACACCGAGGTGAGCGAGATGGCCGTTGCCGACAAGAACGACGAGGTGACCAGCACGATCATCACTATGGTGAAGCTGATCACGAGGTTGAAGCCCCGCTTGCCGAGCGTCTTGCGCGCCACCTCGGCGAGCGAGCGCCCGCCCTCTCGCATCGAGATGAAGAGGGTGGTGAAGTCGTGGACGGCCCCGATGAAGATCCCCCCCAGGACGACCCACAGCCAGGCCGGCACGAAGCCGTAGAGAATCGCCATGGTGGGACCGAGGATCGGCCCGGCTCCCGCAATGGCCGAAAAGTGGTGGGCAAAGACTACGTACGGCCTGGTCGGCACGAAGTCGCGCCCATCGTTGATCGTGACGGCGGGCGTCGGCCGCGCTGGATCCTCGGCCACCCATTTCGCAATGCGGCCAGCGTACAGCCGCGAGGCGAGCACGAAAGCGACGATGGCCAGACCGAGGAAGACGAGTACGTTCATCGTTCCCTCCCGGCGCACGATGATACGCCGCTACCGGTGGCCTCGAGCCGCCTCGAGCGGGGCTGTCGTGCCGGCGAGACGGGGGATTACCGTCGACTTGCAGCCTTCGAACGGGAGGGTGGGGACCGGTTGCCGCTCGAGTGGTGGGGTGGTAGGCTCTGCAACCGGCGCGACAGGCGCCAGGAGAGCACGATGACCCGCCACGAGCTGCTACGCACACCTCTTTACGATTGCCATGTGGAAGCCGGGGGTCGCATCGTTCCGTTCGCCGGCTTCGAGATGCCTGTCCAGTACGTCGGCGTGATCGAGGAGCACCACGCGGTGCGCAAGGCCGTGGGGTTGTTCGACGTCTCGCACATGGGCGAGATCGACATCGTCGGCCGGCGGGCGCTGGAGTTCGTGCAGCACGTGACGTGCAACGACGCCTCCAAGCTGGTGGCGGGGCGGGCGCAGTACTCCGGTCTGATGACCCGGCGCGGCACGTTCGTGGACGACCTCCTCGTGCACAAGATCAGCGACGAGCACTACTTCCTGGTCGTCAACGCGGCCAACAAGGACAAGGACTACGCCTACCTGTGCGCGCAGACCGAGGAGTTCGACCATGTCGAAGTGATCGATCGCTCGGCCGACTACGCGCAGATCGCCGTTCAGGGCCCGCTGGCGCAGCAGGTGCTGCAGCGGCTCACTCCCGTGCCTCTGGCGGACATCAAGTACTACCGTTTCGTGGAGGGCAAGGTGGACGGGGAGCCGGCGATCATTGCGCGCACTGGCTACACAGGCGAGGACGGCTTCGAGGTGTACCTCGACCCCACGGCCGCGCCGGGGCTGTGGCACCGCCTGCTTGAGGTCGGCAGGCCGGAGGGCATCATGCCGTGCGGTCTGGGGTGCCGCGACACGCTCCGCTTCGAGGCGTGCATGCCTTTGTATGGGAATGATATCGATGACACGACCACGCCTTTTGAGGCGGGGCTGGGGTGGATCGTCAAGCTCGACAAGGGAGCGTTCCTGGGGCACGACGTGCTGGCGCGCCAGCACGCCGAGGGGATCCGGCGGAAGCTCGTGGGGTTCGCCATGACCGGGCGCGGGATCGCGCGCCATGGCTACCCGATCTGGCACGGCGGCAAGCCTGTCGGGACCGTGACGTCGGGCTCGCACGCGCCGACTCTCGGCCGGGCGCTCGGAATGGGGTACGTGCCGGTCGAGCTGGCGGCGACAGGGACACACATCGAAATCGAGATCCGCGGGCAGAAGGTGGCGGCCGAAATCGTGGAGATGCCGTTCTACCGCCGGGCCCGCTGACCGTCCTGGAAGGAGAGAGCGATGGCGCAACCAACGGATCGCAAGTACTCCCGGACCCACGAGTGGGCGATGCTCGCCGGTGACGTGGCCACCGTCGGAATCACGCAGTTCGCCCAGGAGCAGCTCGGCGACGTGGTGTTCGTCGAGCTGCCGGCCGCCGGAACGGCCGTCGAGGCCGGCAAGGCGTGCGGCAACATCGAGTCGGTCAAGGCGGTGTCCGAGGTCTTCTCGCCGGTGAGCGGCGAGGTGATCGAGGTCAACGGCGAGCTCGAGGCGCATCCCGAACTCGTCAACAAGGAGCCGTTCGGCGGCGGCTGGCTGATCCGCGTGAGGGTCGGCGCCGGGGCGCTCGACCACCTGCTGGACGCGGCCGCGTACGAGGCGTTCCTGGCGGAAGAAGGCCACTGATGCATCGCTATCTGGCGGGGCCCGAAGACCGCCGGAGGATGCTGGAGCGAATCGGCTGCACCTCGGTGGAGGAGCTGTTCGCTTCCATCCCGGCGGAGGTGCGCTGCGGCCCCCTCGAGCTGCCCACCGGGCGGAGCGAGGAGGAGGTGCGGCGCGAGTTCTGGAGTCTGGCGGGGCGCAACCTGACCACCGAGTGCGCCGCGTGCTTCCTCGGCGCAGGGGTGTATCGGCACGTCCAGCCAGCGGTCGCCGACGCGCTGCTGTGGCGGGGCGAGCTGTTCACCGCCTACACGCCATACCAGCCAGAGGTGTCGCAAGGCACGCTGCAGGCGATCTTCGAGTTCCAGACGTTCGTCTGCCAGCTCACCGAGATGGACGTGGCGAACGCCTCGATGTACGACGGCGCCACGGCGGTGACCGAGGCGGCGCTCATGGCGCGGCGGGTGCTTCCCGCCCGCCGGCGCGTGGTCCTGGCTGCCTCGCTCCACCCCGACTACAAAGCCGTGCTGCGGACCTACGCCGAGGCGCAGGGCATCGAGCTCACGGAGGTGGGGTGGGACGCCGGGGGGCGCCTCGACGCGGCCGGCCTCGCCGGCGCGCTCGGCCCCGACGTCTGCGCGGTCATCGTGCAGTCGCCGAACGTGCTCGGGGTGATCGAGGACCTCGCGGCGGTCGGCGCCGCGGCCAGGGGGGCCGGTGCCCTCGCCGTGCACGCGGTGGCCGAGGCCACCTCGCTCGGGATCCTCGCCCCGGGCGGTCGGTTCGGTTTCGACGTGGTGTGCGGCGAACTGCAGGCGTTCGGGATCCCGGCCTCGTTCGGAGGACCGCTGCTCGGCTTCTTTGCCGCCAGGCAGGGGCACGTGCGGCAGATGCCGGGGCGGCTCGTGGGCGAGACGGTGGATGCCGAGGGCAGGCGGGCGTTCGTGCTCACGCTCTCGACGCGCGAGCAGCACATCCGGCGCGCCAAGGCGACTTCCAACATCTGCACCAACCACGGCCTCATGGCGCTGGCGGCCACGATCGTGCTCTCGCTGCTCGGCAAGAAGGGGGTGCGCGAGGTGGCGCTGGCCTCGCACAGCCTGGCCGAGTACGTGAAGGCGGGGATCCGCGGGCTGGGGACCGGCGGCGCGCGGCTGGCGTTCGACGGCAGCCCGACATACAACGAGTTCCTGGTGCTCCACGAGGACCCCGAGGGGCTGCTGTCTCGCCTGCAGCAAGAGGGGATCCTGGGCGGGGTGGCGACGGCGCGGCTGGACGCGGCCCTGCCGGCCGGCGTGCTGGTCGCGGTGACGGAGCGCAACACGAGGGAGGAGTGCGACCGGCTCCTCGACGCCCTGCGGAGGCTGGCATGAGCGAGCATCGCACGCTGCGCGAACGCGAGAAGCTGATCTTCGAGGTCTCCACGCCGGGCCGCATCGGGTACCAGTTGCCGGCGCTCGAGGTGCCGAAGGCCGACCCGGCCGCCACGATTCCCGCCGCGGCGCTGCGCGAGGAGATCCCCGACCTCCCCGAGGTGAGCGAGGTCGACGTGATCCGCCACTTCACCCGGCTGTCGAAGTGGAACTACAGCGTCGACGAAGGTTTGTACCCACTCGGCTCGTGCACGATGAAGTACAACCCGCGGATCAACGAGGAACTCGCCCGTCTCGCGGGGTTTCTGCACCTGCACCCCCTGCAGCCGGCCGAGCTGGTACAGGGGGCGCTGGCCCTCATGTGGGAACTCGAGCGCGCGCTGTGCGCCATCACCGGGCTGGCGGGCGTGACGCTGCAGCCGGCTGCCGGCGCGCACGGCGAACTCACCGGCATGCTCATGATCCGCAAGGCTCTTCAGACCAGGGGCGAGAACCGCCGGGTGGTCCTGATTCCCGACTCGGCCCACGGCACGAACCCGGCGACGGCTGTCTTCGCCGGCTTCGAGGTGGTGGAGATCGCCTCGACGGGCCAGGGAACGCTCGACGTCGACGCGCTCCGCTCCCACCTCGAGAGCGGCGACGTGGCGGCGCTGATGGCTACCGTGCCCAACACGCTCGGCGTGTTCGAGCCGGAAATCGCCCGCGTGGCGGCCATGCTGCACGAGAAGGGCGCCTTCCTCTACGTGGACGGCGCCAACCTCAACGCTTTCGTGGGGATCGCGCAGCCCGGCAAGATGGGGGCGGACGCCATCCACATCAACCTCCACAAGACGTTTTCCACCCCGCACGGGGGCGGCGGACCAGGGGCGGGGCCGGTGGCGGTGTCGGAGGCGCTGGTGCCGCACCTGCCGGTGCCGGTGATCGAGAAGGTCGGCGACCGCTTCGAGATGGTCTGGGACCGGCCGGGCACGATCGGCAAGGTCCGCGGGTTCTACGGCAACTTCGGGATGCTGCTGCGGGCGCTCGCCTACATTCGCTCGCTAGGTCGCGACGGCCTCAAGGCCATGGCCGAGGGCGCGGTGCTCAACGCCAACTACATTCGCGCGAGCCTCGAAGGCATCTACAACCTGAAGTACACCGGGCCCAGCCTGCACGAGGTCGTGTTCGACGACAGCCGCCAGGCCGCTTTCGGCGTGCATAACGTCGACATCGCCAAGCGGTTGCTCGACCATGGGTTCCACCCGCCGACGATGTCGTTCCCGCTGATCGTGCACGGGGCGCTCATGATCGAGCCGACCGAGAGCGAGGGGATCGGGGAGCTGGATGCCTTCATCGAGGCGATGCGCGCCATCGCGCGGGAAGCCGAGGAAGACCCCGAGCTGCTGCACGGCGCCCCGTACACGACGCCGGTCCGGCGCCTCGACGAGGTACGGGCCGCGCGGCAACCGGTGCTGCGCTGGCGACGCACCTGACTTCCTGATCGCGCGTCGTTCCGCCCGGTCGGGCGGGGCGCTCGCGGGACGGAAATGGCGAGATCCGGGTCTCCGGGCCGATGCAAGCCGCGGTCTGACCGAGAGCTGTCAGGTTCCCGGGCTCGACTCGCGCGTTTCGGCCCGCGGCCGCTCGGGTGGGGGGAAGAGCAACATCACCGCTGCCGCCAGCCACATCGGCAGGTCGCGCAGGACCAGCAGCCAGGCGTTTTGCGTGTCGGTCGCCGAGGTGGAGAAGCAGCCGCACGCCACGTTGAGCCCGCGCGCGGCGTTGATGCCGAGGGCGACGATGAAACCCGTGAGCATGAGAGTGGCCCAGAACGCCCCGGCCCGTCGCTTGACGCCGGTGAGGAGCGTCAGACCCACCAGCAGCTCCATCCACGGCATGAAGATCGCAATGAGGTTGATCGGCCCGTTCGGCAGGAGCTGGTAGCCCCAGATGATCGTGACCAGGGGTCGAGGATCGATCAGCTTGTCCTTGGCCGCATAGAGGAAGACGGCGCCCAGTGCGAGGCCGAGCGCGCGGTGGAGCCAGACGTTTCGCAGCCGCTTCACGGCGCCACCTCCACCTCGAACCCGGCAGCCTCCCAGGCGGGAAACCCGCCGACCATGACAAACGGCGGCTGCACCCCCCGGCGATGGAGCTCCTGCGCCATGAGCTGCTCGAGGTCCCCCTCGTCGTCGCGCCCGTAAATGATCACGGCGTCCGCCTGCTGCAGCTCGGCGAGCCGCTCCGCGGTCAGGAACGAGGCGAGGTCGGTGTACTCGACGTGCCACGCCCCCGGGATTCGCCCTGCGGCCCCGTCCTCCGCCGGCCGCGTGTCGAGCACGACCACCCTCGGCAGCGAGCTCCAGAGCGTCTCTGCCGTCCCGACGTCGAGGAGTCGGAAATCGACGTTTACCATGGGTGGCTGTTGCCCCTGGCCCCACCACGGGAGGCGGTGGGGCCGGAGCTGGTTGGCGGCCGCTCCCAGCCCGAGCGTGAGGGCGAGCAGGAGCGCAGCGTCGCGAGCCAGCGTTCTCATCGCGGCTCGTTCAAGCAAGACGCGTGCCCTTGCCATCTATGGAAATGCGAGCCGGGATGCCGAAACGGCCCGTGGCCTGTGCTATCTTTGGCCGACGGAGGCGGACCGGTGACCACTGAATGGATCGAGTCGAACCTCGAGGCGTACCGCGGGTTGACCGAGGTGCTCGTGGCGCTCCGCGCCAGGCTGCGGGCCGATCTCGAGGCGGGGTACGGCGAGGAATGGCTGGCGCGCGGCGTCCCCCCACCTGTCCAGGAACGGCTGGCAGGCAAGAAGGACCGCGAGGACACGGTGGCGTGGTATTCCAGTGGCGAGAGGGAACTGTTCGAGTACGTCGATTTCCTCGACATCGCCGAGATCCTGGACGGTCAGGGAGCGGGGATCGAACTGCTCGCCGGAGTTTTCCCGCAGGCGCAGATCCTCCGCGCCCGCCTCATGGAACTCCAGGTCGTGGCGCAAAAGCTCGGACTGGCGCACGAAGTGGTGGAGGAAGAGCTGGCGCTGTTGGCGAACCTGCGGAGCCGCCTCAACCTGGCGCCGGCGCAGCCGCGCCGCCCGGCGGCGGCCCCTGCCGCGGCCAGCGAGGCCGCGCCACGGAAGGCCGAGGCGCCGCCGGTCCAGCCGCGACCCGCGCCGCAGGAGCCGGCGTCCCCGCCGCCCTCTCCGGAGCCGGCCAGGCCGGCTGCGACGCACCAGCCGATCCCGGTGGCGATGCCGACCCCCGCTCCTTCGGCTCCCCGAACCATTCCTGCCTCCGACGGCCCGCGCTCGGCACCGCCGGCCCCGTCGTTCGACGATGTCGTGCAGGCGCTCGACCGGCGCCAGAGCCCGGTCGTGCTGCGAGCGCTCTATGCCGAGATCATGGCGGCGGCCGAGGCGGTGTGGTCGCGCGGCATCGCTTCCAGTCTCAAGGTCTGGTACGCGGTGCGCGAGAGCCCCTGGTACCAGGAGCAGTTCGTGCCTCTCGGGCTCAAGCCCGTGTCCGACTTCTACAGCGTGATCGAGGATCTGCAGACCACCCTCGGGAGTTCGGCGCCCAAGGAAAAGGTCCACGAGTTCCTCAACAGCCGGGCGTTCGCACAGGTGCTGCTGAGCTTGCGCGAACTCTTCCAGCGCGCCCTCAAGACCTGACGGACCCGCTGCCGGCCGTCAGTGCTGCCGGGCGGGATCGGAGGCCGCCAGCTCCTCGATGAGGGCCTGGACTTCCAGGTTGAGCCCCTGGCGACGGAACAACACCGCGTGGAGCTGGCGCCTCAGCGCTTCCCCCTCGGCCATCACGGCCTCGAGCCGCGCCGGTTCGACGGCCGCCGCTTGCGGCACCGGGTGCAGGCCCATCTCCATCAAGCGGAACGCCAGCATCAGCGCGGTGCGCCACAGCCCCTCGGGCACCGCGTTGGGCCGGCTCGGGTCGCGGTCGACCTGCCGATAGAACAGGTTGCACTTGGCGAGCTGGCTCGGGTGCGCGGCCAGGGCGGCACCGAGCGCGGACTCGACCAGGAACGACCCGCTGCGTACCGGAGCGGGGGCGGCGGTCGTCGTCCGCAGCACGGTGCTGGACACGATGTCGGCCACCGTCGAGAGGTCCTGGCCGTCGTTGACCACGAGCAAGCGCAGCAGGATCACCCCGAGAGAAAAGGCGTCGTCACAGTCGGTGAGCTGGGGGTAGACGCGATAGCGGACGAGCGGTAGGAGCATGCCGCCGCTGCGCTCGATGCGGCGGAGCGCGGCGGGGCCGAGCTTCACCGGCTCGGAGGTGATGCGGAGGCCGCCCGCCCCGGCGGTCCGCCGCGGGTCAGGGCGCGCCGGCAGCGAGGCCACACCGAGCTCCTCCCCGCCGTCGGGGATCCCGATCAGGAGCCAGTCCTGGGGAGTGGGCCGGAGGTGGAACCCGTGCGGATCGCGCAGGGTGGCCTCGATCCGACTGCGTCCCGAGCCGTCGCTCTCCCCGATGACGCGCTCGATGAGCAGCTCCGCCCGCCGCCGCGTCTGCATGCCGAATTCGCGCACGCGAGGCGCGGCGAAGGGGACCTTCGTCTCGCGCGGTGGGAGCAGCACCGTGGCAGCGCCGCCCAGCGCCGCCTGGCGCGAGCCCGAGGTGCCGAGCAGGCGGGTCCGGAACCCCCACAGCGCCGGCAGGAGCTCGCCGACGTCACCCGGGTCCACCACCAGGTGGTCGGGGTGGAGGTCGAGGTGCGGCAGCCCCAGCCGGCGGTGGTACTCGCGCACGCACCTGAGGACCTGCAAGAAAAGGTTGAGCTTGAGCGCGAGCACCTCGACGGCGTCGAGGCCGGACCCGTCGTCGCCGAACAGGAAGCCGCCCTCGCTCTCCAACCCGGGCGTTTCCGCCGGAGGCCGACCGCCCAACCGGTCGGCGAGGGCGTCGAGGGTGGCGCGCGACAGTCGCGTCACGATGAACGGGCTCTCGGCCGCCGAAAAGACGCTCCACAGCGGCTGCGAGACGGCGTTGCGGGGCCTCTTCCGGCTGCCGGTCTCGACGGCCGCTCCGCTCCCTCCGAGGCACGACCCGGCCATGGCGCAACGCAGGCAGGGAGGGAGAGGCTCGCCGCCCCCGTCCTCGGCCTGCCGCCGCGCCACCGCCTCCGCCCAGGCGCGCTGCAGCTCCTCGAGGCTTCCCGCGCCCTGGTGCTGCTCGGGCTCGGCTGCTGCCGAGCCCGCCCAGAAGCGGGCGTCGCGGCCCTCCTCCCGGCAGCGCGGGCAGCTCAGAAAGCGCGGCCCCGAGGCGGAGTGGAGCGGCAGGCCGGCGGCTGCCAGCGCCGCGTCGTCACGGCACGTCGCGAGCGGCCCCAGGCAGGTCGGGCAGAAGAACGGGAACAGCCGGCGGGACAGCGAGCAAAAGAGCAGGGGAGGGAGTGCCGGAAGAGGAGCCGTGCCGGGCGCCGGCAGGATCAGCTCCGGAAAGCACGGGGGGCCCCCCTGCAGAGTCCCGAGATCGGCGAGAGTGCGGACCCACCACTCATCTCCGGTGGCATCGAGCCCCACGGCCTCTTCCTCGGGGAAGAAGCCTTCGGACGGCTCGTCCTGCCGCAGCTTGACCACGACAGGGGCAACCACGAGGCCGGAAGCCGACACGACCGCCCCGCGCAGACAGCGCGTGTGGGGCGAGTCGCCTGGCAGCTTCACGAAGTTGGCGGAGGGCGAATCGGCCGTTCCCTCCTCGAGTTCGAGGCACACCCCGAACTCGGGGGGCTCGAGCGGGAGCAGCGGGACGAAGCCGGCCGGAGGCGTGAAGGCGCACATCGTGAGCTACCTCGCGGCCTGGGTCCCGAGCACGAGGTCCACGCTCCCTCCGTAAATCGGGAACGCCGGCCTCAGCCGCACCGAGACGTCCCGGAGGTGCACCGCGGCGAGGGCCGGCGCGACCTCCACCTCGACCTCCTCGGGCGAGGGGCCGGGCTCCGCGGTGGCCAGGAACGCGAGGAGGGCGCGGTGCACGCGCTCCTTGACGGCCTCCTCGCCGGCGCCGGCGGGGCAGGCGCGAGCCGCGGACTGCAGCGCCCTGGCCGCCGCCGAAGCGAAGAGCTGATAGGGCAGCGTCGCGGCCCGGAAGCTCGCCGAGGTCGCTTCCTCGCTTTCGTAGCGCGTGACCGCGTGTATGGACGGCGCCGACAGGAAGTACGCGCGGCCCCCGCCGGGGACGCCGACGAGTGGCGCGAACCCGCTCTCCACCAGTTCGAGGGCCTTCTGGTCGGATATGGCCGCCTCCACCGAGATGGCCGCGGGTTCGGCCTTGCCGGGCTTCGCGATGCGGCTCGGCAGGCCGGCGAGCACCGCCGGGCCCTCCGGGCCGGCAGCCGGAAAGCGGAGGCCCTCGGCCAGGTATCCCTGGACGACGACCGCTGCCAGGGCCCATCCTCCCGACCCGAAGAGCGGGCGGTTGGCCGGCCCTGCCGCGGCTGAGTTCCACTCGAAGCCCTCGACCTCGGCCCCCGGCTCGCCCCAGGCCGGCCGCAGGAGCACGCGGTTGAAGGCGAGGGCGAGCCACAGCGAACTCTCGTCCGTGCGCAGCCGGTTCCACTTGGCGTACTCCGGCCCGCGCGACTTGCGGCCGAGGTCGGGCATGGCGGCGGCGAGGCCGAGCTGCTTGACCCCGAAGAACTCCGGCCCGATCTCGCCGACGAACGGCACGCCGAGGCTTGCCGCCATGCGGGCCGCGTGCTGGAGGGCTTCGGTGTCGCGAGGGGAGCGGTCGAACGCGAACCCGAGGGCGACCAGCCCGAGCGGCGGCTCGACCTCGCCGGCGTGCTCGCGCTCGAAGTGCGTGTCGTAAAACGCGTCGAGGAAGTCGTCCTTGGGCGTTGGCTGGAACTCGAGCTGCACCGACCCGCCCGGCTGCACCCGCTCGAGCAGCAGGCCGAGCCCGCGCCAGGCCGCTTCCAGCTCCCGCAGCGCCGGCGCGTCGGCGATGACCCCGAGCTGCAGCGTGAGGTGGTCATCGACGGCGGCGAGCGCCGCCGTCGCGGCGGGCCCGCCGCCGGCGGCGGCAGCGGCAGCCAGCACCACCCCGAGGGGCTCCGAAGCGGCCGGACGGGCCGGAGGCGCCTGCACCATGTCGAGCAGGGAATCGACGGCGGAGCCGCCGGCCGGCGGAGCGGGAACGGCCGCCGCAGGGCGCTTTTGCACGAGGGCGGCAAGCTCGCCGTCGCCCGCCGCCGCGGCAAGACGCTCGGCGAGGGAGCCGGCCCCCGCCGTGCCGCCCACGGCTTGGGCGAGCACCCCTCTGATCCGGAGCAGGCCCGCCGTGAGCGGGTGGGCGCGCGCCAGGCGCTGCGGGGCGAAATCGGCGAGAGCGCGGAACGAGAGGGTGCACGCGAGCTCCGGAGCGCCCACGCCAAGGCGGTTGGGGACGCGGAGCTGCAGCGCCGGTTCGAGCGTCGCCATCGCGGTTTCGAGTTCCCCCGGCTCGATCCGGCGAGGAGCCTCCACCTGCCCTGCCGCGAGGTCGGCCATGACCAGCACGCGGAGCACGGGCCCGGGATGCGGCCCGGGTGGCTGGGGAGCTGCCGGGGTTGTGGCGGTGTCGGAGCTCATGATTCCCTCCTGTCCAGCGTTCGAATCCTCTCCATCATAGCGGACTCCTCCCGGGCGCCAGGGCTCCGTCACCGTGACTGGAAGGCTGAGCGTTAGGAGCGTGATAGGGAGGGGGCTGGACAAGCCGGTCTGGACATGATCGAGATGGAGCATGAAGCCGGGAAGGCTGACAGCGGCGGATAGGGATGTGCTGGGGCAGGTGGTGGTGCGTCCGTGCGCGCGGGAGGAGTGGGCACGGTTTGTCGCCGCGATGCGGGTGCATCACTA
>Ga0209506_1000408_pt1 | contig 58537 bp, 70 predicted proteins | sample AD_JPNHG2_MetaG_FD_184409 | JGI IMG/M metagenome (GOLD analysis project Ga0209506, IMG submission 184409) | Active sludge microbial communities of municipal wastewater-treating anaerobic digesters from Japan - AD_JPNHG2_MetaG (SPAdes) (version 2) | ecosystem: Engineered > Bioreactor > Anaerobic...
AAATAACCAGATATTTAGCTCTATTTTACTCCTTAACTTGATAGGTATGCGGTGTGCTGGTAGAGTTTTATCCGGATCCGGGAATCTTCAAGGGGTATGCGTTCGACATGGAGATTGTAAGGGAGATGATGGAAGCCTATAGGGAAGGATGGAAGGATATTGACTTCGTGATAGACTAGAAATAAAAGTGTAGGCCGTAATTATGGCTCTAAACAACGATTTCTGTATCTCTGAAGATGGGATGATGTTTGAATCGAACAAGTCAGTGTTGTTTTTCCCAGATGATGCCCTCTCAAGGTGTTAACTGTGCAGTTCGAAAAAATGCAGCTTGAATTTGTTGAGTTTTCTTGACTTAAGGGGATCCCTAAGCCTTTATCAACTCAAAGCATTCACATATTTTTCGCACGATATCCCTATGATCATCGCGGGACTTAAAGATTCTTTTGTCTTTAATCTTGTATGTTAGAGGTGCATCTTTTTTTCTGTCTATTTTGTCAAGCAATTGATTGTCTCTGCATTCTTGTGGAACTGTAATACAAAATATTGCTTCCCCTTCATAGTCCCAAAAACCAATCCAATATTTTTTATTTTTAAAATAGAATCCGATATATTCACCAGTACCTTCATAGTTTTTGCCAGGTTTTATTGATGAAAAATATGTTTTTTCAGGACATTTGTTTTTCATCATATTGCGTGTAATACTTAAAAAACTCCGCTTTATATTATATTCAATATCTCTACTGTTTATAATTTTAGAGTTCATAATTTCAGGTTTAAATTGAGAGTAGTCTTCCCAAAGACAAATATTGAGAAACAATAAATACTCAGCCATTAAACACGATTTATTATATCTTTTTAGTATGTCCTTTAGATCATTCCAGAATATCAATTGAGTGGTGATCTTGTTGTAAATACGCTGATTCTCACCACTTGAACATAGATTTAAGATTTCTTGTATTTTTTCGTTTGCTTCTGTCTCTCTATCTTTTGGACAAATCAAAACTAGATAAGGTTTATTTGCCTCTTCTTTCGACAATTTTTTTGCATATCGTTCAAGTTGATTTGGCTGAAAATCTGCCCAGATTTTATTTTCGATAAAAATCAAAACATCATCGAATGATATCTGCAAATCGATGCGGCTGTTTGGGTCATCTTCGTTTTGCTTGTCATACGGAACTTCTGTTTCTATTGTTATATCAGTATCGTCCCCTATCTTGAGTTCATTATCTATCCTTTGTAGAAATTCTTTGAGAAGCTCCCTGTCTCTATCGAAAAAATATTTCAAAAGAGCCGAAGTCATATTTTCTGTTTTTTTCCCTTCAACACATTCCAAAAATGATTCTGTATTTTTCATCTTATCCCTCTCTTTTGTCGTTTCTCTTATGTTTTGGCTATGATAGGTGAACTTCTTAAAATTTCAAGCTTCCACGCCAACCCATTCACTTGGTCCCCATGATATTTAGTTGATATACGTAGGTGTAGCGCCTGATCATTGATTGAGGAATGTAATCACGAGGATCAAAAATGATCCTTTTAATATCTTCTACAAGATAGTTCTGATTCGGGATGATAATTATTCCTGTATGCTTCTTAAGCTCTTTGTCCTCAAAAATCGGTAATGCATGTGATGGGACAAAATTAAAAGGCGTACTTTTGTTACGTGAATTGATATAAAACTGGACAAAAAAAGATAGAACAGCTAAAGAAAAAAATATCAATGACGATAATTTAAGTAACTTTTGAATCTGCGTTTTTGAATGTATATAGTTCATTTTATATTTGGGGACTGTGTAAACTTAACAAGTCGTTTTTTTATGATTTTCAAAAGCAATTGATCAAATCTTTTCTAATAAAATACAAAAGATATTGAAAAAATAAAGAAGGCTATCCATTAAAACAAAATTTTTTATAAAATCAAAAAAGTATGCCATATTATGTTAGGCTGTGGAAATCTTTTCGGTTCATTTACAATTGCTATGATATACACGGACAGTTTATGCAACAATAGAAGGATTTTTCAAGATTATCAAACAAAATCTCAGTATAAAAACATTTGATAGGACTGACAAAATATCCAGCAGAGTAATTGGATGGAGATGTCGAAAACGCCAAATAAAATCTTAAGAAAAAATTATCGATTGCCACAATTTGTATTTTGGGGTTGATTGAAGCATAACATTTAGTTAAATCGTCAAATATATCCCCAATTTTATGCTGGTTAATAATACGGCACAATGGAGACAGTGTCAAAAAATTTGGTTTATTAGGTGTTGCGATGCCTAAGTCAACGGATATTTTTGTTTTCCAATCTCCTCTGCAATAATGTCTGACTTTTTTAATCTCACTTCCGTTTGAGGTAAGAATTTTAGAAATATAATATATTTTTTTTGTTTCGGGGTAGCCTGTTTTACGGGAGGATTTTCCCCACACTACATCCTCATAATAGGAGGTAACCAACATTTTGTCATCAGACAGTTGTAATGCGACATCGGGTTTACTCCATTTTGGTGGAGGTGCAGAAAGCCATTCTTTCGGTGTCAAAGCAATTTTTTGTAATTCGTTATATTCTCTGATATTTTGTTCCCGCTGACGTTGTTTTTCTATATAAAGATTCAAGTATTTTTCACCTCCCTCCTGAAAATCCGGACAATAATAACCTCGTATTTTTTTTCTTGTTCTGATGGAAGGTATCGGATAGAACTCACTAATTATTTTGCGAGCTTGTTTTACTGTTAATTTTTCTTTTTTATAGTCCCATATTTTTAATATATTTTTTGAAGATTCGTTATTATATCGTGTTATTTTTTTTAGGTCGTCAATTTTTACTCCACGTGATGCCCAGAAATTTTTGAGATTTGGTTTCATTTTTTTCTCCGTTTATTCATTCTACCCTTAGAGTGTTAAAAATCGATTTTTTTTACACAAGAAGCAGGGGGGGGGTGGTTGATATTTTGAGCTGTCTGGTGCTAATAGCGCCGGCGGGAGTAACAGAATAATTCTGGTGGAATTTCAGGGGGTAGAGCGGAGTATGGACGAATAGTTAAACAGATTCTTTTTCCAACTAAAAAAACAAACGGATACCGTTGTTTGGAGAAAAAATCTCATTGAACAGCTGGCTCCGAGCCAGAATAATGTGTTTAGGGTAAAAGATTTGGTCAAAAAATAGTAAAAAAAAATAGCGGGGTTTATCCCGCTATTTCCCAGAACGACAATGTTCAGAGGTCGTTCTGTTCCTTGCCCGTAGGCTAAATTGAAATGCACATCTGAGATTAATATGGACTGAAAACAAAAAAAATCAAGAAAAGATTAAATTTTTCTTTTTGAGAACGTTTTCAATATTTTTTTTTCTCTTTTTTCTTCTTGAAAGTTACTATTTTTGAGGATAAATATATTTGATGCTGAGACATAAAGTTTATTTCTTTCTATTCCTGTTTTTTTATCGAGCCAAATGTTCATTTTGAGTTGTCCTTCGACATTGATTTGGTCATTTTTTTTGATATTTAGTTTTTGAATGGTGTTAGCGAGAGAATCCCAAGCCTCGATATCGATTATGACAAAAGAGCTATCGTGTTGGTTATTTTTTACTATGAGTTTTATTTGGCAGAGTCTGTGGTCGTGAATAGTTTTAAATAAGGGGTTATTAGTGATTGTGCCTGATAAAAAGATGAAGTTCATACTATTTATGGGGTTAAGTTTTTATTGAATATTCTTCTTCTTTTTCATATTGATTTTCAAAATCATTTGAATTTTGGTTTATGCACTCTTGGGGACATATAATCTGATCGATAATGGTGTCCAGATTTGCGAGGTGTATAAAATCGCATATTGCTTTTTGTATTTTTTCTATCTTTTCTCTTAATTCTTTTCCGGACTGTCCCCATGAGCCTATGTAAACGTCGCTGGTTGGTTCTATGCCGAAGGCGGAAGAGAGGGCATAAGAGAAAGCCTCAGCTTCGCCTTCAATTGAAGATCGTTGTTTTTCAAGGTCTTCAAGTGGTTTATCTTTGTGCATGAAAAAGTGTCCGCATTCGTGGAAGAGTGTTTTGAGTTTTCCTTCATTGGGTAGGCTATCGACAATTTCTATGGTATTGCTTTTTGGGTTAAAGGCGCCTTTCACAGATTGCTGTCCGGAAACGTTAGGGACGAAAACTATATTGACATTGCATTTTTCTTTGATGTTTTTTATGGTTTTTTCTAATATTTCCTGGCTTACTTTTCCTTTGACGTGATACCATTTATTGAAAAGTCCTAATTCTTTTGCATTTGTTTGGTTTATATCGAAGACTTTTCCGATTATGAAGCCTGTGCATACTTTGATATTGTTGCTGTCTTTGTCGAGAATGGGGATTTTTTGTTTATTTTCATCAAGAATGAAGTTGCCATTATCATCTTTGAGGTATTGATTTACTTTGATTGGGACGAAAACGTCGTAGGCTTTTTCTCCTGGTTTTATTCTGACCTGTTTTCCGTTGACTTTGATTGTAGTCCATCGTTTAAAAGAGGCAAACTGTTCGACGTAGGTTCCTCTTGCACATGCTTGCAGGCTGAGATAACAGTTATTGAAGAATGAAAATCTATGGAACCGACCAAAGAAAGAGAACATATCCAGGATATTTTTTTTTGTTTCTGGAGAGTCCAGTTTTTTTGCCAATTCGTCGAGGCGTGTATGGAAGTCTTTTATTATTTGGTTATTTCTGTTGATTGTTGTTTGTTTTTTTGTTGTGTTATATTTAGAAACTTGTTCTTGTAGTTTTATTTGATTTTCCATATTAATATTCGAGGAATATGGGGAGATTCCGTTGAGTGCGTTTTGTGTGAGAGTATTATGAGAGAAATAGGACAAAAAGTTATCAGCGCCTAAAACTAAATGGTCTACAAGTTGCATATCAAAACTTTTCAATGCTTTTGCTACGACAGAGGTTATGAACACTTCATTTTGGGTTGGTTCTTCCACTATGCCGTGTGGACATTGGTGTGCGAGTATAACATTAGTTGCGTTATGCCAGATTGCACGTTCCAGGATTTTTCTTGGATAGAACATTGAACTTTCTGAACAGCCAGCTCCGATGTGTGAATCAAAATCTATGATTCTATTTTTTTGGGAAAGGAAGATTGCTATATAGAGAGAATCATCTGTGTTGAGTTTAGACCTGAGGAAATCTACCACTTCTGATGGTGTTTGTATTGGTTTTGATTTTAGTTGTTTCCATTGAAAATCTTCGATAAGTTTTTTTATAGCACAAGCCATATTGAGTTCTGACGTAGTGAAGATGGACTGTGCTTTTGGGTTTTTTCTGAAGATGTCGCAAGGTTTCAAGCCGGCGTGGTGGGCTTCTTTTATTTTTTTTAGTTTATTTTTTGGTGAGATGATGCTGATTAGGAGGTTGAGTGCGTCAAAGTCTGTGGCGATGACGTTTTCTCCGAGAGTTTTAATTTTTTGTGTTAGTTCTTTAGCGTCTTCGATTGCTAATTTGTTCATATTTTTTCTATTTCGTTGATTGCGTTTGTTAATGTTTCTAAAGACTCCTTCAGGTTGCGTGCTACCTCCAGGATGTTATCTGTGAGTTCTGGATCAACATCTGTTAGTGAGAAATAGCAATGTGCCATTATATCTGCGATTATTAGGCTTTCGAGTATTGTTTTTGCCTTTTGGTCATCTTTATAAATTGACTGTTGTTTGTTCGTCATAATTTTCTTCCTTTGTAGAGTTTTGTTTTTTTATAGCTTGGATTATTTCTCTTATGGATCTTAGTCTTATGGGTTGATTTATTTTTTTTTGTTCTTTTTTTGGCGTTGATAGACCCAAATGCCTTCTCCATGCGATATTTAGGAGAATCTCTGCTGAGTTTAACATTTGTTTGATGCGGTTAAAGGTTTCCAGAAATTCTCTGTCTACTTCGGTGAATATTTCTTTTCTGGTTTCCCATGAATGTTGTTGTTGTGCTTGGACTATTTGTCTGCTCGCTGTGCCTGTGTCTGGATAAACAGAGTATACTATTAGTTTGCATCCGTTTTCTTCTGGTGCAACAGCTTTTGATATAGAAAACAAAGCCAATGGAGAGAGTTCTCCGCCAAAACAATATACCAAGAGAGAATTATTTGTTCTGCTTAGGACTCTTGCTTCATCTAAGCCATAGAGCATTTTATGGGTAAGTATTTCGTCGCCTGTTAGTCTTGTTAGTTTTCCTGTTTGAATGGAGTATTTAGCTTTTTTTGGTAGTTTTTGAATGACATTATTGAGGAATTTTTGGAGTGCGTTTTTTTGTTGTTCTTCTGACAGTAAAAAAATTTGTTTAAAGTTCAATTGGGAAAAATGAATGCACCTATGGGCAAATCTATCTATTTGCTGTGGGGTTGCATTTATTTCTAAACAAGTTAATGTTTTCATGTTTTACATGGAGTTATTTTTAATTTTTTCTGCTTCTTTTATTGTATTGAGGTCGAAGCTGTCGAGGTCAACATGTTCATGGTTTTCCAGTTTTTTCAAGAGCTCGACGGTTTTTTCATCGAGGACGTATTCTTTTCTATCGGTAAACTCGGATTTTTTGCCGAGATTCCATTTGTTGACAGGTCTGAAGTAGCCACACACACGACTCCATACCTCACATTTTTTTCCACATTTCATAACGCCTCCTATGTTTTTATCTGATTGTCATTTTCGAGAAAAAATTTATTGTTCTCGAGCCATTTATTGAACAATTTTTGTTCAGCATCAGTTGCATCTATTACTGAATATTGTAACCAAACCCAAGCTACAGTATCAATTGGCACATATTTTTTTGCTTCCCGGTCTTCGACCAGTATAATTGGAGTCCCGTATGATGAGAAAGAACTGTTTGTAGTTATTTGGGCATTAGTTGTTACCCACTCATCTTTAGTTATATCCAGATATTTTACTTTCATGTTTTACTCCTGAATATTTAGTTTATTTACTTCTGTTTCATTTTGGTCATTTCCGAATGAAAAGAAGTCTTGTTTTCGTTCTTTTTGTGGTATTGTATTGACTTTTGTATTTGTATTTTTATTATTGAATTTATTTGATTTATTGGTTTGTTTTTGATTTGCTTTTTGCTCTGTCTTTTGAGGTTGTTTTTCTTGTGTGTTAGTCTGTGTAGCAGCTATGCGATTAGGTTGTATTACAGATATTACGTCGGGAACGAGATTCAAGAACCAGTTTTCTCCTTTTTTTCTGGCGGCGAAATGTCCTTCAAATTTTATTTTGCTATCTTCTTCGAGTCCTTTCAATTTTACGGCGGTATCAGCATCTACCACGAAGCTGATAGGTGTTTGCTTTAGTATTTTATTTTCTGAGTCTGTGTTTCCTATATATGTATTTTGGACAGCTTCTACCAGGCACAGTTTAGGGTTTGTTTCAAAACGATTTATAGAAATCAGGTCCACATTGTCAAACCTGATATTTGTGCTTGGCGGATTTTGTGCTGTTGTATCTACAAATTTAGCGGAAACATAGTAACCGGATTTATTTCTGTATGTGTATCCAGAAATATTTACGTTTTGTTTTTTGTTGAAAGCGTCGAGCAGACGTTTTTGAACCCGTTCACCAGCGCCTATGCAGTTTACGATACAGTGTCCTGCATTGACACGTGCGATGACCGTCGGTATATTTTTTTCTCCCACGTTTACTACAGAATTTTTTATAGAAACGATTTTACCACAAATGACGGTGTTATTTGTGTTGTTTGTGTTGTTCGTGTTGTTGTTTTTGTTTGATGTTGACTGTGCATTCATTAGACACCTCTTTATTTTTGGGTTTTCTTTTATAGTGTTATCTGTTTTGTTTTTTTTTTAATTTCAGCCAGACATTTCAAGTCCTCATTGAAATCTTTTTTAGTTGATTTTATAATCGAGCAAGAGCCAAACTCATTGATGAAATATCGGTCGAAGTTTTTTCCTTCTTTATCGTTATCGAAGGCGAGGATTAGGTTTGGTATATTTTTTATGACTGGGTGAGATGCAGAGAGTTTTCCGTCTTCTTTTCGTATGAGGGGGTTTCCGCCGAAAGCGATAAGGGTTTCGTTTTTCCAAAGTCCCAGGTCAATGAAAGACAGCAGGTCAATTACACCCTCGAACAAAACAGCTGTAGAGGTATTTCCTTTCCAAATAAAAGCGCTTTCTTTTTTTTGTGAGCCATAGCTGAATTTTTTGAACCCCCTTTTGCCTGTGAGGTGTATATTTTGGTATGCTAAAGTGGTTCCGTCAATGTTTTGATAGACGAATGTAATAGATTTCCGCTTTTCATAGTTTTGTTCATCGAGGAAGAATTTTTCTTCCGATGGATAGGCTAATCCTGAATCAAATAAGCGCTTAACGGTTATCGGAGACAAGCACCGTTCTTCTATTAGGTATTTTTCGGCATCGGCTCTGTTTTCTGGTTTATAGATAGGTCTGAAGAGTTTTTTTTGTTTATGTTCTGGTTCTGTGTAAGAATAGTGAGTAATGACGAAGTTTTTTGGGTTGACACCTGTCATATACTTTAGTATGTCAAGAGCTTCTTTGAACGTTTTGTTTTCTGAGCACATAATGAACGAGATAGGTCCAATGCCTTTCATGTGTTCTGAACCAGGTTTGAATGCATTGAACAGTTGATTAGTTATAAAAACAGAAAGGTTGCCTCTTCGGAATTTTCTACGATCCTGTGTGTCTCGTATCCATCCGAGTTTTTCTGCAATTTCTTCAACTGGAAAAGCGCATATCATGGTTTACTCTGCTGAAAGAGATAGTTGGGTTACTTTTTTGATTTGGTAGGTGTCAGGGCTAATTTCTTCGCACACAGCGATTATTTTTTGAATGCTCCACTTATAGAGCATATCGAGGATATTCCCTTCGTCGTGAATTCTAACTGCGATTTTGGCTTTTTTTAGTAGTTGTGTTGTGCCGTCGTTTTCATCTTCCACCATGACTCCCATCATGGCAATACCGTTTGTTTTTACTACTGGTGCACCTATCAGGAAGAATTTCTTTTGAACTTGTTTTTGCTTACTCATTTTTTGTTCTCCTTATTTAGACTTTTATGTTATTTTCGTTTGTGTTTTCTATAATTTCCTGTGCGTTTTGGTATATCCTGGTTGTAACTACGTTTGATATTGTTTCAGCGATGAGTTCGGGGATTAAGCTGGGCATGATTATAAAGTTTCGGTTAAAGATGGTTTCTATCGCTTTTGGTATAATACCAGGACCATAACCTATTCCGAAAGAAGTCCATCCTGAATTAGCCATTTTTCTCATAGCCAACCTTGAGGAAAGTAGGGCTGTGTTTTTCATAGCCAACCTTGAGGAAAGTAGGGCTGTGTTTTCACAGCTTGAAAATCCTTTTAACTTTGTTATTTCTTCTCCTGTTTCTTTCATGCTATTTTTTATGGTTTTGTCGTAAGTGGAGGCTGTTGGTTGTCCATCGGTTATCACGAAGAAAAATCTGTCGTTAGCTTTTGGGTCTACGCCATATTTTTCATCCAAGAAATCTTTCACGGTCAAGACAGATGTAGAAAGCTGTGTAGAATGAAATCTAATAACGTCTGTTCTATAAATAGCGAGGGGGGAGCTTAGTATATATAGATCAGTTGAGAAGGCGAAACAATCTGTGTTTATGCCCTGATACCTTAAACCGGTTGAGATACCGCAGGTCATGGATGCAACTTTACCGTAAAAACCAATCATAGAGCCAGAGACGTCCACGAGAAGGGCAACTTTATATTTTCCCTTTTTCATTTTGTAACTCAAATCTTCTTTCCATATATTAGGTTTACTTGAGAGGGGGTAGTTGCATAACGAAAGGTCGTCGAGTTCACCTGAATTTGTTCCGTGAAGGACGTGTTTTAGATTTTTTCTAACTCTTATAATCTTACCTGATACAAATTCTGCTATTTCGTGTGCATTTTCATCTTTTTCAAATTCGGCGAAGCATTCCGGCGTTGTCTCAACAGAAATAACGGAAGAATTTTCAAGACGAATACTGAATTTATTTTCGCTATTTCCCTTCAAATCAACACATAGCATATCTCGCATTTCTCTTGCATCGTTCACAAACAATGACTTATAAGATTTGTTCTGGTCTATAATAGAGTTTTCACAATTTACAACCTCCTCAATAAAAATATTTGAGGAAGATTCGTTTAGTTTTTTTATAAAATCATCATCATTTGCTTCCTGGCTTTTTTCCTGGTTATTATTTTGTTCTTCCTTATTATTTTGTTCTTCCTGGTTATCTTGTTCTTTCTGTTCTTTTTGGTTATCCTGGTTTTGCTGATTATCCTGTTGTTGCTCCTGTTGCTTTTTTATATATTTTAGTAAAAGGTTGACTATTTCAATAGTTTTTTTTGCATTAGATATATTTTCGTTTTCGGCTATATTGAAAGCGTTTATCAGGAGTGTTTTTATATTTTTATCATTAATTTTTGCATTTTTGATAATACCGATGTTACCGCTTTCTATTGCGGCAGACAATAGATCAAAATAAGTTTGATTTTTTTTAGAGAATAATCGTTTTACGAGGATAGCATCAAAATACGACTCGAATTTCCAGCCATCTTTCAAGACTTCTTTTCTTGCGGTGGCATTTTCAAGGGTATGATATATAGAAAAGACAGGGAAGCCTCTCACTTCTTCTTGTTCTTGAAACTGTATTAAAGTTCTTATATCTTCGGGATTTTCTCCTTTTTCTGCACGTTTAGCAGTCAAAAGCATCAAGCCACCGAGAGAACGGGTGTCGAGTTTTTTTACCAGGCTTGGACGAAAAACTATAGAAGGGACGTCGCCTTCTTTGTTTGGTTTTACTATTAGAGCTCCTCCAGAGTAGTCATTAGAGAACAAAACTCTGACATTTCTTTTGAGTGGATAGTTTATGAGTTTTCCGATTGTGGCGACTTTTTCAATGGGAAAATCAGTTTGAGTGTTTGTAAGTTTCTCCCATTCTTTCAGGTGGTCAAACGAATTTTTTTTGTTGATTTTCAAAGAAACCTTCATACATAAATTCCTTACTTTTACTTAATGCCTTCCCCTATTTTTCCAAGCAAGGCACCTGATACAACCTGCAAATCTTCATTACTTCCATCAACTTTTTTGAAAAAGTTCAGGATAGTATATTTTAGTGATTGCGGGTTGTTGCCTGTATAGACGAGTCCTCTTGCGGCATTGATAGTGTTTCTTATGCTCCATGTTGTTTTTCTGATGCCGAATTTATTTTCTTTTGCATTATTTCTTACTGCGTTTGCTACCTCCACGAGGATGTCCAGCATTTTTTCATCTATGCCAGGAACCTCTGCTTTGACTATATCTTTTTCTTTTTCTGGGGTTGGGTAATCGAACATGACTGAATAGTTTACCCTATCAGCGAGGGCTGAGTCAAGATAGTCTGTAACTCCTGTATATGAGCTTCCTTCATTGAGTGTCATAAATACTGCGATATTTTTTCCCATTTTGACATCACGACGAAGAGGTGCTACGTGGACTTTACCGGAGAAATCGAACAGTGGTAGCAATGGGTTAAGAATGGATATGTCCTGAACGCGATTGATCTCGTCGAGGACAATAGTGCAGTTTCCTTTTTCAAGGAAATTTACGAGAACTGAGGGTGTAAAAGATGTTTGTCCATCTTTTAGGTGGCGTTCTCCGAACCATTTTTCGGCGTCTCGTATAGTAGAGCAGTCAACACGGAGGAAAGGCAGGTTATTTTTGAAGGCATAGTATTGGCACGAGAGTGTTTTTCCTGTGCCATGCAAGCCTCTGACCATAGTGAGAACAAACCCGTTATCCTGGCGTTGTTTTTCGATTAGTTCAGAGAAGAGCATTTCGATATCTTGGTTGGAGACGAAATTTAGTTTTGATATTTTTTCTTGGAAGAAGAAAGTTTCTGATTCTGATTCTGATTCTGTTTTTTTAGGTTCGTTAAGTTGGTTTTGGGGGATTGGGGTATCTTTTTCGTGTAATGAGAATTTTTCTTGAAATTCTTTTTCTACCGCTTCTCTGATTTCTTGTTCTATTTTTTTTCTTAGTTGTTCGATTTCTTCCTGATGTTTTTCTTTGAGTTCTGTGATGTATTTGACGGGGTTATTGAGGATTTTTAGCGCCTCAGCCTGGTCTATTTTTTGTTCACTCATTGTTGGTTCTCCTTGTTAGATTTTGAATAATTCGCCTTCTTCTTGTTCTTGTTTTTGTTTCAATGCTATATCGATGAGTTTTTCTCCGTTTGGTAATCTGAAGCAGATGTGTTTAAACTCTCTTATCTTTCCGTCCTCTGCGAAGACGGGGGCGGATTCTGCTGTAAGTATTTTCCCCCATTTATTGGGGTCTTTCGCATACTCATACCCAACTCTCATAGCCAGTGTTTGGGGTAAAACTATGATAGCAAAATCGTAGCCGTGAATTGCGTTTTCTACGGACTGAAGATCGCTGAATGTTATATTTTTTTGTTCCAGCTCAAATGGTGTGCTGAAACAGTTTCTGAGTTCATCTACCTGTTGTTGTGTTGGTGCGTGTCTGCTTGCAAAAAGGATTTTCATTGTTTACCTCCGTGCGTGTTATATTTTTATACTATTTTCTTCTTCTTTGTTTTCTTGTTGATAGAAAAATGCGTAGCGGCAGTGATAACCGTGTGGGACATATATAGGTGTTAGTGGTTTTCCTTTTTCATCAGCGACGATTATTGCGTCGCCGGTGTTTGAATACGCGCCACCTTCTTCCCAAATGGCTGGAAATCCTTTTTTAGTTTTTTCTAACGGAAAAGTATTCATATTGTATTTACTGTTTGTTCGTTTTTGTTTTGGTTTATTTGTTCTATTTCGGCAGAAGTGTTTGCTGTAATTTTCACCGGCGGAGGTAGTGTATTAGTGGTATTATTAGTTTGTTGCTCTGTATCATCTACTACGATGAGTGCGTCTTTTGAGGTGTTCTTTTTAATGTCTGGAGAATTTTTTCTTTGCTCGCAGATATTTTTGACTTCTTCCATGTTTTGGGCATTGTTAAACATGGTGATGAGTTCGGGGTAATCGTTTGTTACGGCGTATGCGTTTAGGTATGCAGAAAATCTTTTCCAGCCTTCATGTAGTTCGTTTGATTTGACGGAGTATGCTTTTATGCCTCCACGTTCATTGTCTATTTTTATAACGAATGCGAGTGGTTCTACGATTTTTTTACCATCCGAGAAAAACCTTAGTCCTTTTATATATGCGGCGAGTTGTGAAGTTTCGTTAGGGTAGGGAGCTTTCCAGTTTTCAAATTTTTTTCTTGTTGTAGTTTTGAAGTCAATTAGATAGTTTTTTCCTTCTTTTGTTGTAAGGGTCATGTCAATTGTTCCGCCGTATCCGTTAGCGGCAAAGGGGACTTCACTTTGTAATGTAAACCCGTCGCCAAAGGTTTGGTTGAGCAAGAGATTGATTCTCCCGATATATTTGAAGGCAATACTATCCACGCTTGGGACGCTTTTTTTATTGATGAAATCTTCGATAGCTTTGTGTATTTCCACACCGGTTTGCATAGCTACGTTTTGTTCACGCATTAAGTCTTCGACCAGACTATATGTCTCATCAAACGTTTCTTGTGTTCCCTTGTAGAAGTTAAGCACTTCCGGCGCAGATAATATGGCTTTTAGAACCTGTTGTTTTTCCCACTGAGACAGGGAATAATTGGAAACAATACTGTTGATAGAGGTTACTGATGGCAATAGTCCCCATTTTTTAGCTTCTCTCAATGTTGTTTCCTTTTGCTCCCCTTTCTGGGTTAAGTAAGTGAAGCATTTTGTTCCGTCATACTTATAGAAGTGTCCCATTGTTACCCCTCTTTTTTTTTATTTATTCTTTTTCCTTCCTCTTTCTATCTGTCTATATATATATATGTTTTAGAAAAAGTCAAGTAAAATTTTTCATTTTTTTCAAAATTTTTAATTTAGGACTTGACAGAAATCGGATTAAGGGCAATATTTATGACAAGAAAAAGGAAGTTCACGATGATTCCTCAAGTTTTCAAGAATATAGTAAAAGAAAAGCGGGAGAGAGCCAGGTTTGTTTTTGTTCCTGGCAAGAGATATTTTTATTGTGTGCATACTCAATTTCCTGAGTGTTTTATGTTGTTGAATGACAAAGGGATATGTCGTCCTCATTTTTTTGACAAGCGGGTTGGGGAGAAATTATCTGAAGATTACAAGGTATCGCTAATGATCACGGCATTACAGACTTGTATATTTTCCATGTATGAAAATATAAACAAAAAAATAAACAAGGAGAGAAAAAATGAGGACAGAGAATGAAAAGGTATTTCTGGAGGAGATTTGTCCGGAGTTAGATAAATGTGCGTGGCATATTCGACCTAAGAGAGGAGAAGATATAGAGGACATAAAACAGGAGCTAAAAGCCTGTGCGGTATGGATAATAGACTGGTTGGAGAAAAAAGCTGAGATGAATGCGAAGAGAGCTGGGAAGGATTTGGACTCGTCTCCGTTGATAAAGTTTCCTCGTGCCATTGTGCAACGTTCGGTCAGGTATATAATTTCTGGTCGTCGTTTTTTCAATCAAAAAAAAAGTGATGTGATGCAGGTTGAAAGGGATAGTGGAGATATTTTAGAGTATAACGATGAGATCGTTGAGCATGCTTCTACTGCGTATTTTTCTCCGTTCAAGATGGTTCAGATGAAGTTAGATTTTGAGTTAATTGAGAAGAAGGTAGGGGAAACAAATATGCGAATCATAGACATGCTTTTAGGTGGGTATAAACAGAGGGATATAGCGGAGGAATTAGGTTTTACTGACGCTAAGATGAGTAATCATATAAAACAGTTATTTTCGGAGATAAGGTTACTTTTAGGAATACCGACTGAAGAAGATAATGTTATTGGTGAAGCTGACGATGAAAATTTTGAAGACCTTGAGTTATTTTCGTATCAGAATGAAAATACATTAAGGGAGGAGGAAGAGGAAAGAGGTGTATGTATATAAACTCCCTTATATAGTATAGACTTACCTATTCCTCCTTAGTTATGAAAGTGGACCGAATGGTGGCAATATCGGGGATAGCCTTTACTTGCCACCGCAGTATGCGGATACCGGCAGAGGAAAGAGCTTTATCTTTTTTCACATCGGCGATTTGACGATCTTCTTTTTGGTGTGTGTCGTCGTCCAGTTCAATGACGGAAACGACGCTGGAATCTTTCTTGCATACAACGAAATCAACGCTCATGCGGTTGATTCGATTATGCCAGGACAGATAGTTGTTACCCTTCTTGACGCCGAGCAGGCGTGAGAGTTGGACTTGGGCGAGGATGATGTAATCTGGTAATGCCTGGACAAGGCGGAAGTATAAGACTAATTCGGGTTGGGAAAGTGGTTTTTTGGCGTAAAATGGATATGATTCATCGGGGTTGCCGTCTTGTGGTTTGAGTCTGAGGACTGCCAGGACAGTAACAACTGCGATTACGATGACTGCGACTAAAGTCAGAATAATTGTGCTCATTTCTTTTTTCCTTGAGAGTTATTGGATTTTTTCTATTCTTTTGAAATCTTCGTAGCATGCCTTACAAAGGGACGCTTTTTTTCCTTTTTCGAGTTCGATCAAATAGAAATCTTTTGTGCAGTCAACGAGGCATGCAAAACATAGTATTTTGTTTTCTTTTAGTCCGTCCAGGACTGCCTCCATTCTGTTTTTGATTTCATTCATTTTCATTGTTTGTAGTGCTTTTTTCAGTTCTTTGTTCATTTTTTACCTCTCTTTTTTTTTGGAGTTTTAGAAATTTTGTGTTATTCCTATTTCTGATTCATTACCTTCAAAAAACTCGTAAGAACCAGTTGGTAGTATTAGGTTGTTTTGAGATGTGAATTTATTGTGGGATTCGTTTCCTGTGATGCACATATTTTCTGTGAGTATTGCTTTTGCTATTAGTTTCCATCCTATTTCTTTTCCGAGATTAATTCTCGATATAAAAATAGTTTTTGTTGTTTTTCCGTTTATTGGGAGAAAAAATTCATTTTTTGATGAGACGAATCTCAGGAATCCGTCCGGAATATTCATTTTTGCTGTATTGCAGGAATTGAGGATAGATATTTTTTTTTGTAGTAATTGAGTTTTTACCTGTGTTATAGTTGTTTTTATTTCGGACAATGTTTTATCGCTGTCCTGGTCTGTTTCTTTTAGAAAATTTTTGATTTGTTCATTGAGACCGGGTTGTTCTATGGTATCCCACAGAAGGGCGGAGGAGTTTTCTTTTTGATTGATAATCAGAAAGGATATGTGTCCGTCTTGATGTAAGACAGCGGAGACGGAAAAACTTGGTAGATTAGCTTCATCACTATCAAGAAAGACCGGACAATAGGCTTTGTTTTCAATTATGTTCATTTTGAACTCCTATTCCTAAGTTGTAGTAAGCGTCTATAAAAACAGTTCCACTTATATTGGGAGAACTGAGAGAAAATATAGTATTATTGTTGTGCTTGACTTTTAGATTATTTTTTGTTTGGAAGGTAAAGAATGGAACCCATCCGAGGGTAACAAAGTCCGTAACATTTTCAGAGAAGAAGATTTCTGTAGTATTTTTATATAGAGGTGCTGAAATAGATATAGTGGTTTCATCACAGATGAAGAAGATATTTCCTTTTCTTATTTTTTTACGTTGCATGGAATTGATTATGGAAGATTGTAGTTTTGTTAGTTCTTTTGTTATAAATTCTTTTTGTTCGTTTATAAATTTTAATGTTTCATCGGGTGTAATTAGACCCAAGTCTTCATCGTCCATGACATCACACTGTTCTTTTGTTCCATATTTTGCGAAGAGGTGTAGTTCGACGGTTCTAAATTCTGAGAGGCTTCCTGTTAGTGTTAGTGTTGTGTCCGAATCAATCTTGATTGGTTTTACTATCAGGAATTTATCTTTTTTTGCGTGAATTGTTCTGATTTGGTATGGTGTCATGGTGATATTTGGTTATAGTTTTCTTTTTCTATTGGTGTTATTAGGTTATTGATATTGATATTTTTTTTTCTTGCCAACATTTCTGATATTCCGCCGCTGAGTAGGGAGCGTTTTAGTCTGTGGTATGTAGTATCACTGATGCCGAGAGCGGTTCTGATTTCTCTGGCGGAGGCTCCGCTTTCGCACATTTTAGCAAAGATTTGCGCTTCTTTTACGTTAGATATTTTTCTTGGTCTTCCGACGACTATGCCTCTGCTGATAGCGGCTTTTATTCCTGATTTTGTTCTTTCTCTGATTATTTCGCATTCAAATTCTGCGAGTGCGGCAAAAATATGGAACACGAGTTTTCCTGTTGGGGTTGATGTATCGATGTTTTCTTTTAGGGACATAAACATGACGCCTTTTTCGCCGAGGTTTTTTACTGTCTGGACGAGGTGGGAGAGGCTACGTCCGAGTCTATCGAGTTTCCAAACTACGAGGACATCGCCTTCTCTGACAAAGTTAAGGCATTTTTGCAATTCTGGTCTATCATTTTTTCGTCCGGATTGTTTTTCTTCAAAAATTTTGACGCAACCTGCTTTTTTCAGGTCATCTATTTGCATGTCTGTTTTTTGTTCTTCTGTGCTAACTCTGGCATATCCTATTATCATCGTTGTTTTCTCCGTTGTTTTCTGTGTTTGTATTTTTTTCGTCTATTGAGTTTGGGGCTTGTTTGAACCATTGTTCTAAGAGGGCTTTCTCGTTGTCTATGATTTCGTTTATGATTGTAGTGTTACGGAGCATTCTTTTTACGTGTTCTGATGCAGGCGCAAATCCCCAGCCTGGATATGGTTCTATAATGTCGTCTGGTTTATATGCCTCGTTGTTGTTGTTATTATTTGCTGGATTTCCTTTGACTAAAACAGGTATTTTGTCGTGTGTTTTTGGGTGTATGTCTGTAATATACCAGCTTGGAGTGAGATTAACGAATATGGGTTTTGGTTTTTTCCAATCATCGAGTATTATTTTCAGGTCGAACTCTATTGCGCTTCTTGCATCATCTTGCGAATAGTTTGCTTCCCTTAGTAAGACATCGTAGTCTGTGTGTCTGTGTCTTGCATAAGCAACGACGGCAAGTATGTGTGCATCTGAACGGTCGGAAAAAATAACAGATTTTTTATTTTCGAAACTATCGCTGATACATTCTTCAATGTATTCATCTGGCATTGAGGGGAAAACTTTTTTTATTTTTTTTGCAAGCTCTTCTTTTTCTTTTTTTATTTCATTTATTTTTTTGATTTGTCTCGCAATTCTCCTTGCTTCGTTTTTTCCTTTATTTTTCTGTATTATTTCTTGCAGTTTTTCCTTGTCTTCGTCTTTTATTATTACACCACAAAAAATCGGTTTATAAAATTTATATTTTTTCTCAAACCCGTTAAACGCTTTGAAATATTCTATTCCGTTTTTTGAACATATTAAGGACAATCTTTTTCCCTCAACGTAGCATAAGCCTTCCGGAATTCTGTTCTGTATATTGAAGGTTCTAAACGAAATTTCCTTTTCATAATAGTTTTTATTTAAAAAGTCATCTATTTTCATTTCACAACTCCATTATTTTTTTTACTATCCTCTTTTCGGCTTTTCTTCTTTCATACTCCTCTTCTTCTTTTGCCCACGCCATAGCTTCGTTTTCATCTTCAAAAAGATATCCGGAGATGGGCAAGTCTGCAATATTTGTTTCTTCATCCATATCTATATTTTCTATATCTTTAAGATCATCTTCTATTATCGATGTTAAAACTTTTTTCCGAAAACTTAACGCTTCCCTGCGTTGTCTCCAGTATCTTTCTTCTGGGACGTCTGGCATTTCAATTTTTTCCATTTTATACCTCTATTTTTTTTTGTTGAGTCAAATTTTTATTATTTTTTTTATTATTTTTTTAAACACCTATTTCGATTATCCTTTTCCATAATTCTTCATACAATAAAAACTCCTCATCACTCAACGGATAAGCTGGGGCTCCTCGCCGCCAAATAATTTTTATCCCCATTTCCTTTGCCGCCTGTTCTGCGGCTTTGCGAAATTTTTCCTGGACCATTTCTATTGTTTCTCCATCGCATAGGGAGCCAGCAACGTTTCTACCCATACAATCCTCCTCATCACTAAGGAATATTTCAGTGATTTCGTTTTCCATTTCATTTTCCTTTATAAGTTTTTCTGTTTTTTTTTCTTTCATTTTTTGACTCCCCTTTTTAGTTATTTTATTGTATATCCTCTATTTTTTCAATAATCCTTATAATTTTATCCAACGTTCCAGTGATGTTTATATATGCGTTTATGTTTCCATTATTGACGTTTCCCTTTATATAGGCATTTATATTACTTTGATTTTTATACACCTTAAAACTTCCGTCAACATTGCTTATTTCTGTGTTTAGTTTTATTTTTTCAAGTTCATTTTTTAGGTCATTCAAAATTTTCTTATCTTCTTTATTTTCTTTCTCATACTTTTCACATTCCAAAAAATATCCGTTAGCCGCATTGTTCATTGCGGTAAGAATTTCGCTTGTATGTGTATACGTTCTTGACAGAAATAGGTTTTCTATCACGTTTTTTACGCCTGAGTAAGAACGATGTTTGGTATGGTATATTAGATTTGGAATATTTAAATCAAATTGATTTACATATATTTTCATTCTGTCTTTCCTAAAATCATCTTTTATAACTTTAAACGTGATGAAATGTTTTTCATTTTGATATTTTTTCAGTTACTTTCTTGCTTTCCTTTTATAGTGTTATTTTATTTGAGTTTTTTCCCCCCCTTCAAAAATCGGTGGTTTTAGACGGTTTGTTACAAAAACATCCAAAAAGGATATTTTAGGTTTTTGGCACAGTGTCAAAAAAAAATATACCAGTTTTGACACAGTAAAAGGGGCTGAACTATCAAAAACTCGCATTTTTTTTGTGCATCAGTAGGGACGGACTGATTTTTTATGATTTCAAGGGGTTAAGATAATTTTGTCTTGAAAGCCAGCTCTAACACATCTTGAAGAGACAACGATATGGGGTTTCTTTGTTGTTCTTCGAGCACCGAATTGATATGTTTGCAGGGTTTTCTTGTCTTCAAAAAAGCCCAGCAGGAACAAACAAAATGTCCTTCTGTCGTAAGAGATACGACATATTCCTTAGATGGGTCTGAGAAAGACGGGACTTTCCATTTTTTTATATATTTATTTTGCATTGTTTTTTCTCCCCATAATTATATGAAGTCTTCTTAGAAACTCAATAAACTGATGTTTCTTTCTAAGATACCTGACTAAAACGTAGTTGGTTTCAATTTCCTGAAATTCCAGACAGCCTTTTCTTAGGTTGATTGTTCCGATTTTTTGTTTCATTTTATCCCCCGTTTTGTTCTACCTTTATAGTGTTATATTGAGCTTTTTTTTGCGGAGGATAGCTGAGCAAAAAGCAATGGCAAGGAAGGGGTTTAGGCTTAGGTTCTTCGGGTGGGGCGATTCGACTGTTAAGCGCTTTGGGATATCGATTGTTCGATACTTTTTTCCCAACTAATTTTATATTTTATAAGACTGGTTTTCTTCTATTGTATCTTTTTCTTTTGGCAATAGTTTTCCGTCCTTGAGGCACGAAAAGATATATTCAATAGTTTCGGTTTTAACTTTTCTTTCTGTTAACTCGTCAATTGCAGGGATAAACTTTGTTAGGGGAATGTTGAAGATATTTCCATATTTTTTAGAGAGGATGCAGAAAGTTTTTCTTTTTGGGTTTATTTTTGCACAACCTACGTAGTCAATTACGAACGATAGCTGTTCTTCTCCCCTGAAGTTTTCGAGAGTAAAACATTTCGGGGATATATTGATTCCGAGTTTTGGGAGGTATTCAGAGATTTTCTTTTGTTCTTTTTCTTTCCACATTTTTTCCTCTTGTTCTCTGCGTTCTCTCTCTTCTTGTTCTTTGCGTTCTCTCTCTTCTCGTTCTTTTAGTTCCTTTTTCAGGCGTTCTTTTCTTTCATAGGCTTGTTTTAAGCCATATTCGGAGAGGCGGCAATCTTCACCATCACCGATTAAGACTCTTACCGATTCAAGTCCTCTAAAGGGATATTCCCACCTAAATTCAGGATTTTCAATTTTTATTCCTGTTGCTTTTTGAATTTGCTCAAACTCTTTTCTTGCTTCTTCGAGTATTTTTGGCTTTTCTTCTTCAATAAGCATCAGGGCTCTTGCTTCAGTTAATTTTACACGTTCCTTTTTTAGTTTTTCACTGATTTCTTTAGTGGGCTCATATACGATAATTTCGGCATTGCAATTTTTAAGTTTCTCTTCAATTATCAATTTTACTTTTTCCCATATTAGACCACCGCAGCCGGAACCCAATGGAGGTATTGCTACCGATTGGATTTTATACTCTTTTATAACCCGTACTAAATCGTCTAATCCTTTCTCAATATATTCGTATTTCGACGGGTTGCGCCAATCTCTTTTTGTTGGGAAATTAATTATGATTTTTTCTCCATTCAAAGTACTTTCTTTTGTAATAAAGAGTTTCCCAATATCAATTTCTTTGTTTTTACATGCTTTTACATAAAGTTTGTAATTTTCAGGGAAGGCTTTTTTAAACATTAATGCAATACCTTTACCCATAATACCAACGGTATTTACGGTATTTACAAGCGCTTGTGCTTCACTTTCAAGAATATTCCCGGTTACATATTTAATCATAATAACTCCCTTTAATAATATGCTCCCTGGTTAATTTCAATTTTTTTATGGTTAATACCAAATCAATACCCTCATCATCAGATATCGGCTTATAACAGGAAAGGCTTGTTTCTCCATACAGAGTAACCAACTCTGCAATGCGTGCCTCGGCAATATCACCTTTTTGTTTGGTGGAAACATTGGTAGAGATAGTAAATTGCCTTTCATGTTCTGTTGCTTTTTGTGCTTTCTTGTTGGTTATTTCTTTATAATCCGGATTAATGTCAAAAGTAGAAGGACCAACCTTAATAAATCGCGACTTTTCGCCCAAACGATTAATATCCAGAATCAGCTGGGCACTCATTGTTGCCTCCGGAGTTTTCCCCTCCGTTACAAGCCCCATCTGCAAAGCGCGTTTAGTTATCTCTTTTGTATGCAAAGGCTTACCTGCTTGTTTCAGTATTTCAAAAGCTAAATCTTTAAAAGTTTTCATAGGCTAATTTTGAATTGCTTTTTCAATAATTTGGTCGATTTTATCTCGCAAGTTTTGATTTTTTGCTTTTATTTTCTCTTGCTCGTCAAGTTCGGCTTTTACTTTATCAACGATCTTTTGTTGTTGGGAGAGGGGAATATTGGGGATTTTGAAATTTGAAATTTCATTTGCATAAAGTTCAATTTGATTTGTTGCTCCTGTAAAATCTCTTTCAACTTGAAAATATCCTAAAATACTCCTAAAAAAATAAGTAAAAAATTGACGAGAATATTTTTTCCCATTAATTCTAATAATAGAAATATGGCTGTCTGCAACTAAGTCTCTATCTTCTTCCAATAAATCAATTTTTCCAAGTGATACTTTGCCAGTAGAAGCAATTAAAATGTCACCTTGTTTTACTTGTGATCTTATTGAAGACCTATAAAAGCCGGAGTCAACAAACTCCTCTTGCGAAATTTCAATATAGCCATTTTTTAGGTGTCCTGTTTTTATAACAGGAATTTCGCCATCAGGATTATATTTGGGACTTACTCCACGATGAATAGGCTCTAATAAAATATCTTTTACTTTCAATGTTCCAAGATTATCTAAAATATGCATTAATTTTTTTGTAGGAGGATTATGAAATCTTGTAGAAAATCTTAATATATTGCTTGTAGCAAATTCCTGAAAATCAGTTTCAAAAACTCTTAATTTTCTGCTAGGAGCAATCTGCGTGCCTGCAGTCATTCCTTTTCCAAATTCTTTATACAAATTTTCGTCAAACCCAAACTCTCGTGCAAAAACTTTGTTAATAATCTCCTGCGGGTCTTTGAGTTGGCTTTTTAGATGTTTTATTTCTTTTTCAATCGGCTCAATTTGGGCAACAATTGTGTCTTGTTGGGATTCTAATTTTTCAATAATATTTTTATCGAATTTTAAATAATAAAGATCATCTTCTTTTAAAGTTGGATAACCTTTCCCCTCCCTTGCAACAGCCATTAGATTCTTATAGAAAATTGAACGCAATGAGTAATAAAGTATTTTATTCAATTTTTTGGGCCTTAATCTTATAAAAGCTGTAGTAAAAAAATAATTTCTATATTCGTCATCTACTAAAATGTATTTTTTTAAATTTGGCCTCACTTTAGATAAAAGAATATCTCCATCAAATGCTCTTTGTATATCTCCTTTTTCTATTTTGGTAAAGTAATTTTCATTTAGCTCATTTCTGTCTTCAAAATTCAATTTTACAGGTTCTAAATCACCTTGCTTTGTAGCGTTTCCGATTTCGCAATAATAAAAGTCTTTATTTTCTAATTCATCTAAAAGGCTTGTTCTTTCTTTTTTTTCTGATAATTCGATAAAAAATAATTCTTTAAAAGTAATTATTTTATCTTTAGTTGCTCTATTAAAATCAACAAAATCAACATCAAAGCGTAAAGTTATTTCCTCCGCTAATTCTGCAAAATCAATTGTAAACTGTTTTAATGCCATAGTTTAATCCCAATTAATTTTTCTCATATAATCAAGTGCGGTTTCGAAAATACCGTCTTCGTCAGATAAAAGCGCATCTTCGCGTTCCTCGTCAGTGTCGTATTTGACTATTCCGGTTCTGAACAATTCATTGGGCATTGGTTTTTCGCCTCGCTTGGTGCGTTTGTAGCCGATGTTCTCCACTTCTGCCATAAAAATTTTATAATTGAGCTCTTTGGCTACTTCGCCAAATACCCACCAAGTATTTACATAACCAAAAACATCTTTTGTATCTTTATCAAACTTGCAAAGTTCTTTAAGTTCATCTTTGTATTTTTCAACGAGTTCTTTTGGAGTGAGGTTTTTATCTCCCTCTTCGGTATAGTTTTTCAACATTCGCAAAAGAATCTGCTTTTCTCCGTCTTGAGTTAAATCTTTGATTGACGGCAGTTTGTTGCGGTCTTTGCCTTCAAGATAAACCTTCATTAAGTTTTCTACTCTTGTTTTAAGGTTGCTCCATTCGTTGCTGTATTTTTGCCAAAGTTGATTCCATTTTTTTATCTCTTCTGGTGTTTTCTTTTGTGCAAAAAGCAGGCTGGTTTTAGTGCTGGTAAATGGCTCAAATGTAAGTTGCGGCAAGGAAACAACGGCTTTGACTTTAAAGTATTTGTAGATAAAAAGGCGGATATATTTATTTTCTGTTGTGTCAAAAACGCTTTCAGGCAAAACTACGCCCAGCCTGCCATTGGGTCGAAGCAGTTGATACCAGCGTTCTATGAAAAGATTTTCCGAGTTCTTTTTAGCTCCAAAAACAAATTCTTTGTTAAGGTTTTTCTTGGTTTCCTTATCCAAATCTACACTAAACGGCGGATTGCTGATAACTACATCAAACTGCTTGTTTACCTCTTTGTCGTAATAAAGTTTATCTGTTTCATATTGCTTTAAAAAGTTCGGGGCAGTTTCTTTGTCGTAAAACTTAAAGGGCAACAATCCATCTTTTACAAAAACATTCGTTGAGCCATCGCCATGCAAAATCATATTTACTTTAGTGGCCGTGCCAAGGTTAAAGTTTATCTCTATGCCGTAGATAAACTGTTGCGCCCATTTGTTTTCGCGATGATCCGGCATAAACCATTGATAAAATTTATCCTCTACATCGCGATTCTCTGCTAGTCTATTTTTAAATCTTCTTTTTATATTGTTGGTTATAAACTTCATGTATTCTATAAGAAATGTGCCGCTACCTGCGCTGGGATCAATAAGATATGGTATTTCTAAATCTCTATTTATACGCTCTATAGCAAGTTTATCAAGCTGGAGTCCCCACAAAATAAAACGAACGATATTAAGGTGAGTAAAAAACTGCCCCTTGGTTTGCTTAAAACCTTCTCTGATAATTCCCTCAAAAAAATCGCCCAAAATATCTTTGCCGTCAAAGCTGTTTTTGCCATCAACAAATGAGTAGCGTTCAAGCTCTGATACTGTATAACGAAGTTTTGCAAGAGAAAATTTATTAGTATCAACAACAAATGATCTTTTTAGTTTATCTTCATCTAAGATATTTAATCTTTGCTTTAATGCCCTTCGATAAAGATTATTTATGCGTTCAAAGAGTTCTTCATTAGATTCTGCATTCTCTCCATCCTTGTAATAGAAAACCTGAAAGTCATAAATTTCGCCTTTTTGTTTTTCGCTTTCGTCTTGAATTTTTGCCAAAATTAAGTTCACCAATGAAGCGAAAATATCATTATCATCTGTTCCGCCACCTCCCCACAAAACATTGTGAAGATTTTTGCGCAAGCTATCTAGTTGTTCATGAGTAAAATCTGTTTCAAGCTCGTTAGCTTGTTGCTTGTTTCCTTTTTCATCTAGAATAAATCCACCTTTGGCATAGGGTATCTTTAGAGCCTTACCGTAATTTGCAGGTATTTCATTGGTTGCTTCTCTGGTTTGCGTCCATTTTTCAAAAGAATTATATTTTTCATAATCAATGATTAGGGCTTTGTCTTTTAGCTCGTTACCAGATTCTTCAAATGTATACAGGACAAGATATTTAACTTTTTTACCTTGCCCAACTTCTTGAGCGGCAAGATTAAAAAGTTGTTTTTCAATAACTTCGTCTTTATTTTTTTCAAACTCTTCTGGAGATTTTATTTCGATATATAAAAAAGCATTTCCACTAGGATCTCTAACAATTACGTCTATTCTAGGTCTGTTGACTTTTGGCCTGCCAATATCGTATTCCTTCTCTATTTCAATATATTCAGGTTTATAACCAAGCTCATTAACAAGTCGCGCAATCAAAAAAGCACGGACATATTCTTCTGGACCCGTAATTTTGTTTATTTTTCTGTGTTGTTTAATTCGAGAATCATATTGCAGTGATTCTTTATCTAAATCTAACAACACAACGTCATTTTTTTGTTTTTCCAAATATTTTTTTAATAGATCTTTCATAGTGTTCATTTTAATAATTCCTCAATTGAAATATTCAACGCCTTAATTTTCTAATTTTTCTTTAGCATTATTATTATAACAAATAAATTTTTTAATACAATATGAAGGAATATCTCCTTTAATGATTTTCAAAAGGACGGACGTAACGAAAGGCGAATTATCTTTTTTTGGAATAGGTTTATTATTTTTCTTTGAGAAAAGTTTTTTCAATACTTTTTCGGATATTCGTTTCATAGGTCATGTTTTTCTTCTTTAGTGTTTTTATTATTTTTTGTTTCAATTTCAAGGTTTTCGTTTTTTTGAACGATTATTCCGTTTACGAAATCCTCGCCGTTGATGACTTTATTTTTGAGGGCGGAGCGGACATTAAGTTCGATAGTATTTTTCAGTGGTCTTGCTCCATATCTGACGTGAATACCCTTTCTAATCATTTGCTCAAGTGTATCATCAGTATATCCGTTTAGGTTCCATTTGTTGATTTCTTTGTCGAGGTAAAGTTTGGCTATTTCTCGCTGGATTTGTGGAGATAGTTTATTGAAAACGATTTTGTGTTTGATTCGTCCAAAGAACTCCGGACGTAGTTCATTTTCAGCTCTTCGCAGGACGGCTTTTTCTATTGCAGAAAATGGGAATTTTTCGCTTTTGATATCTGCGATGAGTTCGCTTCCAAGATTAGAAGTGAAAAAAACATAGAAATTTTCAAGATTTGCTGTTTTATGATTCTGGAATGTTATTCTTGCGGCGGATAGAATTTGGAGAAAGAAATCGAGGATTCTTGGGTGTGCTTTTTCCATTTCGTCGAAAAGGATAATTCCGCCGTTTTCTTGTTTGTCTTCCGTAAAGACCTGCATTCTGTTGATGAAGGTTGTTGCACTGTCCTGGTTCATAAATTCAGACATATCGAAGCGGATCATAGAATTTCTGTCGTTATATAAAAATTCTGACAGGCAAAGACATGTTTCTGTTTTTCCGACGCCTGTTGGACCGAAAAAGATTAGATTAGATTTAGGTTCGCCTTTTGAGACAAAACCGAGTTCTGCTTGTTGGACAACTTCAGCTACGACATTCATAGCTCTGTTTTGTCCTTTTATTCTTTCTTTGAGAAACTCTGGAAGCTCTCTGAGTTTTTCAATGTTTATTTGCATATTTACGTATTTATTTATTTACGCATTTACTTAAATAAGTCTTTAATATTATTTTTTTGTTCTGATTCTGGTTGTTTTTGGTTAGTGTTATCAGTGTTATTTGATTGCGTTTCATCTTTTTTTTGTTGGAAAATAAGTTTATACTCGAGTTGATTGAGTTTGTGTTCTATTTCATCGCATCGTTTTGCGAAATTCATATTGGTTTGTTTTTCTTTTTCAAAGTTACGTTTTATTTCTTCGAGTTTTGCCATTGCTTGTCTAAACTCGTTTACGGCTTGCTGATTTTCTTTTCTTTGTTCATCTATTTTTTTGATAGCGAGTGATAGAACTTGAATATCTTGCTCAAATTCGGCGATAAGAGCCTGTGCACGTTTATCTGCTCCGACTTTCATTGCTACTCCTGCGGGCACGCCTGAAACTGGTCTGGGGGTTTTTATCCAGCCAGGAGACTGTTCTACTCTATAAAGGGTGTTTGCCTCATACATTATATCTGGGTTATTAGGGTCTATGTATCTTCCTATATAGTATCTTTTTACATTTTCGCTATACCTTAGTCGGGCTGTGCCATCTTCCGGCAATAATGTTCCAGGCACTTCGAGTGGAATGTTTATTACCGTGTCTGGTTTTTCTGTTGGTTGTGGTTTATCGGAGGAGCAAGAGGACAGCCATATCACTGTTGCTATTAGTATTACTGATGAGATTGTTTTTTTCATATATGATTCTCCTTATCTTTTGTTTGAGATTTTAGTTCCAGCTATTTCTGCATCATTCATATTGATGACGTCTGTAACGTATAGATAAAAGACTGTTCCGGCGGTGCATCTAACGAAATAACCTTCGGTTTCGATTTGTTGCATTAGTTTATCTGCATATTTTCTGACAGCCGCCGCAATACCTTCATTTACAGCGTCTTTGACGTCATTGCTTTTTGTTGTGGTTTGTCCCCAATCTGTTATAGTTACTGACTCTTGGGTTAGGTTATCTGTGAATGTTGCTACGAACTCGGCGGCGTATGCTAATAGTTGTTGCATATCGCTTGATTTGATGATTTCGCCACGTATGCCTGCGCTTCCGTCGTGGAGATGCCAGGAGCCGCTGTTTAGCATTTCTTCTTTGGTTAGTGCAAGTCCGTTTAGTTTTAGTTCTTTGCCGTTGTCATCATCTCTGGTTCGCCATACTAAAACCCAGTTTTTTTCGGTCATGACTCTATCTCTGGTCGGTTTAGGAATAGCTCTGCCGTGAACTTCTGTTCCGGCAGGGATTATAAGTTGTCCGGCGTGCCATATATTTTCTGTAACGAGTGCGACTATTGGAGTTTCGGCTAAGGCTGTGTCTATGGTTAGGACGAGTTGGCAAGGAATCAATCTGCCATACGGAGCAAAGCGATCTGAAAGGTCTATTGAGGGCTTTCCTGGTCTTGTATATATGTTGAGTATTGGTGGTGGTTCAGAGATTGTTACTCGTTGGGGTGGTTGTGAGGGAGTTGGTATTATTTGTGGTGTTTTTGTTGTTGTTTTTGGTGGTTCTGGGGGGGGTGTTTCGGTTTTGATTTCCTTGTTGATGATGTCGTAGTTCACGCCTGTGTTATGGAGATTTTCTTCAAAAATTGTTGGAGTTTGTTTTTTGGCTTGTGGTTGTTTTGTATTATTGGTTGTTTGGTTCGCAGAGAGATAATAGGCGATTATGCCGCATACTAACAAAGCCGCTATTGCGGTGATAATGAACTTCCCCCTTGCGCTTGTGCACCAATCTTTTATGTCTTTGGGTGTTATTTGCATATTTTTTCCGATTGTTCTATTTTATTTTTCATTTGGTATAATTCTGTTGAGATGTTGGCAAGGACAGATGACAGCATATTTTGTAGTGTTTGGTTTTGTGTATTCATGTCGTTGTTTGACTGGATTATTTTTATTAATTCCTTGTTCAATATTTCATTATTAGCTTCTGCTTCTTCAAGTTTTTTCTGTTGGTCATTGAGTTGTTTTTTTAGTTCTTCTATTATTTTATCTTTTTCAGCAAGTTGTTTTGCGTTTTCTTCTTTTATTTCGTTAAATTTTTTTATATAATTTATTTTTTGATAAATCAGTTCTATATACATATTTCGCTCATTGCTGATGTCATCTGAAAGACCGATAGCGGATATGGTAAAAAAGGATAAAACAGATAAAAATATCAATAATTTATTCATTTTGTTCCTTTTCTGTTTCTTTTTTTTGTTGTTCTACGTTTTGGTTAACATTTGGGTTTTGAATAGTTTCGACTATTTTTTCTATCTCCTCAAGTTGTTCATCTGTCATACTGTCGTTTATAGAATTATATATTGTTTTCAATTTTTCGTTTTCGATCTTTTCCTGTATTTTTGTATTTCTTGATACGATTACTTTCCATTTGTTGTCTGGTGCGAGATTGTTTCTTCCGCCGTATTCTGAGCCGGTGAATCCCACATACGCCGGAACGGTGGCTTGTGGAGGTATGGAATCTGCGCAATCTACGATTGAGGCGTGGAGTAAGTTATCTCCGACTCTGACGGCAAAGGATTCAGTGTCAAGGTTGATAATTTTTTCGGATTTATTATGCAGAAAAAGCCTTAGGACTACAGTATCATACTTATCGAATCTGAAAGCATCGTGAACGAGGATATCAAAATCTTCATATACAGATAGTTGTTTTAGTTCTGTTGCCGCCTGGATGTTTTCTAATGCTTCTGGGTGGTATTTTTTATAAAGTTCGTATCCCTTAGCTTGTTCGACCAATGAGACCAGGATACCAGGTGTTGTTTTGACCATTCGGTTTTTGCTTTTCAGGCTGGCTTTTTCGATAAAGGAGATGCTTTTATCAGCCTCTTCTGGGGTGTTAGTATATAGAAGTTTGATTACTAATACCTTTTTTTTGTAAACGATGTTGAGTGAGCCTTTTGGGTATTCTTCTGGTGGTGTTTTTTCATTGATTGTTTTTGTTGGTGTTGCTCTCAGGGAGATGAAATTTGTTCCTGCGTTAAATTCGACGAAAAAGTCTGCTTTGAGTGTTGAGTTTTTAGTAACATTTACTCCGTGTATTCCTTCTATTCCGTCTGAGACCGGGAAGAGGAGTGTAACGACGGATTCAGGGTGAAGTTTTATTTCGTAGATTTTTGTTTCATCTATTTCCATTTGTTTTATGCCGTATGTAGCGGCGAAGATGGTGATAGAATTGATAAAGAGTAATGTTAGTATTTTTTTCATTGACTTTTCTCCTTTATTTCTATTCCGGCGACAGCATACATTAGTCGTCCGTTATTTCCGATGTCTGGATTTTTCCACATATCGAGGATGACCTCCACTTCTTTTGTATGGCGAATTTCTTTTGAACCCAAATTTCCAACCAAATGTAGTAAAACGGTTAAGTTGGCGAATATTCTTTTTTCGTCTGAGGTGATGAAGCGATATGAAAGAATTTCTGCTTTTTGGTGTATTTTTTTGTTGGAGAAAAGTTCAAGTTCTTTTTCGATGGTCTTTTGTATTTGCTCTTTAGCTTTTGGGAGGAATATCTGATTTAGTAACTCTGGGTTATCGAAGCCTGATGGATTTCTGTCGAAATATGCTTTGACAGCCAGGTATGCGCAAAATCTTTTTTCTTCTTCAGTATTGTTGTAGCTTTTAGCTACAGCCACGTGCATAGTTTTATCGTCGGCAATGACGACGATCTTTTCAGGTTCTTTCAAAACTTTAACAATAAAAATGGACTGGACTAATCCTGCAATGACTGTAACAAGAAATAACACAAACCAAAACCACGCGCTCATTTTGTTATTATGAAATATTTTCAATGGGTTCATTTTAATGTTCCTTTTTCTTTTTTTTCATTTTTTTCATATAATAAATTCACATATTTCATTGTTTTTGTGCGTAGGGGTTTATATTGTTTTTTTTACTCCTACAGGCATTGGTTCTGCTTTATATGTTCCGCTGGGGGTAGTAAATCGTTGTTTGTCCATTTGAGATGCCATTGATATGGCGTCTTGTATTCTTCCGCCAGAGTTTTTATAGGCGATGCTTGCTATATCATTTGGCACGTCTGCTCGTTGAGCTACCTGTGCTATAGCTTCTTGTTCACCTACTTTTGCGTTTGCCAGTTTTATACTTCTTGCTCCGGCTTCTGCTCCTTCTATGCCAGACCTGAGGATTGATGATGAATGTCCTGTCATGTTAGAAAATGCTCCTGACATTTGCGAGGCTACATCACCGGAAGACAAAAGCCTTATAAAAATAAATGGTGTAAAGAAATATCCGAAAGCGGCGGCAAAGAAGATAAATAGTATCATACAGATGAGGACGCAAATTATAAAAATCAGAACCCCCCAACCTGCGGGATTTGTTCCCAATGCTCCGATGGCTGTAACAACAACTTCAGTAAGGGCAATACCAGGGGCAATGGAGACAGGGAGAGCCGCTCCTAACATAAGAACGGCGAGTGTTCCAACAAACTCAACAATAATGTAGTCTATTACGGGGAATGCAAGTGGTGAAAGTCCTATTGCCAGGCTTCCCATTACAAAACGCCACCCGACTCCTTCAGTTTGTTTTACTGTCATCATAGGTATAAAAAACGCTGATACCACATACGATATCGTAAGCAACATTTTCAAAATAGCGCAAGACAGGCTTCGGAGGACATTTGGTATAAAGAGTAACAGTTTCAGTAGGGCAATTGCAACAAGACTAAAGTAAGACTTTATCAGCGAGGTGAGGGCTGGTAACAGGTCTAACCAGACAGATTTCGATTCACTCCATATTTGTTTTTGTGTTTTGATTTCTGCGTCAACGACTTTTTTCATAGCTCCATCTTGTAGAAAGTCTCCTCTTGCTATATCTCTCAACTCGTAACAACTATCGAAAATATATATAGAGACTGGACGAAACACGGTCATTCCAAATATTACCATGATCATGAAGACCAGTTTTTTTGCCATCAGTGGGTAGTCGTCCCTTGCTTCGAGGGGGATTTGTATTCCGCCTATGACAAGGGTTACAATCCCGAGTCCAAGGAATATTTTATATATAATTTCTAACGCTTCCGGATTAAGCATTTATTGGTTCTCCTTTTCTTCTTCTTCGAGGCGTTTTTTTGTTTCCTCTCTGTCATCTATTACTGTTACATTTATTTCTTTGAATGTTTTTATTACGGTTGCAGTTTTTTCATCTGAGGGTATTTCATTAAAAAAGATATCGCTTATTTTCATTACGATATGTTTTTCTTTTTTGGCAGGTCCGAGTGAAAGACCTTTTCCGCTGAAATCACCTTTTTTGTCATTTTGAGCCATTTTTCTTGCAAGGTCGAGGCATTCATCGCCAAGTTCTCTTCTCCCTTCTTTTTGGGACTGCTGTTCAAATTCTTCCATTTTTTGGGATTGTTTTTGGAGATACTCAACGTATGCTTTTCTTTCTTTGATTTCTTGTTCTATGAATTTTTTTCTTTCTTCTTCGGCTTGTCTTGACTGGACAAGTTGTATTGTTCTGTCCTGGTCTTTTATTTCGTTTTCGAGGGAGATGATTAGTGTTTGTATAGCATTTATTTCTCCGTTAATTTTTTGGACTTCTGCGTCTGTTTTAGCCTCTTTTAGGCGGGTAAGAGTGTTGTTTAGCTGGTTGATGAGATTTGCTCTTTGAACACTATTATTTACCTGGAGTTCGTTTAGATAGTCCACTGAAAGTTGTCTTTCTTGCAGTTTTTTAGCAGTATCATTATCTACGCCTTTAATATTTTGTGGGTTACGTTTAGCTTCTTCTATGATATCTTCCATTGTTTTGACATCAAGCTTTACGAGTTCTACCACAGAGCTATCAATGGAGGTTGTTACGTTTGCGGAGTTTCCGATTCGGTTTAGGTGTTCTTCTGTTTTTTGGTCAATGTCGTTTAGTTTTATGTTTGTTTTTTGTTCTTCCAGATATTGTTCTTTTTGCAGTTCAGCTTGCCAGTGTTGTAACTGATACTGAATGTTATGGATTTGGACTAAAAGGGACGCCACCGTTGGGTCGTATACGACGGAAGCCTGCGACCAGGAAGTTGTTGCAATTGATACCAATAAGACTACAGTCAGAAGATTTTTCATTGTTTCTCTCCCTTTTTTTGTTTGCCTGTTATAGTTGTTAATCATTGTTTCTTTTTTTTATTTGTCTTGCTCTTGAGCGTATTTTTTTTGTGAAAATTTCTTCGTATGGCTGTGGGTTTATGAGAATTTCCTGATTTGGTAAAAGTAAATCAGGTTTACCTGATTCTGTTTGTATTTGTGTTTGTGTTGTTGAGACATTTTCTTCTTCCAGGTTAGTTTCTTTCAATTCTTCGTTGAAGCTGGGGATTTCTTCTATTTTTAGTTTAGGTATTTGTGTTTGGGGTGGTGGCGGAGTTGTAGTATTATTGTGGGGGATAAGACTATCTTCCTCCGCCACGCTGGAGAGAACCAATGAGCTAAGGCTAAATATAAAAAAATAAAAAGATTTCATTCGACACCTTTTATTATGACGTCGTGTGGAACGAGTTTATTTCCGGAAGGATCGTATTGCGGTCCAGGAAAAGAATAGAGTTTATATGTTTCGTTTGCGTTTGAGTTCCAGAAATCGTCTTCTTCCTGTCTTTTTTGAATTATCCAATATTGGGTTTTGGCGGCGTTGCTTGTGCCTAAACTATATCCGGCATTGAACTCTGATACCATATCGTTTTTGATGGCTCCCTTGATATATTCGCCTAACATATATCCACCGGCGGCGGCGGCTCCGGTAACAAGCAACTGGGTATCTCTGTCTTTATGTTTTGTTTCATTATAGCCGATGTAACCTGCTACTCCTGATAATGCTATTGGTGAGAGGTCGAGCATATCAGTGTTTTTTGTTGCTGAGCAACTGCAAAAAAGATAGGTTATATTTAACATAATTGCGATTAAGTAAAGAGTTTTTTTCATTAGTTTCCTCCCTGTATTATATTCATAAGGTTTGACATGATTGAAGAGGGTGATATTGTGCTGTTTATACTGTGAAACTGCTCTACCTCATCTGTTGAATAGTATATTTGCATACCTTCGCCTGCATTGAATCTATCGCCTTCAAAAGTTTTGTATTTGAAACAATACGTTGAGTCATTTCTTAGCTGGTTTACTTCTCTGATATTTGTTTGATTGGATTTGTTTGCGACTATTTTTCCGTCTTCTACGCTCCAGTTATGTTCGAAAGAGTTATAAGAAGAGGAGGAAGAGGGAAATTTGTTTTTGTTATTTACCGTATTTCCGTTTTCGATGAAGGATGTTGCACCTGTTCGTGTAAGGTTTCCTGAACTATTATTTTTTGTTAGTGCATCGAGGAGAGATTTATCAAGTTTGAGTATATTTTCGTTGGTTTTGTTTGGGTTTGTGCCTATTGTTGAGAATGCTGTAGATGTTCCGCTATTGTTCTGTTCTATTGGTTTTTCTTCAAAGATTGCCGATATATCTTTTGTGTCATTGAGATAGAACTCAACATAATCGTCTGTTTTGAATGCGGCGCTCATGTCTCCGTCCCAGGCTGAAAATTGGTATCCGTCTTTTGGTGTAGCCTGAATTTTTATTAGGGTTCCTTTTGGCAATCTGAGTGAAGTTGATTCTGTATATTCATTGTCGTTTACTGTTAAGGTTCCTTTTTTAGGGTTGAAAGACAGTATCAGGTCTTTTCTTTCCACATAAGGAATTTCTGTATATTGTGGTTTGAGTGTAAGTTGTTCGTTTGTTAATGTTACAGTGATGGGGTTTTGTTTCTCGTTTTCTACGGTAACAGCGCTACCAATCCAGCCATTGAACTCGTGTGTTTCGTCTGGTATGCAGGTTACGGTTACAGTGTCTCCTGGTTCTCCGCCTATAAGACCTGGATAAGGGTCAGTATTACCACCTGTTTCTGATTGAATGACGAGTGACGAAGGATAGAGGTAGAAAGATAGTTCTGCCTCTGCGTTTCCATAGCCACTTGTTATTTTCAGTTTATATTTTGCTGTTGTCATTTCGCTTATCGGCTTGTCTCTGAGAGCCACATAGAAATTCTTTCCAGCTGTGTTTACTGTTATAGACGGATGTGCTTGCACGTTTTCAATAGTGTAAGTATAAAAACTGAAGTCTTTTTCCATGAAATCCTTAAAATAGAAAAGGTAATTTGTTCCGTTGTAGCATTTTTCTGATGTTTTGATTATTTTAGGGGTATAACTAACATATTTGAGCACATTGATTGTCAAAAACATATCTCCGTTCTGTATTGAGTATATTCCCTCACCAGAAACGTTTATTGTTCCACCAACACCTGCACCGTATTTTCCAGTTGCAGAAATGCTCAGCTTCGATCCCATATAACTTGTGGTATAAAGACAGTTTGTCCAATTTTCAGTCATAAACCCTTTGTAGCTTATGTAGTCAAGATTCATATACTTGTCGAATTTTGCCTTACATGCGTCATTGTCCGGGTTGTGGCTGGTGGGGGCATAATCATCTTTCGGTGTATATCCCTGCGGGGTTGAATCAGCTCCCGCAAACCACCTGGTGTAACTCGTCCAATTCCCAATAATATCCCTTTCTGAAATTGTGTGATATAAAAGGTCTCCGTTAATGTCCTGGTGATTAAAATCCATGTTCCTATATTCACCATCTTTAGCACCGGTTATAAAACGAACGACGGCGGCTCTTGTCCAGGATTCTCGTGGTGCGTAGATACCATCAAGAATTTCATATATGATGTCGCAATCGTTTAGCTCTTCCGGATAATCTGTGGATTGTGCACAAATGGCTATTAAAGAGAATATGACTACAAGGATTATTTCGATTCTTTTCATGTTTTTTCTCCTTATATTATTTTTTTTCTCCTTTTATAACTTTATCGAGAGGTGTTTCTGGTCGTTCTATTGTCCAATATGGTTTATATAGTTTTTTATCGAGATTGAACAGCAAGAGAGCGCCTGCGCCTACAGCACCCAGGGCGGGATCGGAAGATTTGGTTTCTCCTGTATTTTGTTCTTCTGACAATGTAATAGTATCGGTAGTAGTTCCCGTGCTTGGTGTTGTTGTGCTTGTGCTTGTGGTTGTGGTTTTTGTTGGTGCAGTTCCGATGGTCGGGAATGTGCTTTTATAGTTTTCCAAATCGTCTTTTAAATCATCTGCGGTTTCGGGGTCGTTGATAGCTGAGTCTATTTCAGCAATTCTGTTTCCTATTTCGTCTTCATATAGTTTTACTGCGTAGTCCCAGGTTCCTGGTTCAAGTTGAGACTGTTGTTGTAGTAATTTTGTTAGTCCGGCTAATTGATCATCTCCGAGCAGGGAAGGTAATGGGAGACTTGAAGGGTCTCCGCCTCCGCCGCTGATATTTGATTTTGCTTTTTCTTCTTCTGTATTTGTTATTCTGGGGCGATCTACAAAATACGCCGTTGCTACAGTGTTGTCGGTTACTTTTATTGGGAGAGAGTAGCTTGCATAATAATTTGTGGTAGTAGCTTTTGGAGGAGTCCAGGTAACAGCATCACCGCCGCCTATCGTATATACTATTTTTTTCAATATACTTCCTGTTGCTGTTGCCTTGAAAGTTACTGTTTGATTCTCTTCTACAGTTGCACTTGTTGGAGAAACGTATCCTTTTCCATCTTTCTGTCCGGTAAAAGACAGCAGATTAGCGATTTTTATCATTGCGGATAAGGTAGCGGAGTTAACGGCGCTATTTCCTGTTATATCTTGAAACACGGCTGTTTCCGGGTTGACTTTTGATGTCCATCTATCGCAATTCCATGAATCGAAGACGAAGACAGTTCCGTCAACAATTGCCTCCATAAATACGGTATCATTCGGTCCATTGATAGGTATTGAGCCTGTATCTCCGATTTGGAGATTTGAGACGCCGCCTAAAGAAGATGCCACATTTACCGTAGCGATTCCACCTGGTCTGGCGGTTGCTCCGTCTGGCGTTGTCTTGACAGACACCTTTAACAATGCTTTTGTTATTTTTATTGTAAGTGTTCCTGTGCTTGGTATAATTTTGGTTTTTTTGTATCCATCTTGATCGACACCGTCTTCATAAGCGTTATAACCATTATAACCGGACAGTGTAACAGTTGCTTCTACAAACTCTGCTCCGTCTGGAAAAATAAATCTTGAAGTGTCAACCCAAAGATATGTATGTCCGAGTTGATTGCTAAGTCTGACGGAGACATTTTCAGGCAGGTCAGTTGACTCGATAGAGATTACAGGCATGCAATACTCTTCAAAAGTTCCCGGAAATACGATTCCGCTTACTGCTCCATCTGGAAGTGGGGCTTGTCTGTAAAGTTGAATAAACCCTGAGCTGTTTGTTGATACCGAAGCCTCAGCGTTTGTGCCTTGAACTTCAGTTTCTCTCACCCATCCGGAGACGTTACACTCGCCGCTATAATTCCATTGTTGACCACCGCCTACTCTTTCGACTCCGCTCAATTTATATCTGCCGTCTCCGGCAAACGGTCCAGAGCCTACTTGTCTGAAAGTTCTGCCATCATCGGTTGAGACATGCAATTCATTATTTCTGAAATATACATAATTTTGAGATGACAGGTCTCCTTCTGAATTGCCTTCATATAAATTGTAATCGCCTACTGAAGTATCAAAATCTGCGGAGAACACAGAATTGAAAAAAGCAAAAAGAAATAAAAAAGAGATTGCTTTACTGATATTAGTGTTCATATAAATAAACTCCTATTTTTTTTTCCTATCATCAACGACGATGATGTTATCGTGTTCTTTTGCGGATTTGACGATATATTGAAATTGCTCTTCTGTAACTGGGAAGCCACAGATTTTTGAAAATGGGACGACTCTTGGTTTTTTACTGTCTGCTACGGTTTCTTGTGGTGGCGGGTTTTCAAGAGGATTTTTGGGAGATATATATAACAAGGAGTTTTGGTTAGGAACTAATTTACTTTGCATTCTATTTACATAAGGAGCTAAAAACGGATATTGAGAACAAGCGGTTTTTATTGTAGCATTGTTGCCGAATAACGCAGGAAGAGGAGAGCAAAGCACGGAAATAGCGATAGCTGGGTGGAGCTCATTTTCATCGACCATTTCATTATTTTTTGCTTTTTCAACGAAATATTCGATATTTTTTTTAATGACTTCTACTGGAAGAATAGTATAAAACCGAGAAAATTGGAGTCTGACTACATTTGGTCCTTTTTCTCCACCGGTTGCATCATCATATAAAAGTTTTGCATCTTTTGGGTTTCCACCGATGACTTTCCCCCTTATTCCCCAGCTTTCTGACGGATCGGAAGTTCGAACCCATCTTGCTGGTCTTGGGATTTCAAAAATAAATTTTTCTCCCCACGAACAAATAGTCATTACGAAGCGATTTTTTTCGGCAATAATTGACTCTACGGCTACAGAATGTCCGTAAGGGCAGGTTAGCGTTACATTACATCCAACATTATCGTCTTGCTCGAACCATTTTACTAAATGTGCAAGAAAAGCATCTGCGTGGACTTTAGCCTGCCAAAATCCCAGCAAATAAATTTTTATAAATCTCAAATTTTTGTCTTTAAAAGGAAGAACAGGTTTGTTATCCAAGATTGTTCCGTAATAATATGGGTCGCTATCGGGCTGGATTAAGCCTTTTTTTACCCAATACTGGGCGATATTTGCTAATGCCACATCATCACAGTTCATTCCCTTCTTTTGGTCGAGTGATGGGTATTCGAGTTCTCTGGCAAAGAGACTGGCAAAAGAGATAAATAACAAAATATTGCTGAGTAACGTTTTCATTGTCTAATCCCCCATATTTCTACCATAATATAGAACGTATTTTTTAAAAAGTCAAATAATTTTTTCATTTTTTTCATATTTTCGTTGGACTATGTTCATCATCTGAAAACACGTCTTTTATGGATTGGTGTTCTTTTGTTGCGTCGTTAAAAATTTGTTTTGCTTTATCGAATGCCTCTCCGGAGGTTGACGCACATAACAGCATATCTTTGGAGGATACGTTATATGCGATACCGGCGGAGAACATATTTTTATCTGAGTAGTTATATAGGAAACTTGAATATTTATTGTTTGCTGGGAGTGATTCTGGTAATGGGAAGGTCAGGACAGCGTTTTTGAGTGATTCCGGGACGGGGACGGTTTGAGAGAAGTCGTCAACGTCGTCGGCATCGTTTTGTCTCATTATGAAATGTTGTTTAGAGTTAGACATGACGGTTGATTTTATTGGGGATTTTTTGAATAGTCCATAGTTTTGATTTACGCAGACTACCCAAGCAGAATATTTTCTGAACTGGGCATAACATTCTTCTATTAGTTTAGCGGAGCCTTCGACCTGTAAGAATCTTGCTATTTCTTCAAAGACAATTCTTTTTCTTATATTTCTCGGAAGAAGAATTATATGTTGTCTGATTATATTGAGGATTAGGAAGGCTATCATTTTCTTAAGTGGGAGGGCTGATTCTGGTATAGAGCCGAGTTCGAAATGAACGTGTTTGTCTGTAAATTGTATATTTGTTTCGCCGTCGAAGATGGCTCCATACGGACCAGTTCTTCCCCATGCTTCAAGAGAGCTTATAATGCGTTTTATTTCGTCTGGGTTGTGGTTTTTTTCTGCGAAAGAGAATGTTTGTATTAGGTTTATAAATGTTGAGTGGTCTGGTATATATGATTTAGGTATATGACAGAAAGCCACTTGTTCGACTCTTTGTATTAGTGGGCTTGTCAGGTAGGTTGTTATTTCTTGTTCTGTTATTTTTTGTAGGTTTTCGAGTGTTTGAGCATCGTTTATTTTTATTTTCTTTTCGAGTTCAATGTATGAGTCGATGAAAGATTCGAGTCCTGCTTCTTTTTGTGCAAGAATACATCTTCGTGCCAGTTCTGGTAGCATTTGTGGAAAGTCTTTGCTCCAGGTTTCAAAGACTTCGGAATACTGCTGTTGGATATATTTGCTTATCATAGCTTCTCTGAGTGTATCTTTATCGCTGTCGCCGCTATACCCTATCATATTCATTAAGAGGTTTGAGCAGAAAGATATATGAGATGCGGATAGGGGTAATCCGCCGAGATCGAAGTAGTTGAATGTTATTCCTGCGTCTGGGTGTATGACTAAAGGTTTAGTTCCTTGTGTTAAGCTATAGAAGTAGTAGCTGTTTCCTTCTTCTATAATGCAGGTATAATCGTAGTATGGTGCTGTTTGTGTGAGTAGGTCTATCATGAATGCGCTTTTTCCGCAACCTGTTGTTCCGATTAGGATAGAGTGTTGTGGGGTAGAGTCCTGGAAGGTGGAGACGCCGACGATATTTCGGTCTCCACCGTCGTATAAAGCCTCTGCTGTTTTTATTTTTCCCAAGAAAGAGCTTGAGAATGGTATCATGCAGGCGATGACGTCGTTTGGTGCATAGAAAGCAAAGCCAGAGTAGTTTCCGAAACACCAGCCTGGGGCGGTTTGGAAGAATAGGTTTCTTGTGCTTCTTGCTGAATTAGCTTCCCATATTATGGTTCCGTTTGTGATTGCGACGGCTTCTTTGATTATGGCGATTCTTTGTTTGAGTATATTTTCGTTATTTGCGGAGACTTTTATAATGAACTCGCAACGCATTGGGTTGATTCTGCCTTCTGCGAGGGCTTCTACTTTTGCGATTTTCTTTTGTCTTGCGACGTTGAGGCTATACTGTTGTTTTTTATTTCCCTGCATATCGCCTTCTATTCTTTGTATGAGTGCTTCTTCTTTTTTTAGTTCTTTATCTGGGTCGAGGGGGATAAGGTTGACTGTTATTGAGTATTCGTTTATATTAAGGGAAAGGAGTCTTGAAATCATTCCGGGATATAGTGTTTTTGGTAGTGCTCTTATGGCGAGGGTTGTGTGGTATGAGTTTCCTATTTTGAATCCGTTTTTTGTATCGATGATTTCGCCTTCTACGCACTGTTCGAGGGCTGATTTATCTGGGTCGAATTGCAGTTGATTTTTAGCGTGTGCTGACAATGTAGGGGCAAAGGTTCTGACATATTCATTGAAGTAGTCTTTATCGGTCATTTCTTCTACTTCGCAATTATACATGCTGAAGAGGGAGGAGAGGCTTTTTCCATATATAGAGAGTTGTGAGTCTATTAATTCGAGCTCGTCTATGATATTGATTTCGCTTGCAAGTTGTATAGAGAAATAGACTGCGAGTCTTTCTTTTTTTAGAATTTGTTCTTCTTGTAGTTTTATAAATCTGTAAAAGATTTGTTTTCTGATTTTGTAGCTCCACCAATTTTTTTTTTGAATTTTTCTGTTTCATTGTTATACGCATTAAGTTCTTCGGAGAAGTCTGTAGAGAGAGACCAATCCCACTGTATTCGGACTGGGTATTTGACGTTTGCGAGGAATGATTCGAGTCTATCGTGTATATCGTTCAGGCTTTTTATGCTCATTCCTTTTAGTGATGGAGGTGTTATGTAGTAGCCTTTTGACACGTAGCCTCTGTTGTCGGCTTCGTTGAAGATGATGAGTTTTTTGACGAACCAGCAATCTCTGAATTTATTTGTGTTTGGGAATGGATTAGCTTTGGTTGGTGGAGAAAAGTTTTCGACTTTGAAAATGCCTCCGTCGAGGAGGGATTCTATTTTATCTTGCAGGTCATGGGGTGGTTTATTATTCAGGAAAGTATATGTGAATACTGTTGTCATGAGTGCTGGGATTAGTGAAACAAAAAAGCAGGTGAATGGGTTTTCTTTTGCGGCAAACAGCATAAAAGTAAACATTGCTAAAGAGACTAACAATCCGACTATTGGGATAATGAACAGGTTTCCCTGTAAGCCGAAAGCCACTCCTTTTGACTCTTTTGTTTCTACAGTATTTTCTATTGTCTTGAGTATCATATTAAAAATCAAATTCTGGTGTTACTTGTGGTGCGTTTGGGAAAAAGATTCTGAATACGGCGAAAAGCAAGAGCGGGACTATAAATATGAGTATTGCCGTCCATATAGCATTTTTTCCTGTTGGGTCGCCTTCTTTTATTCTGTTAATACCGCTCCATGCGGTTGTAACGCTCCATATAACTGATATCAATATTATTGCGCCTGCGGCGATGTTTAGTCCTCGTTGGAACTGTGAACCTGTTGTCTGAGCCATCAGGTTGAATGTGGTAGTAAATACTGCGATTGTGGTTGCGTGTTTTCTGATTTTATTTATTTGATTTTTCATCAGAGCCTCCGTTTTTATTTTTGAATTTTTCTATAAGTTCGGTTTTATATACTATTGAGGTTTTGTTTTTAGGGGACAAGTCTTTTGTTGTTTTAGTGATATTTTCTGTTGTTTTACTGTCGTTATTTATTTTGTTATGAGATTCCTCCTGTTCTTGGTTTGATTCTATTTGTGATTGAATGATATTTATATTATTTTTGCTTTCTTTTATGATTGAGTTTATGGAAGCGTCATAGACGTTTAGGTATATTTTTTCATTATAATACTTGACGACGAGACTTCCTTGTATAGCAATTATATCGTTTTCGACAGGTTCAAATTTTTTGAATTTGGGTATAGTTAGCCAAAGGGTTAATATCCATTTGCTTTGATATGGGTCGAGGGGGGAAGACACTTCGATATCTAAAGAAACTGATTGTTTGATGAATTTTGGAGGACCAGCTACTTTTCCTGTTGCGAAGACAGAGCAGAACAATGTAATGTCGGCATTTTTATTCATTTTTCACCTTTATTTTGGAAGAAAAACAGCAAGGCATCTTCTATGGTTTTGTTCATTCTTTTGTTGTGCTTACCGCAATATTCCCATAAGTTGAGAAAGGTGTTGTTATTTAGGGTGATGGATAGTTTTCTTTTGGCATGTTTTGTTATTTTTGTTGTTTTTTGTATATCTTCTGTGTCTGTGGTTGTTTGTTTTGTGCAGTCGAACACGCTTGCTGGCAGTGGATTTTTTTTCATTATTTTACTCCGAGTTTTATTAAGATTTCTTTCATTAGGTTAAGGTAGTCTTCGGCTCCGTGTGAGTTTGGGGCGTATTCAAAAATTGTTTTTCCGTGAGCGGAGGCTTCTGCGATAGAGATATTTTCTCTTATTTCTGTGTTGAACACGATATTTTTGAGGTTATTTTTGATATCTTCTTTGACAGCCTTATGGAGGCAGGTTCTTTTATCGAATCTTGAGATAAAGACGCCGAGGATTTGTAATTTTTTATTGAGTTTTTTGACTTTATCGATGATAGTTAGCATTTGTGTTAGTCCTATAGCGGAGAAAAACTCAGGTTGGACAGGGATTAAGATATAGTCTGCGGCTACGAGTGTATTTATGGTGGTTATTCCTATGTATGGGCTTGAGTCTATGATCGTTATATCATATTGTTTTTTTATATTTGACAAACCTTCTGAGAGTTTCAATTCTCTTCCGATTTCTTGAGATAGTTTCAAGTCCATATCTGCGACTTCGAGGCAGGATGGAACTATATCTATATTATCTCTTACGGGGGTGGGTATATATTCTTTTTCTGTGAAAATCAGGTCGTTTAGGTTTGGTGTTCGTTTGGGGTTGAAATAGTTAGAGAGGTGTGCTTGTGGGTCAGCATCTATTAGCAGGACTTTTTTTCCTGAATCTGCCAATGCACCGGCGAGGTTAGCGGCGCAGGTTGTTTTTCCTGTTCCTCCTTTGAACTGGAAGATAGATAGAATCATAGTGAGCAACGCCTTTTATTTTATATTTTTATGTAAAGGTGTATATACGTAAAAATGTATTTACTGCAATCAGTATATACGCTTATACAAAAAAGTCAAGTGAAAAAAGCGAAAAATTTTATTTTTTCTGATATAATCTTTCTTCTTTTTCTTCTTGGGTTGGTTGGGTTGGGCTATTCTGTTTTATTTTTTTCTTTTCTTCCAGTCTTTTTGCTGTGAGGATAGCTCTCATTTTTGCTTTTATTCTTGATTGCGTTATATACCTTTCTACGTCTTCACGTAGGATTCTGTGGTGTCCTCCAGGAGTATCGGTATATGGTAGTAAGCCATATTTAGCCATTTGTGTTACGGTTGGTCTTGATACGCCTAAGAGTTTTGATGCTTCTGCTGGTGTAAGGATTTCTTTGACATTTTCTTTTTTTTCTTTTTTTTTACTGTTTTCTGGTATAATATCGGATAGTTTGATTCTGTAATGTCCGTTTAGTGTTGTAAAATATGGTATTTGTCCGGCTTGAAGCATTTTTCTTATTTCGGACGGTCGTTTATTTAGAAGTTGTGCCACTTCTGATATATCGAGGATATCTTTTATTTCTTTCATAATCTATCTTGGTTACATTTTTTTATTTTAATATATACTTATTTTTCATTTTTTTCAAGTTTTAAGTCTTTTTATTATCTTTTTTCCCCAAGTGGTTACATTTCCGAAGCTATCTACCGGTGGGAGGATCATTTTTACTGGGGGGTGTTCACAGTGTTTTACTACTGCCTCAAATTTTCTCAATGTATTTAGTTCGTAGTCTTTGAAGATGGGTTCGTCAACTGTTTGGAAGTTAGAGCTTTTTCCTTGTTTGCTTGTTGAGTATCCTGTTTCTTTGACGAGTTGTTTTTTTCCAAAGCATTTGGAATAGAAGTCTGATGATTCAGGTGTAGCGCATTTGAAGACGATTTTGTTTGCGAGGTTAAGTTGTAGTGTTGCGCTTCGTTCTTTTCCTATTTTGGTTTCATAGCTCATCAGGTCTTGTGTTGCGAAGACTATTGTTGCGTTTGCCTGTCTGATTTTGTCGGCTACGGCGTGGTCTTCAAAGCCGCCGCCTTCCATTTTGGAGACGACGCCTTGTGCTTCATCGGCGAAGAGGACGATTAGGTTTTTTGCTTCTCTTTCTGCTTTTGTGAGGTCAAATCTTGACAATGCGTGTTGATAAAAGAGTAGTTTCAATGTAGTATTGATAAATATTCTGTGAACTGCTTTTGCTTGGGGCATTGTAACCATGATAATTTTTCCTGAATCAATAGCTTCGCAGAAGTCGAAGGTATTATGTTCGCAGGAAAAGACTTCTGCCACTTCCGGTTCATTGAAGAACATGAGGTAGTTGAAGATGGTTGAGGTTACGCCGCCGAGCTGGTCTGGTGGTTGTGCGAGGAATTTTTCATTGAAGTGTGAAGCCATTATAGCGAAATCTCTTAAGATTTTGAGGTGTGCAATTTTTAGTCCGACTTCATTTACGACGGTATTGATTAACTCCCAATTTTCTCCTAATAAATCAAGATAATAGTTGATGGCTTCTGGGTGGAATCTTAATTTTTTGAGTTGGTCAGAGTCAATGGTGTCTGTATTTTCTCTTCCGACCGTATATAGGACGACTGAGCGTCCTCTTTTTTTCATCTCTTCAAGGTTTACCAGGTTAGCATCTATTTTGATGTAGGTATCTCTGAACATACCGTCTGCTGGGTTTACGTGTTGCAACAGTGTATTTGAGTGTAGGAGTTTGTTATATATGGGTTCGATTTTTTTTGTGCATACTTCGAGTAGGCTTGAGACTTCGATATGTGAAGATAGTAATATATATAGTTTTGCCAATCCGACGTGTTTATATATTGGTTCGTTTTGAATTTGTGCGAAGATTCGGAGGAGTTTTATACCAGATGCGATTTGGATTAATGCCTGTGTAGAGAAAAAACTTTTGTCATCGCCTTTTCCTCCTTGTGCTGATACAGCCACATCACAAATCATTTTTGCGTATGTCATATCGTCTATCCAGGGGATTGACAGGAGGTTGAATTTTTGTTGTGGAGTCCAATTTTCGGGAGCGTTTCTTGGTCTGGTTTTTAAAAGGAGTATTTTATGGTCGAGTTTCAGGTCTTTCAGGATGCTTTCCATTTCTTCGTGGAGGTTACCTTTTTGGTCCACGAGGACGCCTCCCCATTCCGGTCTGTTGAGGCATAGTTGTATAAAGATGCTTTTGAAGGCGGCTTCTGTTTTTCCAGAACCTGTTTCACCTGTGATGCTCCAGCCTCTTGGGAAGTCTCTGTCGTCCCATTCAAGAGAGCCGAATTTTACTACGTAGTGAGGTCTTTTTTTGGTTGGTTTGACACCTCCCCAGATAGCTTTTTTATCATTTTCTATTTCATTTTTTGGTTGGGGAAAAAGTGAAGATATCAGGAATCCAGCAGTTGAGATAATGAGGAAGATTACCCATGGTTGAACTCCGGAGACATAGAAATTTACCAGGTTTGTATTAGTCAGCAACAAGGCGATAGATACTGAAGATATATTTATTATTATTGCGATTTTTTCGGCGGATTGCCATTCGAGAGTTACCATGAGTATAATAGTTGAGAGTGTGAGAAAAAAGATATAGCCGTAGTTGAAGTTCATGGTGATCAACAACATTTTGACGGATGCCTGGTTTAGTATTTTTGGCATTATATAAAAAGGGTTTCTTGCTGATGTAAAGAGTGTAAGGATAAGGATTGAAATAGAGAATAGTATCCAAAATGTTTTGTTTTTATTTTTTGCCAGGAATGCTTTTGTTATCAGGAATATTGCTGTGGTTGACAGGAAGACGGTTATTTCGTAATCGCTGTTGAGGTATTGGCTAAAAATGAAGGCTAATATAGCTACCCAATATAAGAGTCTTATTTCTTTGCTCTGGGGGTTATTTTTCATTTTATTTTTTTCGTTCGTATCCAGGCGATAGAACAAACAGCAACGATAAGGGAGATGAAGGCGACTATTTTAGAGGTTAGTGGGTTTGCTATTGTCAGGTGGATAGACAAGGAAGTAAAGGAGAAGATTAGGCAGATTAGTATGATATACTCATATATTTCTAAATTTTTATCTTTTTTATTTTTATTTTTTTCTTCTTCTGTTTTCATCATAACTTCCTTGAATCTTGTCATCATTTTTTTTTCGAGGTCTATAAGTCGCTCATCTGTTGTAACAATTCTATTTTCGATTTTATTTATGTTTTCGTTGACATTGTTCATAAGACTATCGACACGCATGGACTCTTCTTTGAGTTTTCTATTGATTTCTTTGTCGAGCCTTTTTCCTGCTTCCTGTATTTTTCTTCCTATTTCGCCGATAAATCTCTCAAAAGTTCCAATGGTATCATCTTTTTTTTTTAAGTATTCAATGACCTTTTTAAGTATTTCAGTATTATTTAGCACTCCTATATACTGTTCTGGGTTTAAGAGTGCGTTTATAATTTGGTTTTCAGGGATACCGTTTTCGTCGTTTACCACCAAAATAGTTGTTGCGATAAGGAGAATCCCTATGATAAAGTCTGGGTTACCGATTTCTTGGTTTATTTTTTCTAATACCAATTCTTCCTCGTCTGGTTCGAGGAATATCATTTCTTCTATCTGTGCAAAGACGGCTTCTGGATCGAGCTGAATTGTAATGTCAGCCTGGTCTATTATGGTGGCTGCCTCCTTAGTTAAGACATCTTTCAACATAGGGATGTTGCTCCTATTTATGCTTTATTTTGAATGCAGTTCTTTTTCTTTTTCGAGATAGTTTATTGCCTTTTGAATGTTGACACCAGTGAATAGGAATCTTATCAGGTCGAAATGGACTCTTCCTTTCAGGCTGACGATTAATCCTGAATCTTCGAGGATTATGTTTGATACATATTCGTTATCTTTTTTTTGCAGGATAGCGCATTTTATATCGTTTCTTCTGATGAAGACTTCTTCATCTCCGTATTTATAATACATATATTGGTTTGCACGTGGAATCAGGATATCTGCGTTAAAGGCGAAATTTGTTCTTTCGAGTTCTTCTTGTGGAATGTTATTTTCGATTACTTCTATGTCGTAATCACGTAAGTTTACCTTACCGTTACTGGTGTCAGGTATTGAATCCAGTTTTTCTGAGTTAGCCGCTATGGTAGTAGCGTTGAGCAATTCCTCTTCGGTATATTTTTCGTTTTCTTCTTCTCTTTTTGTTTCGTTTCTTTTTGGTTTTGCCATTTTAGACCTCCGTTTTTATGTTTTTATGTTTTTAGGTAATTTAGTATATACTAAAAAACGTATTTACGTATATACTTATTGTATTGTTGATATTTTTATTCCTCCAGAGATATTTTCTTTTGGTGTTGTGTATCCTGTTTCCGGGAAGGAAAGTTCTGTGTCTTTGTTGTCTTTTTTGGTTTTATTTAATAGTTTTTTATATTCGAGCAAAAGTTTTAGGTTATTATTTTTGAATTTTTCGATATTGGTTTGGGTTTGTTTTTTTTTGGCTTCGTTCAAGATTTGTTCTTTATCGAACAGGAACAGTGGTGGTTTTTTCAAGATTTGATTTGATATTTCTTCGGCTTTTTGTCTGAAAAAGGCGAAATAATCGGGGTATTTTTCATCTTTTTGATAGAGTTTTGAGGTAGATATTGGGGTGTATTTATTGTTGGCGGTTTCTGTCAGGAATGCGATATGTGTGTGGAGGTTATCGGTGGCTCGGTGAGTCCCCCGAAACGAGAATAATCCATCTGGACGTCCGCATATTTTTGTTGAATACTCAGAGAGGACGCTGTCCACGATATAGTTTAGGCATTTTGTGGGGTTCAGTTTTTTTTGTCTTAGTTGTAGTTCATATTGGTTAGAGAAAGATACGACGGAGCGAATAAATTTGGGGCGTTGTGGTCTGTTTAGTTTTTCGGCTTTGTTCAAGAAAAGGGTTTCGGCGTGTTTGACTGGATAGGGGGACAGGTTTCCTGTTGGCTGGATGTAGAGTTCTTCAAATTTTATGACATTATTTTTTGTGCGTTCATCGAGATATGAAAGAATATCCCGTCCGCCATCTCTTTTTTTGCTGGTAATTTTGAATATTGTGTTCATAGTTCTTGAAATTGTTGTAAGATTTCCAAAATTTTAGCTGTTTTGATTTGTATTTCGTTGATTTCTTTTTTCATGTAGTCGAACTCGCTAAGTTCGGAAACAGAAAGTTTAGGATTATTCAGGATTTGATCAAGAAGTGCGATGATGGTTGTATTTTTTTCTTTTGCCAGGATTTTTAGTTTTAGTGCGCTGGCTTCACTAATTCTGATGTTGACATATTTCATGGGTATTCCTGTTTGATGAATGCTTGCAAAATTCCTATCCTGTATTTTAATAGTATAATATTTTGCGTGTAAAATTTAGGCAAAATGGGGTAGAAAGATAATATGCGTGCAAAATTCCTTATATTATTAATGTATGGGTTATTTGCGAGCATATATTTTAAGTTATTTTTTATTGTTTTTTTATGTTTGTGTTGGCATAAAGCGGGTTGCGTGCGCAATTTCCTATAATATAATTGTGTATATGGTTTGCACGCACAAAGACACATATCTTTTTTATTGGTTTTAGGTTGTTGATAATAATTTTTTAGGTATGCGTGCATAATTCCTTAAATTTGCAAAAGTGAGTTGCACTCATTTTGTTATTAGTTTAACGTGCAAGTTTAAAAAGTCAAGTAAAAAATTTCGTTTTTTTCATTTTTTTTTCTTGATTTTTTTAGTTCACATTTTATAATTTACTTAAACGCAGGAGGAATTATGGAAGAGAGTATTTTAGATGCGAGCACGATTTTTGATGAAGAGGTTACGGAGATTTTGACGGAGGCATTCAAAAACATAAAGCCGAGTGTAGCGACTTACAAAAAGAAGGTGGTTGGTAAGAAAAGAGAGGTTAGTCTTGCGGAAGCCTTGAATACTATAAAGGAACAAGACAAGGAGCGGGTAAAAAGAATCATATCCAATTATTTGTCGTTGGAAAATGAGATAAAGCTGGACGAACATCTTATTTGGACGAACCAGATAATAGAGACGACGCACAAGATATACCTGGAGATGTTTTTGAGTGGGCGTGGGGTATTTTTTGACGAGGCGCACAAAAAGATAGAGGAACAGGTTGGAGATTTATACTCGTGGACATCGAAAAAAGAGATAGAGTATTTAGTTTATGCTGATTTATTGTTGTTTTTGGAAGAGCACTATTTGACAAATTGGGAGAAGAAGCGATTGAGGAGTGTATATCCGGACAAAACGGTTCGTGCTAAAGCCTTTGCCGATTATATGTGGGAGAACGCACACAAAGCCAAAAGTGAGGGTGATGAAGATAGAGAAAACAAGAAAAAAGATGGTATTTTTGCTATTTTTGATAAACTTATCGAGGCTTTCAAGAAGTTTCTTTTTGGTGAATACTTTGTTTTTTGTCTGTTTGAAGACATCAAGAACGGCAAGCTGAAGGCTCGCTGGGAGAAAACGAATATAAGCCGGCAAGAGAAAGCAGAAAAGGACTACAAACAGGGTTCACTTCGGGGTGATGTGGGGGCTATTGAGATAGGTAACGACCTATTTTCGGAAGAGACAGAGGTTCACATAACCTAAAATAAGCGTTTCCGTGCGTTCTGGTGCATTTTATTTCAATTCAGCTATCTTTTCCCTCCCTTTAAGTATTTTTTCTCCAACAAAAAGAACAAAGCGAATTAACGCAATATTTGCAGAAGGGGTCTATTGTCTTTGAAGTGAAAAGGGATTTAAATGACCGTTTTACCCACCAGCCTGTGAGCTTTTGATAGCGAACAGGCGATCGGTGGGTAACGGTTAAATATGGGAAATATGGGAATAACATGGGGAGAGCGTTTTTTCATAGACAAACTCTTGTAAAAAGAACGATAGTTCTTGTAAAAAGAACGATAGTTCTTGTAAAAAGAACGATAGTTCTTGTAAAAAGAACGATAGTTGAGGGGGGTGTGGAGTAGGTTCTTGTAAAAAGAACGTTAATTTCTTGTAAAAAGAACGATAGTTGAGGGGGTAATAGATATTTTTTTTTGTAACATTTTATGGAGTGTTTTTCATAGGGAAAATGGTGGGTTAAAATGAAGATATTTTTATTCTGCTGAAAAACCTAAAATTTCTTGTAAAAAGAACGATACTAACATTGGTTAGATGGTGTATAAATATGGCTAAAAACGTCAAAATTTATAAAAAAACGAATAAAACAAACGGATTTAGTGATTTTGGACGTTTTGTTAATTTTGTTGATACAGGTGGGTAAGGTTATAGCTCTTTGATACGGTCTTTGATTTTTGTTTTCAGTCTGTGTCCGAGTATAGCGCTGATAGATTCTGTGGACGATGTTATATTTTCGCAGGCGAGATTTCCGACAATTTGATTAAACATTGTTTCACCGAGAATGTTTTGAGCCAGGAGGTAAAAATCTTTATTTTTGTTTATGTCAATTCCGAGATAGTTCAATTTTTCTTCTGCGTATTCATTGATTTGTTTATTTCCTTTTTTCATTAAGTCAAGAATTGTTTTTTGTTTGTCTTTATTTTCGGTAAAGATTTTTTGAATAAAGCCGGCATTTTTGTTTTGTTGTTCTTCTTCTTTTTCGCACCAGAACACAGCGTTATGGTCATTTTCAGTTTCCTCGAAAGTAGCTCTCAGGATGCCTGTATTTATTTGTTTTCCGTTAAGTTCATAAAAAGCGTTTAGGTTTCCTCTTGGGTTTATAAAGACTCTTTTTCTTTCGGATTTAGTTTTGAAATTTTTCCCTTTAATAACGTCTTCTATTAATTTTTCAAAAGATATTTTGAAGGGATTGTCGTGAGTATGATAGACAGCTCTTGATGGTATATACATATATAAGGCAACGGAGATGGTATGTTTTAGGGAGAGCAGGACATCCAGTCGTATATTCAGTCGTTGAACGTTCAAAAAATACTGAAAAAACGAGGGAGAGAAGCTTACTCCTGTAATGACTTCGTTTTTTTGCAGATGTTTTGCGGTGTCATAGTGTAAAATGCTAAATATACATTCGTCTTTTTTTTCTAAGTCTGTGTATTTTACTACGATTGATTGTAGGTCTCCGAGCAAAGACGCAATTTCCCGATAATGTTTTTTTCCTGGTCGTGTGTTGCAGTTATAGAAAAGTTGACATAATTTATAAATGCTGATTTGTAACGATGGTGAAACACCTGATTTTTCCCCAAAAGCAGAAGAAAACAGATTTTTTCTCAAGAGATAAAGCAAAATAAAGATTAGTTTTCCATGACGAATGTCGAAAGATTTTAGTTGTCCAAATTTCCAATATGTATCGTCTCTGTATCCAATCAGATACGAGATATTTTCAGAAATGGACACTACTCTCGGTCCATCGCACACAACAGCAGGAAAAAACGATCTTGTAATCATATCTCTGGGGACTAATGTATGTTTTATCTCTGTGTTATCTATTGTTTTGTTTATTTTCATACTTATCCCTCTATTTTTTTATGACGGTTTTTAATATAGAGTGGATAGAACCATCAACGTGAGCATCGCTAAATGCTATGTTCCATTCGGTTATTTTCACTTCATAAACACCATCTTCTACCAGTCCAAAAACAGTGATAAATTTACCTTTCAACTGCAAATACGCAACTATATATTTTTTTATATTTGAATTATCATAAACTTTTGTAATAGCTTTCTCAAACACACCCGCAAGGGGGTGTTGTTCTATTTTTACCTCAGCAGGTTGTTTGAAAAAGCAACATTTTGAGATAAAAAGGACAAAATCTGCCACATTAGGCGGCAAAACAGAAGGGACTTTACTATAATTTTTTGTTTCAATAATTCGCATCAAAATTTTTCCTCTTTTGACGGCTTCATCAGCCGTTTGTTTTAAGATTATTTTGTTATCGGCAAAAACTCCGAAAAACAAAAGGGGCTGACATTGTTCAATGCTATTATAAAAACCCAAATAACTTTCTATTCCTTTTATTAGGTTTATCATTTTTTTACCCCTTAATTATTTTAGTTGTTTTGAAGGACTTGTTTTTTCTTTTTATTTTTGTGTTGTTACCAGTAGAAACAACCTGCCAAAGGACGGACAGATGTGCAACTTTCATACCGTTTAGATGTGTGATTGAGTTTTTCATTTTGTCCTCCGTTGTTTATCATCTGTCCTTATAGTGTTTTATATATTTATTTTTTTGTTATAAGACATTTATATTAATTTGTTTTGAAGTAAACTCCAATTTGTTTGAGTTCACGTTCATATTTTTGCGCAAAATCAGGTGTAATTTTTTCCTTTATTTCATCTACGGTATATTCTCCGTATGGGGAGATTCCCAGTTCAGAAGCGGCTTCGAGCATTCCCTGACGGCACCAGCCAAAATTTTTACTACAATATTCGAGGGACAAAATAATATCTCCAGAGAGGCGTGCGTTTTGTAGTTTTATTTTTCTGCGCAGGGACAATATTGCATTGCTAATAGTGTCTGAATGATATGTGATGTCGTTTGTCCAGGCGACGTAATCCACGTGTAAGTCAAAAATTATTCTTTTGGCTATATATACAAAGCAACAATGGAAATTCACCATGGTCGCCACCATGCGGCTTATGTCAGGAATCTGAATGCGCAGATTGAAAAATTTCCGGAACTAACCGGATTGTCCATTGAAGCTATACAGAAAAATATATCGAAATTCAATACAGCTGTTAGAAATAATGGTGGAGGACACTATAATCATTCGATTTTCTGGTTACTGATGGCACCCGAGGGAAAACGTGGCGAGCCGAGCGTAGAACTCGAATCCGCAATCAAAGCTGAGTTTGGCTCATTTGAAGATTTTAAGAAAATTTTTGCGAAGGAAGGTCTTGCACGGTTTGGTTCAGGTTGGGCTTGGCTCATTGTTACACCTGAAAGAAAACTCAAAATATGCTCAACTCCTAACCAGGACAATCCTTTGATGGATATTCCTGAAATCGAGCATGGAACACCGATTCTTTGCATTGATCTATGGGAACACGCTTATTATCTGAAATATCAGAATAAACGAGATGAATACATCGATAATTGGTGGAAGGTCGTTAACTGGAATGAGGTGTCCAGACGTTTCAAAGAAGCAATGAAGTAAAAATCCGGAAAATGAACATATTCGAATATTTATATGTTCAGCTTTTGAGATAGAATTGCAAGTTTTACTCCATTGATTTTTTGTATTTTATGCGCATAATTAGCCTGTTTATTTCAGAAAGATAGATCGGTGGGATTTATAGAAGAAATTCCTGCACCTTTTCGCATTTCACACTTGACTTTTATTTCATTCTTATTTATAATCCTGATAATAACAATCAAAATGACTATCAGTTAATGTTTTCAAACACGCAAGCGTATCAAAAGTCTAAAAGTATAGATTTGGCATTTGTTATTAAAGCTGGATTTATTTCATTTTTTATTTTTTTGCCAGGTCTTTTTCAGTTTTACTTCTATGGGAGGTTGATTTATGCGTTAGTTTCGGTTTCACTCATGTTGGCACTATACTCTTTTATGATTCTGTTTCACATCAATCTGTATATCTTTATTCCTTTGATGTTTATGGCAATATTTAACATATTTATAACTGTCATTCTAAAGAGGATGGTGGGAGCATTTGACTATATTTCTATTATAAACACAAATCACCGTGAAATTTTTGCTTTCTTTGCTAACAAAGCTTTTAGTATTGCTCTTCTTGTACTAATCTCAAGCCTTATTATTGTTGCTCTTGGAAAATTATTCACAATCAATTTTAAAAACTCTCATACGATTATTATTAAAAAGAAATTTTTTGTACTGTTACTGTTGCTTTCTTTGATCCCCCTTTTTTTTATCAATAAAAAAGATATTTTATCATCATATCCATTTGCATGTTTATTAGATACAATAGTTAATTGGAATTTTTCTAAAAAGGCATCAAAATATTCAAATTTTAAATATTCTTTCGAGGGCGAAATAGTAGATCCCAAAAAGGAGCTTAATTTTATTTTAGTCATAGGTGAATCCGCACGAAGATCCTCATTTGGATTCAGTTCATTCTATGCTTCTGAGACAACCACCAGTCTTACTTCAAGAATGGATGAAATTTCAATTTTGTATCCAGAAAAATGTGTTATTATGAATAATTATATATCTACTGGTCATTCAACAGTTCCAACCATATTGACAATGTTGAATCCTTTAGGTTCTGACGCAATATTGGATTGCTTTGACAAACCAAATTTATTGGTTCTATTGCGTTCAGCCGGTTTTCATTTGTCCTTGTTGAAATCACAGTTATGTGGATATGTCGATGAATATTTGAGTGTAACAGATGAAACTCTATATTTTTTGGATAAGAGTGATCTCGACATGTTGCAGACAATAGAAAAAAAAATACATTCTGAAGGAAAACGATTTATCATTATTCATACAAAAGGAAGTCATTTTTCATCTTTGAATATACAAGGAGGATCTTATCCAGATAGCATTCGCATAACAGATCAATTTCTGAGCTCTTTATTCAATATGATCCAACGTTGCGAAAAAGCCACTTGTGTCTGGTTTGTTTCCGACCATGGAGAAAATCTAACTTATCTGCATGGCAGTGGCAATATTACAACTGATGAAATTGAGGTTCCTTCTATAATTTTTGCAAACCTAACCTTTATAAAGTTCACTGAGAAACGATGGAAAAACTTAAAATTTAATGCAGGCACATTGACTTCTCATTACAACCTTGCACACACGATTATGGGAATGCTTCATGTATTTCCGCAAAATTATTATCATTCTCAGAAAGATCTGAGCTCTATAAATTATGTTGAGAATACCAACCCAGTGCTAATACCAAATAATATGATTCCAATCAGCTATAAATCTTGCATGTCTAAAAAAGATTAATTTTCGTTTAGGATATAAGTTTATGCTCTAGACTAAAATGCGTGGTTTTGCCATGTCGAGAATTATAGGGAGGTGATCCAAGAATTTGACTTCAAGAATGGCTATGTTGAACTAACAGGAGAACGAAAAATCTATAAACCCATATTTAGTTCTATCCTATCCCAAAATTATTTTTTAATGGCAAATATAGAGAAAAGCGGGAAATAAATTAGAAGCATTTTCTTCCACTGTTTGAAATCGTTTGGGTTGAAATAATAGTCCATCATAAAAACCGTTGGCCAAATTAGTATGCTGGTATATCTTACACAAATACCTATTCCAAGAATAAATCCAAGAACTATGTATTTAAAAGCACTTTTTCTCATATATGCAACAAGAAGCATAGAGCATAGTGGGAAGAAAAAACCGATATTATCGCTCATGCAATTGTATGACATCAATAGAGATTGATACCATAAGGTCAAAGAAAATGGATGAACTGTTCCGAGATGAAGCATCGTTTTTCCTATAAAATCAGGAGCCCCAAAAATGCCTTTGTGAAAAATCCAGGCAAGAAACGGGAATAATATATATATTATGGCAGTAACATGCGCACAGTAAATAGATTTTGATAGTTTATATGAAATAAGTGTGAGTATTAAAAGAGTTCCAGCCCCTACAAATGCTAAGTTAAAGAGAGAGAAAGGAACTGCTATATCATTAAATGTATTAGCGTCAAAAAGAATTATAAACAGCATATATAAGTATGTGTTTCCAAACGTATTGTTAAGCCTGGATACTCGATTTCCGTTTATGAGTTCTTGTGCCATAGTGAACCATTGATCGTAATCAACATTATAAACGAAGAAAAAACCATTAATGTAAAAAAACATTAGTATAGAAGATACCCATAGTGTTATATACAGTAGAAAAAATAAGATAGGCTTATTATCGGTAATTAATGGCTTAAGGATTAATATACATAAACCGAGTGTTATAAATATGAAAGGCAAGAAAGAAAAAGCGGGATCAAATGAAAAATCCAGAAACACACTCTTTTTCTCATGATTTAAATAGTATATAAGGTTTTCAGAACACCAATACTTGGGGAAGGCATCTCCGTTCTTTTCTCCACCTGGGCTATGACGCGTTCAATATCCTCATCGAGGACTAGTGGTGCTTGAATTCTCCGGAGATCATTTTTGGCAGCATCTTTGAAGAGCATGTCGCCTTTCCCGAGAAGGATTTCAACACCTCCGTCATCGAGTGTTACTCTGCTGTCAACCTGTGTTTGGACTCTGAAGGCTATTCGTGCCGGGATGTTAGCCTTGATGATGCCTGTCAAGATATTGACACGGGGTGTTTGCGTGGCGATGATCATGTGTATCCCTGCAGCACGGCCTTTCTGTGCGATTCTCGCAATAGAGATCTCAACGTTCGCCCTGACGTCGTTCATCATTATATCTGCAAGCTCATCGATTATGATGACGATATATGGAAGCTTGTCTGGGATCGGTTCTACTTCAGAACCCATCTTCGGATCCCTGCTTCTGTCTCTGGAGTTGAAGCTGGCGATGCTTCTGGTCTTGATCTCAGCGAAGATCTTGTAGCGTTTCTCCATCTCCCCTGCCGCCCATTGCCATCAAGCTAACGAATATTTTTTGTATTTTTATTGGGACTTATCTGATATAAAATTTGTTCCAATATTGGTCGTTTGCATTGTTTGGCTTTAATGCAAAGTCTTGCAATTTGTTTAAGCAATTTCGTAATAAAAGTGAGATGTTTTTTATATCCTGTTATTATTGCTTTTGCTCACTCAAATGCCATTACTTTTACTTGTTTCATAGCTCTGTGTAAGCTCACAAAGATATTTTCAGGAAGTATTTGTTCTGATTTGGCGCATATAAAAGAGGAAAAAACGGCAAGAATCAGTTTTCCATATACCTCGCACATTACTCGTTCTTTTCGAGCGCTTCTTATTTTGTGGATGCCAAGTATAAATTTCCATGTCTTGAAAATCAGTTCAATTCTCCATATTATTTTATAAAGAGCAAAAAGAGTTTCATATTTTAACATTCATATCTATTTTTTTGTTTTTTTTGCTTCAGCATTCTGGACAAATTAATTTCTTCCTCATTTTCTCCACTTATTTTTACTGCGAATTTGAGTTTTGAAATGAAAAAGTCTTCCGTATTATTTGCGATCTTTGCAAAAGTTGCAGTTTTAAAATAGCCCAAATCCTGTATGAGTAGAGATTTTCCTGAAGAATCGAGTCTTCTCTCATTGATTATTTCTTCAAGCATTTTAGGGTCAGAAAGTTTTGCGTCTCCTATTTCGACATTCATTGAGCCTTTCAGATAGTCAAAAAGCAGTTGTATTCGCTCGGTTTTGCACGCTCCGGATAAAAAACCTGCAAGTTGTCCAAGAGTTCCATCCGGTGTGTTCAACAACCCTGTAGTGAAAGCAAGCAGAAATTTAAATCCTGTTATGGGAGATCTTCTTTCTACCAAAGATCTTTCTCTGGCAAGCCTCTCAATGTCCGATTCTGAAAAAAATCGAGAGAGAATTGAAAAAACTCTCAAAAGTCGGGAAAATGCTGAAAGGAACTGTCAGTAAGGTTACACTCGGAGTTAAAAAATCCGGACAAGGCAAAAAGACCAGCTACCTTTTGACATATAAGGGACCTGGCAACAAAACCAGAACACTTTATGTTTCAAAGGAAAGAATTGCGGAGGTTAAAAATATGATTACAAAATACAAGGATGCAAAGTCTGCAATTGAAAATATTGTCGAGCTAAACGTCCAACTC